>Ga0302207_1000931_pt1 | contig 11359 bp, 7 predicted proteins | sample II_Fen_E2_2_FD_198792 | JGI IMG/M metagenome (GOLD analysis project Ga0302207, IMG submission 198792) | Peat permafrost microbial communities from Stordalen Mire near Abisko, Sweden - II_Fen_E2_2 | ecosystem: Environmental > Terrestrial > Soil > Wetlands > Permafrost | place: Sweden: Abisko...
TTAGCAGATAATACTATATCATCTAAGTGACCATTGTTGGCCGCAAACACAACCGCATCTACTTCTACTACTACCTCCACTGCTTTGTCTACAGATGCATCATATGATTTGTCATCTTATGTTCGCGGAGTATTTGTGCCAAAGACAACTGCTAGTGGAACTCAAATGATTAATGTTGTTAAATCTGATTCGTATATAGAAAAGATAGGAGATAATTATAAAGTCTTCTCTGGAAATGTTACTCAAGATCTAAATCAAGATTCTCTTGTAGACGTCCTTTCTTGGGATACTCATGGTGTATATATAAAATATTCTCATCAACAATCTCTTCCAAAGGCTCAAGCTTCTTTGCAATCTTATGACAAAAACTATTACGTATATGATTGATGATCTCGATATATTCCAAGTTATCATGCTTTGTTGTGAGCTGCTTATCCAGATGGAGATGGATATGTATCATTTGGTAATGGACTTCAAGTAAGTCTTGTTCATCCATATCCAGAAGTCAAAAACTTTACTGTTAGTTCTCAAGATTTTGATTCTGTTCAATTCTCTTGGACAGCACATACTAGTTTATGATATACTCCTGATGCTTACCTTGTGAAACTAAATCAAAGAATAGATACCTTTACAGACAAAGATAAACTCTTTGATCTTGGTCTTCCTCAATCGCTTCTTAGTAAATCTTATGTTCTTTTCTTACCAAAGGGAACCGATTATACAGGTGCTTTATTGAATGTAGGAGAAAAGGCTTATGCTGCCAATGGTAAATCATTCCAACAAGAAGAATTGGTTACTGATTTACTCTCTGGAGGAAAATATTCTGGTGCATTACTTGCTGTTAAATATTATGATCCAGAAGATGAGACTATCACTTCTGCATTATCTGAGATTCCTAGACATTGGCAATACGCTACGATTGTTGGATTACAAAATGTTGGCGATATAGATGCACAACAATATATTATCGCTTCGCCATGGTCAAATCAAATCGTTGTTTGAAGACAGCTTCTTGCTGATTCTGTATGACCTAGTTCAACTATTTCATTGTATAGACCAGCAATCAAACAATTTATTAGTACTGGTAGTGATCATAAATGATTTGTATGAACTACTTACACTCTTCAGGCTAATCGAAAAGATAATGTGGCTGTTGCCAAAATGTGGATTCAACAAGGAGATCAAATTATAGCACTTCAAACAGGTTCTCAAGAAACATGACTTATAACCTTGTCTGGTCTCTACTTTACAGGAAATACAAGTCTTAGCTTTATCTTTGGTGCTGAAGATTTCCAAGGAAATAGACAAACTGATCCGGTAAGATTGACTATAGAAACACCTACAATAGCTATCAAGGATGCTATTCTGACGTGATCGTCTGGTCAAATTGTTGCACAACTATCTCATGATGTTGATGAAGGATTGGTGACATTCCAAAGACAAAGAAATCAACGTCGACAGGAATTGACGTGAACTCTTTCAAATACATTGTGATGATTCTCTTTGCAACCATTACAGACTATTTTGACATGAGGTGTCTTTTCTCTTGGTCAAGATATTGGTTTCTATGATAGTAGTAATAGACAGATAGGATCACTTACTCCAGATTGAAATTTGAAGATATTCTCTGCTTATGCTAGTAATTATAAAGTGGAATTAGATCTAAGTTCAAGTTTACCTGCTTTGCGTGTTAAAGATATCAAAGCTTCAGATACCTTATTTTGGATACATTTACCACCTAAACAGTTAACTTCTATTATTTTATGACAACAAGAACCATTATACACCAAAGTTCCTTTGGAATGATCTCAATTTGGCGGTTTCGATGGTGGTGTTTGTATTCAAGACAGTACTAAACAATGTCTTGTCTATATAAGCAAGGTTTGAGAACTTTATGTCCCTCAGCAGTTTGTTTGATCCCTTCGTGGAAGCTATTTCTATGATACTATAAATAAGACAGTTGTATATACTTTGAGAGACACATTATCCAGTGATAAAGATCCTTATATAGTACAAACAACTTTGCAGGTAAATGTTTTACATTAATATATCTAAGTATGAAGAATCATTATGTAAAGATATATAATCTGATCTTGATCTCGTCAATTCTTTTGACGGGGTTTGGATTTGCTGCAGATAATGATTGTGATTTATCTCTTTCATGAGCTCGTATTTCTTCTGGGACATGGGCTGCATATTCTTGAGTAATTCCTTATTCTGATTTATCAATTGCTTATGATCATCTCTTTGCTTCTTGTTGTGAATCGGAAGATTTTATAGATATGTCTGTGTGTGCTCAGCCTACCCAAGTGTATTTGGAAAGTCCCTACATCTTTGATCATTTGATCGATGTTGGATTTAGACGTTTGGATGTAGTCGGTGCGTATTCAGGTCAGATAATAGATAGTTGAGCTCAGGCTTGGTATGATTTTTTGCATCCATCGGCAACATGAACTCTTACTTTGACTCCATTGATGGTTCAAGCACAATATAAAAATTATCGATCATTGACTCACTCACCTTTACTTCAAGATGAGGATTGATCTTTAGAATCATATCTTCCTTTATATACTGGATTTAGCTTACGTGATAAATATTATAATTTGTGTTATGTAGTTAAAAATGCATATCAAAAACGTTTGCAATCCAATCCTAAAAACTGGGTTATTGATATCTGAAATCAATATTCTCCATCTAGCCTCTATAGTAGTTGTATGGATTTAGCAGAAAAGAAAGTCGATCAACAACTCATCTTTGCTCAGACACTTATGGTAGAACGTTCAACTAGTACATTAGAAACGACTATACAATCATATACTATGACAAATTTTGTAAAAGATCGTCTTATGTCACTGATGGATAAATTAAAAACAGTTATATCTCTCTTTGAGAAAATTACTAAACAAGCTCCCTTGTCTAAACGTTGTGCTCAATAGGTTGTATCATATTTTACTCTTAATTATTTATTCTCATGTTCTCTTTCCGTAAATCACTGTTTGTTTTGTCTTTTTTAATTGTAGGTTTTGGAGCAAGTGTATCTGCTCAGAGTTTAGAAATTATTCCTCAGGCTACAAATCCTGAGCAAGTGAAATCTGATGTGACTACTGTGGCTACAGAAGGTGGCCATGTTTGGGAAAATTATAATACGGTTGTTGCGCAAAAGAGAAGTCTTTCTGATCAACTTTCTTCTGGAATTATGGATCGAACTACAATCCTTGATTATTTTGCTCGTTTCATCAAATATCTTTCTCAAGTTGGAATATTTGTTGGTGCTTGTTTTGTAGTCTATGCTGGATATATATATGCAACTGCTATCTTTCAAGGTGGTAAAGTTACCAATGGAAATACTGCTATCAAAAACGCTATCTTATGAGTTATTGTTATAACATTTTCTTATGCAATTATGAAAGCAGTTATGGCAGCATTTTTGTAATATTAAGGAAGTGCTTTGATTGCACTCTTTAAAGAGCTACTTAATCCATTGAAATTATTGATTTGTTCTGTTACATAGAATCGGAAATTACTATTTTGTTGCAAAAATTGTCCCATCTGTTCGTTGAATATGATGGACTTTTTGTTTTTGCTATTTTGAAGAGCTAATGTAGAGTTGTTCTGTGGTTTCATTGCCTCTATTTTGGCTTGCTCTGTAGCTATATTTGCTTGTGTTTGTTCATATGAATCAGACATCTGTTTCTTGGCTTTTTGTGCAGCAAGGTTGTTTGCAAGGATATTTCTATTTGTGTCGGTTGCTGGATCACTAGATATTCCTAGTGTCCTTTCTTCTGTCTTTTGTGTGCTGTTTTTTGTTTCTATTTTTTTTGAACTGTTTTGTAGTGTAGAGAAGAGTGACTTGATATATATTTTTACCTCAAAGGAAATATATTTTGCCCATTGAATAGCTCATAATGGACTGTCTAGATATTCTTTTGGTCTCTCGTATTTTACCATTTCTCATCCATTGAGTAAGTTTTCGAAAACAGCTTGCATTCTACTTAGACTATCATCTCGTCCGTAAATATCTTTTCCTTTACTTACACGGTTTTGTTGTACAGGAACGGTACAAAATCTTACTTTTAATTGTCCATCTAAGCCATCCAATCCTATTGTCCCTTGTTTTGGATATTCGATGCTAAAACAGAGACATTCTATCTTACACATTGTCTGTTCTGATAGAGTTCCTATTGTACATTTTGCAGTACATGTTTTTGTACTTTCTGGATCAAATATTCCATTTATTTTATCTTCAATTAATTGATTCATACTTGCAACATCTTCAGCGCTTGCATTTCCTATATCTGTAGGAATTGGTAATGTTGTTGGTGTATAGTCATTTGTTGGTGTGGTTTGTTTGGTTGCGGCATCAATATCATCTAGATATTTTTGGATAGTAACTACGTCAGGATCCGCTTCTTTGGTTACTGTATTGGTACTTGTATCACTGATACTTGGTAGACAAATATTTCCTTTTGCGACTCATAAAACGCCGACTGTATTTGTTGTCGTTGATGTTGTACTTGAACTTGTATTTGTATTTTTGATAAACGTATCTACAGCCGAATCTGTTGTAGAAGAACTGTTTGTTGTTCATCAATTGGTACTTGATGTTGTTCCGTTTGATGTCGATGCAGTTGAGCTACTGCTATTTGTTGACGTGTTTGTCGTACTATTTGAAGTATTGCTTGTTGTCCCAAATGTATTCATAACTTGAGATCATGTATTTCCATTGAGTATATTTACGATACTCGCAAGTGTATTGTTTATTGATGTTGATTTGCTTGTCGGTAGTTTATAGAAAAGTGTTTCTGTTGGACTAATAAATGATGAAAATAATAGATTTCCTATGTTTTTAATATCTATTAAAATATCATAAGAACTGTCGTCTGTTGATCCATTTGTAAAGATATCTTCGCCGTAATTTTGTTCTTTGAATGATCCTAGATCAGTATAATTTTTTTCTACTGTATAATATTGTTTTCCAACTCGTTGTTTGATACAAATTCTTTCATCTTGATTATTCATATTTTTACAAGCAGGTATGACTTTACTCATTCTTCCATAGCTTGCATTAATAACATCAGAAGGAATTGTGACCAATACTCATCTTGCGAAAAAATTCATTACTGAGGCAAATTCATTGACTGCTGTGGATGTATCGTAGAGGATATTCATTACATCTTGAGCTTTGATTGATTTTTTGCTTATCTGACTTATATTGTCGGTAACTTCTTGGATGCTGTCTTTCATGGTTGTCATGGTTTGTCCTTTTACCATATCAATAGCTTTTTTATAGAGATTCTCTGTGATAACGGTTCAGTCAAATACTTTGTCTATAGGTTTAGAATTTTCTGCTTCTTTTACAATGTTATCAAATAGCGTATTTAATGTTCGAGCTTGTACTCAAGAATAGGAAAAAGATATGCCAAAAAGACAGATAAGAGTGAATATTGTTCGTCTGGACTTACTTCGTGTCTTGGACATTTCTAAAGATATCTCATAGAGTATAAATAGGAACTAATGTTTGATTAAATGATTGTACAAACGTATTTATGGCTTCCGTATACATTAATAATCCTATATGCATTGGGAATGTCATTTGTAGTTCTTTAAGAAATCTAATACTTGTTGTGACCGCCTTTCTGGAGTCACTTAAATTTTCTCTCATCAATCATACTTCGTTTTCTTTTGTTTGGGTTTGCTCTATCGTATTTAGATTTGCATTTGCTCTAAACTGTGGCTGAGTTTCTAGAATATATGTATAATACTGAACGAAACTTGTATAGAAAAACAATTCATTATATACAAGATTTACAAATTTTGTCATATCATCGTCGTAAAGTCCACATCTTATTGTATTGTACGTTTCATTGTTTATATCACAAATTGCTTTTTCTTTGTCTTTATAAATGGTTCCAGGATTTAAGATATTTTCGCTACTATTGAGACTATTTGTTGCGTCATCAAGATAGCTGGTTAGCTTTTTACACGTTTGTGGATATTTATATGTTTTATCTTTTGCACAGATTGAAATATAATTAGATCCAGTGAAATATGTCTTGCTAAAATTATCAATGAGTTTCTCTTTTGGAGTAGTTGAATCTCATTTTTTCCCATAGATACCTGCCTGATAGATACTTGTATAACTTTGAACAATAGTATCAAAAAGGTTCTCTATATATAGGTTTGTCGAAGTAAATGGAGAGGGTAATTGATTTTTTAGTACGTCAGTACTTCCATTGTTTGTATCCAAAAAATTTACATAGGAGGTTTCTTTTTTATCTGATAAGCCAAACCCTCGAGAGATGCTTAAATCTTTATCTCCATCATTACATAATCTGTACATAAATAATGAATTTTTGGCATTATAGGCAAGCTTCCCTCATGAACTACCATATAACATCGGTTTCCCTGCAGTCATATTATTACAGAAAGCATCTATTACCTCTGTAAAAAGAGATCTATCTGTGTCTTTGTATTCAATGAGGTCATTTATTGGGGCAATCAATCCATTTAATTTATCTACATAATCTTCCGCAAATACTTTAGATCATCATAAAAAGCTGATACACAATAGTGTATATATGCTTATTTTGATTATCCTTTGTTTTTGGCGTTGGTTCATCATTAGTAGTAGCATTTTTTAGAAGTAATATTTGAGCATTGGTTTGTACAGACTTCTCATAGATTTTTGATGAGTGAGTTATCTTTGGATTTCTCTCCGATAATTTGATTTAGTGTTGTGAGTTTTGTACTTAAATCTGTAAATCGAGTTAATACATCATTATTTTGAGCCATCATTACATAGTCTTTCTCTTGGTCCGCTTCTTGGAGAATATCGTTGATTGACGTCAGCATTGTTAGCTTAAATGATTTTTCTTGAGGGTTATTTATAGCTGGTAAGACAATATCTTTACTTTCTTTTTCTCCATTGCTAAACATACTTGTAAATCATTCTTTTACGGTTTGTCGTTGAGATCTTCGTCTATCGCTATTGAATCCAAGGAATCCTGCATTTTCAATTTGTTTTGTTGTAAGTCCAAATCTGTTTTTGAGAGCCTGGTCTTCTGGATTACTTATTTTTTTTTGGAATATATTTTTCCCAACAGCTGCCAATCTTTCATTGGCTTGTGTGATCTCCTGTAAACTACTTGCAAATCCGCTCTTGGCTAGGTCACTAATTGATTTAAGATCAATTTTTACTTGAGATCGACTGTTGTCACAGCTTTGTTCGGATACACATTTGTATGCTGCTGTGATGCCATCTACTGCAGAACTACTGATTTTGATTAAAGATGTTCCTTTTGTAATATCTTCCTTTAATTTATCGGAACTTGGAGATACTATTTGATTTTTGGTTCGAACATTTAGATCATCTACTAATTTAAGAATATCACTGTAGGTTGTTCATTCAGCTATTTCTGATTGGTTATCTAAGATTCCTGCGTCTTTATATGTTTGAATAGTTGCTTGCATTTTTCTGAGTGTTTTGCTTTTTACAACACTATCTCGTCATCCTCCAACAGAGAGAGCAAATTTTTTGTTCACAATTTCCTGTTGGACATCTTCTAATTTAGCCCAATCTCTTTTGTATATTTTCCCTTTTACAAGTATTGCTTTGCTATCTAGAAACTGCGTTACTCCGTTTTCATTGAGATTTACAAATATTCTTCCTATTGCTAATAGACTTCCTAATCATTCTCTTGCTCGCGTTAATGTCTTTGAAAGAATGTTGGTTTTTGGAGGATTAAAATATCCATCTTCGAATCGTACAGGAGAGACGGACTTCCCAGCGTAGGGTGCTTGTGTTCAAATAGTTTGAATCTCAAATAATAATTCTCTTGTCATAGTATTTATTTGAGAAATAGTACTAGGTGTTCCATTACAAGTTGAACAAACTCATGTCGATACATCTGCTGCTTTGCTGATATTACAAAAAATCGTAGGGATTATAATCCCAGTTAATAACACGATTTTTGTGAGAGAGCTAGCTTTGATGATGAATTTGTTGTTAGGAATAAATTATTTGAGTGCAATTTTTGTCGTATCTCGAACTCTTTCCGATGTTTTATCTTTGATCATTGAGATACTTTGGGTGTCTGCATTTATATAATTACCGTTGAACATACTTGCTAAGAAGTTATATTTTTTTCCTAATACCGCATCCTTTTGTCCTAGATATTTGAAGAATTTATTGTGATTTAGGTAGAGATTGAAACACTCTGCAAAATCTTCAAACGGATCGCTCATTCCGTAAACACTACAGAAATCTTGTTTTTTAGCTGATGCTTTTCTAATGGTTTCGTTGTCTCGAGATAATTTATAGAAGAATACAGATGGATCGTTTATAGCAAATACCGCCTTATTAAATTCAGTATAGTTTTTATCTTTGGTAGAACTACTTCCTTCCAAAAATCCAAGATCTGCTATGTGTCATAATTCATGTGTTGATATCTGATTAAACTCATCGTCAGATAAAATATTTCCTATATTTATTACTACTTTGTTGTGTGTTGCATATCATCTTTTCCCTTCATTTTCATTGATTTGCATGGTAGTGAGGGATGGGAGAAAATCTTTTTTGAGTGCGTTTTTTGTACTAATAAATGAAGTTATATTGCTTTCTTTTTGGATATATTTGGCTTTTTGCTCATTGAGAAAATCCCCTATAAAGCTGATTTTTTTGCAAATAATTTCATTGCTTGTACAAACTACTTGTAGAGAAATTGTTGTGCTAGCTCCATGAGTTCCTGTTGTATCTATAGCTCCTGAGATATCTGCGTCTGGTTGATCTACATAATTTTCAAAATAGTTTTGATTGCTTTGTTCTCCAATATTTTGAGATCACCACAAAAATAATGCGGTCAACAGAATGGTTGCACATACAACTTTGATTATATCTATGATTTTATTCCTATTTAGGTGCATATCGTTGGATATCGTCTAAAATAGATTGCTCATTGCTTCCTCTTATATTGAAAATGATTATTTCATCAAGAGGAATCTTGTTTGCATATACAGAAAGCAAGAAAGCATATCCACCAATTATTATTTTCTTTTTGGTTTCTTTGGCTTTGGCTATATTTTTACCTACACCACCTGTGATATTTTCGATCAATAGGGCATAGTCTTTGTGTATATCGTTTTTGTATAAGCTATCAAAGATCTGCTTAGATTCATCTTTCCTTGTAGAGACAATAAAGAATGATTCTTTGGTGTCTTCCTTGAGAATATAATTGAGAATTCTATCGTAGAGTTTGATATTTATAGTTGGTATAGCTGGTGTTCTGACTTCATTTGGAAAGAGTGCTGGAGATTTGGTATCACTATTTGAGAAGAAATATACGCTTGTTGTGAAGATATCCATAAACTCTGATCGTGATGTGTATTTGGTTGTTTCATTATAGACAAAGTAATAATCATTGTTGCTTGCTTTTTTTTGGATACTCATGACCGTATTGAAGATAGTATTCATATGTTGCATATGTCTATCCAAAATAAGGAAATCATCTGCTTCACAACTTTCTTTGAGTACGAGATAATTCTCTTTGATCTGTTCTCGGAGCAGGTTGCTTTTGTAAAAATTAGGATTTGTGGTGAGGGGATCTACCTGCATTTGATCTCAGCTTTTACCTATGAAGAACATTTGGCTTTCCATAAATAATTGCCCAATAAATATTTCAAATGCGCTAGCAAAATTGGTCAGATCTTTCTCGTCGTCCGTCGTCTCCCTATGAAGATATTCAGATTCTAATGCCTTTTTGTAAATTAACGTCTCTATGAAATTGAGGACATAGTACACATCCAATGGGCGTGATAAGAAAAAATTATAGCTTTTGAACCATCGCTCTGCATCCAAGAAGAATATTTCATGGTCTTTGTAAACGCTTTCTCCTTCTTGCATACTGTAAAATAATCCCTGATGAGTAGCCAATACAATCGGATATTTGGTCTGAATTTTCTTGTTTTTGATGCTGTAATAAATTTGGTAGTCGTTTTTGGTATTGAGATCGAGCATTCCGTATCCCTGATCTACGTGAGAATAATATTTGAGGATAAATTTGACTTCACCATCGCTAAAATACTCTTTTTGGAAAAAATTAGTGAATTTATCATAGTCGATAATCTGTTCTTCTTTGAGAAATCCTAGGTTTTTGATTCCCATATCGTTGAGGAGATTTTTGGCAATTTCGAGTTTTTGTGCATTAGAAAATGCAAGGATGATATTTTTGTTTCCGATGCTGCGTTCTAGAAATGTTTTGAGATTACAGTTTCCTACGAAATATCTTTTTCCATGTTCGAGTTCATCGGTATTTATTGTCTTTTCATTACTTTGTGCCTGAGTATTTGCAGGTTGAATCTTATTGAGTTTTGGGATAGTTATCGTACTTGGAACTTTGATATCTGTGTTAGTCTGTGTGAGAAATTTGCTGAGACAGAAGTCATCTTGCTTGATATAATAATTTAGAATTGGATATTTATTTGCGAGTTTTTCTATTTTTTCTACCATAAAAAGAAAAAGTTTGATTGCATTTTGGGTATCGAAGAGTGCATCATGAAAGTTTTCGGCATCAGTAGATTGGTCTGCTATTTTTGTATTTTTTATCAAAATTTCTAGCGCATAGCTACTTTGGTAGTGCAACAACACTTGAGCTAATGGGTAGGTATCAAGCGCTCCTCAGTAGGTGCAATTAGGGAAAAATTTTTGCAAAAACTTTTCATCAAAGGCAATATTATGTCCTATAAGAACTGTATTTTCACCAAAAAAGCTTTGAATTTGTGGTTCAAGTTCTTCTGGGGTTGGAGAAGACGCTAGTCCTGCGATATCAAGTCCTGTGATAAATCCTACGATGGTTTTGAGCTCGTTGAGATCTCTGTTTGGTTTCAAGAGAGAAGAGAATTCTTTGATCACCTTTCCGGTATGATCAATCTCTACGATTCCAATCTGAATTGGTTCGTCTTTATCGAAGTCGAGACCTGTAGTTTCGAAGTCGAGACCTATATATCTATATGAGGGATTGAGCATAAGGAATAATTTAAAGACAAAAGACGTTTTCATGTTCCGTCATCGCGAATGAAATGTGGCGATCCAGTCTGAGATATCTCAGATAGATTGCCACGTCGTCTTCATTCCTTCGACTCCTCGCAATGACGTAGTAATTATTGCTTTTAAGTTTGTCTTTTTGCCAGTGAAAATCAAGAAAAAAGCTCATTTTATTTGACGTATTGCTAGTCTTTTCTTGATTTTTCAGAGATTAATGGTATATTGTCATTATATACAAAAAAATAACACTATGGATGATCAAAAAGTTTTACAAATTTGTGATATCTGGGAAAATGCAGATATCTTGTTACCAGGGTTTCT
>Ga0302207_1000940_pt1 | contig 11317 bp, 7 predicted proteins | sample II_Fen_E2_2_FD_198792 | JGI IMG/M metagenome (GOLD analysis project Ga0302207, IMG submission 198792) | Peat permafrost microbial communities from Stordalen Mire near Abisko, Sweden - II_Fen_E2_2 | ecosystem: Environmental > Terrestrial > Soil > Wetlands > Permafrost | place: Sweden: Abisko...
GTAATTCGATAGCAGCACCAAAGTGCCCAGTCAAATCAGGTCTATTAGTTAAACATTTATTATCCACATCAAAGACATAACTATTGAGTCGTGGATATTTGTGTCCCAAAGGAGTTCCTAAATCAGCATCACTAATATCATCAAATTCTTGCTTCAAGTCCCAGATGCTGTGTAAATCTAAATCTTCCAAAATATCCAATTCTTCTTTGGAACAGATCATACCGTTTGATTCTATTCCTCTCATTTTTCTCTTTTCGATAGTCATATCTGCCTTTGCAAAGTATGTTCCAGGTAGAGCAACTGGCACATAGAGACCTGCTGCAATATTGCTTCCACCACAGATGATTTGATATTCTCATTTGTCTCCACAATTCACAGTACATACAGAAAGTCTATCGGCTTCCGGATGCTTTTCACAAGAAGTAGTATATCCAATGACGATACTATCCGCAATTTTTCTTTCGATAATTTCTTCAATTTCACAGGTTTTGAGTGTTAATTCCTTGGCAATATCCTCAGGCTTTTCTTGTACTGAGATATATTTTTTGAGCAAAGATGAGTGATATTTCATACGGACAACAATATAGTATAAAGATTATTTGATGCAATATTACTGTCAAATATAGGTATTTCGAATCAAAAAAAAAGAGAAAAAAAAGAAATACAAAAAACACTCCCTGAAAAACAGAGAGAGTCTTTTTTTAGTCCAGACAAAATATTCTACGTAATTATATCAAAATTAAATCCATCTTTCCCATTATTCGTGACAAAAGATACTTTCATTCCGATATAAGGCTTTATAGATTGTCTAGTGAAACTTCCATATCCACCAACTAAGGTGGCATCTATCTTCACTTCGGGATAGCCTTCATCATCTATTCCCCGTCTTGGAAGGGAAAAGATTCTCCCATCAGGGACTTCCACGTAAGCATCTTTACATATGATGCCAATCAATTCTTCCATAATAATATAGTTAGATTAGATTTTATATAACAATTTTAATATAATAGATATTGAAGAAATATCAAGTCAAGACGTAGGAAAACTGTTGTTGAAAAGTCACAACGCTATTTATTCTTTTCAATGGTTTTTAAGAAATCACTATGTTTCCTTGAAAAATCGCCAAGGAAATCTCAAGTGATCTGCCAAGTACCTCATAATGCAAAACGAGAAATAGGCACTGTTCAAATCTGATTTGGTGTATATAAATCAATAATTATTAATTTCTTGATTTTTTGAATCGTTTGTGCATCTAAGTTATCGTATCAATAGAATTGTTCAAATGAAGTATATATAGATCCAATGAGTGGCTCTGTTTTGTCTATAATAGCAATTAGAGCATTAGGGTCTGTCGTAAAGACATTATTATGATATATTCCTATTATATACTCAGAATCTTCATCAGAAGACCAATCATCAACGACAAAATAAGTTACTATGATCTTTCCGTCGGTATCAGGTTTTGTTTTTGTTATGAGTGTTTTCCCTATTGGACTAAGTCAGTAAAGTGACGGTGGTGTATTTGACTCAAGAGAGGCTTCTGTAGTCTTTATAGTTGAAATATGTCCTGTATATTTTGTAAAATGACCCTCTTCTATATGTAGTCATTCTTCTATCTTAATACCTCTACCAAGATTGGGCGTCCATTGATAATAACAATGATCTGCTTCGTTGTATCATGCAGTAATTGGTCATGCATATTGCAAAGAATTCATGATATTTTCTTTATTTAACACAAGCGATTTTCTTTGTTCAAGACTGTTAAATCAGTTTTTGAACATTTGTTTATAAAAATAGTTATTTACAAAGTCTTCTAAGAGCGCATCTTTTTGTTGTATATCTGGGTTTCTTGTAGTATTTACATAGTCAATTCATCTGACTGATTGGTCGAGATAAAGATACATCGCATCTTGAATGTCTGACTCAGTCATATCTCATTTTCCATATACTTCAATAAATCTAGTAGTTAGATCTATGCTAAGATCATAACTTCTTATAGAATTTTCTATCTTAAACATTTCATTATTAGTTTTGTGTTCATTTAATGTTCTTTCGTGAGTATTAATATTGTTATTGATGATTTTGTTTTTTTCGTGTTTTTGAAACCCCAATCAAGATCATAAAATGATTCATGCAGTAAGGACTCCATATCCTATATTTCTATATTTTTTGTATTTATCATGTAGTGCTATCTTACTTTTTAGAATACAGACTCCGATTCAATCATGATCTTCTTGAACAACGAGATCATAATTATTATTTTTTGCAAGTTTGATAATTTCATTTCTAGTAAATCTAGCAGATTGTACAGCCCAAATATATTCTCCTTTGTTTTTTTTAATAATATTGCCATCAGGAATTTTCATTTCAATATCTTCAATTAACTTAGCTCCTAATTTAATTCTAGCAGGGTGTGATGAATCAGCTTCTTCATATGCGACTGCATATTCTAATATATCTCTATATATACCAAGTGCAGCCAATCATGATAAAATAAGATCTTCCATAGTATCTTTTGCTATTTTATCAAAGAAAGGATTTGTTTCATTATCTCCATACATAGCTTTTATTTTATTGACCTCTTCATCATATTTTTCTTGTGATAATTGGTTTTCGTCTGGTCCATGAAAATAGGTAAATCCAAAATGACTGTTTTTAAGAACATGTTTAGGTTTCATATTTTCCAATAATATTCCAATTTCTTGGCTTGTGAAATTTCCAATTGTCCCTCAGAACATAAAATACATAGGATTATCTAACGTATATGCACTACTCGATGGATTTCTAAAATCCGCCTCAATTCATTCAGTAATTGCGTTTCCTGTAATTCTATTGAGGTCTTTTTTTACTTCTGAGAATCCATCACTATTTACATCAACGAGCAAGATACTATCTTTTTTGTTTATAAAGTCTTTTATCTCTTCATCTCAAGTCGCAAATTTTAAATATTGTTTTAATTTAGCTACTCATCATGATCATAATTCAACTATAGAGTTGCTGGATTCTAAGATTTCCTTTATCTTATAAGAATTTGCACTAGCCGAAAAAATGTATTTATATAAATATTCTTCTATAGGTTTGATTTCTCTATAGAGAGGGTTCTCAGCTGATTTGATATATTTCTCGATACCATTATGTTCACTTGTAGACCATTCATAAAGAAAAGATCAATCTCCTATTCACTGCTCACGAAAAACTTCTTTTAAATGAATACTTATCTTTTCTTTTTCAAGTCAAAACTGATTTTTCCCAGAAAGACTAGTCCATTCCTCATATTTTTTTTGGTATATGCTTATGATTTTATCTTCAGGTATTCCTTCTAGTAAATATGATTTTTCTGACTTGATATAGTTATGAAATCATCAAATATTTAAGGAATATTTTCTATCTGAGCTAGCAAGGAACAATTTAGACTCTTTTTCTATTAAGCTCTCCATTAAGTTGGAAAATATACGATTGAAGTCAGCTTTGTTTAATTGACTATAACCATGCTTAGTATCTTTGAGATAAAGATAAAAATTTTCTTTATCTTTGGAAAATATACTTGGATTTAAAATGAAATTTTCATAGTGGCTTTCAAGGAAGTGGACTGAATTAGATAGTGTACCAAATAGATCATTACCTGTTTTGGAATAGATATCCTGTAATTTTTTCTTAGATTTTTCTGAATCGATAAAAGTATCTAGGGAAGCTTTTCTAGATTCTTGTTGGTTCTTATTAGAAAATAATAGATTTTTGATTCCACTCATGGATGTAATTGTATCACAAATAAATTGTGTTTTTTCCATACATAAATTGTATTCAAAATATTAGATTATGCAAATTTGCACTACAAAAAAACCAGAACGTGATTGGTGTCCTGATTTTCTTTGTTTTATATATTATAGATCAATAGTGCATGTTTCTATTCAAATATCTGTTTTGATTGTATCCACATGTTGTAATGCTTGATCTACACTCACTCCCTGTGGAAGTTTTCAATTTACTATTCTTCTAACAAATATTTTGTTATCTTGAATTCATACAAAATTCCATTTACTTTGTTTAAGAAATCATGTACCTTCTATATTTTTACCAGGATAATAAATCTTCCCATTGATCGTATAAAAGAGTTTTCTACTATCACTCCATGGATCTCTATATCCAGCCACAAAATAGTTGGATCAATCAGTCCATCATTCATAATCTATCATGGCTTCACATTCTTGATTGTTTTTCGAACAATAAATAATATCAGGATTCTCTCTTGGTGCAATTGTGTTTAATAATCATTTCCCAATAATTTTTTGTACCGCATCATATCATGTCATAGCATTTTTTCGAGTACTATCACTCCTAGGAAGATATCCTCAGTCATCTATTTTACAGATACTATCAGGCAAAGAAACGTCATCATAAGAAGGAATTAAGATTTGACCTTCAGCTATTGTATATTCAGGGTAAAGCCCTCATAAACCATCAACAACAGTTCCATTTGATTTTTTTGTAGTACAGTTTTTTACAAGATTATCTATAGTGAAAATTGGAGCATCCTTCAAAATTTCTTGTTTACAGATTGGTAGCTCTTTGATAAAGGCTATGGAATCTATATGTGGTTCAACATAATCTCACATAATCGTAATATCTTTTACTCTAGCATATGCTTCACACATACCTCTCCAAGCATCAGGCATATCTTGGATAAGTGGATATGCGGTAATTGGTCTAGTTATAGATAGTCCAACTATTTTCCCAGAAATATCTCCTGGGATATTTGTTTTGATTCATGTTTCAATTGCTATAATGTTATATCCTGTAATGATACGACCCTCTCATCCATCCAATGTTCCAGATGTCCCAGTTGTGAATGTTCTATTTGCATAAAGAGTTTTTCCTCACTTATCTACACATCATAGGAGAATTGTATATTCTCCATTGTTATCTATAGTATTTACGTTCCAAATATTTTTGACTATTTGATCCTTTTTATTGATATGTAGCCATACCGTATAATATGAACTAGGTTTCCCTCACTCCCAAAGCATAGCATCATCTTGATAAGAGATATGTCCAGTCAGATAGGTATAAATATTTGCTTGCTGATGAGTATGATTTTCAAACAAAAACAATCCAAATATAGAAAGCAAAATAACCGCTAATACTAATCAGAATTTTATTTTTTTTGATGTAGTCATCGAGTCGATTGATAATAAAATATTAATAGATAGGTTTAAATAATACAGAGGTAGGATATACTCTACGTAACTTTACATTGATGTTATCCCATGGCTTCAACTTCATGAGGAGGTCTAAATCAAAATGTTTAAAATGTCCAAATACATGGTTCGATTCAGTACCTCAAATTAAAACATGAACAACATTATCTCTAATAGACAAGACTAATCATTCATATTCTGTCTTAAAATTCAGTGTATCGATTGAAATATGTTCTTTCCCCTTGAGAAAGATATTCATTTTTTCTTCTATAGGACTTTTTTCAACATTAGTTTGTGGGTTTCGACGGAAGAGTGGTTTAATTTCCTCTGTATTTTCATTTTTCTTGTGAAATACAGGTTTTTCTGCTTCAATATTATCTGTTGCCGTTTTAGTAACTGGCTCTTCTGTATGGAAATCAGTAGTAGATTGCTCTTGTGTCTTTCAACAATCAGCGATTGTATCTATAAATCTTTTTTTCCATGCGTCCATTCCAGATTCACCAACAAAGTTAATTCTTCTTCCTCCATGTTTTGTCATAACTTCTTGTATAGAAGATTCTGCAATCTCATTGATATCTACTTTACCAGGATAGATATGTGTTCATACTCAGTATAAATTGGATATCACAACAGTTTTATTTAATCCTTTGATATAGATATATAAGGTTGGGCTACTATTGTCTAAGATAATATCTTTTTCATCAAAAGCAATCTGATTTTTATTTAGGTAAGAGAACATTTCTTCAATAATATTTTCTTTGTGTTTAAACTCGCATTCTTGTTCTTGATTAGCTGTATTAGCTTTTTCATATCCTCATGATTTATAGAAATCTACAGAAATAGAGGAGTTGTATCAGATATTCAAATAATTTAAAAGGTCTCTCACGTATCCATTTGCTTGATTTTTCTTATACTTTTCATCAATAGTCTTGAGTGCATTTGCTAATCTTGGAATTTGAACATCGGTAAGTCTTTCGTGTTCCATACTTTTAGTCAAAAAATCATATGTTAGATCTCAAATCTCTTTCATATTATTTACAACATCTAATTTTTCATATTTATCTAAGAATTTTTTGATATCACTTGCTTGTTTCACCATATTATTGTACATCGTTTGAAATTTTGCTATTTTACTATGATCCAAGAGTGTAGATGGTAATTTCTTCTTTGCATCATCCAAAAAACAGTAAATTAATTCATAATCATCAGCAATTTTTTTTACCGCATTATATTTTTGTGTAACGGACGGGTTACCAATTTTATATCATGCTTCAAGTTGAGATCTTATCAACTCAGCAACATTGTACTCATTAGTGATTTTTTGAATAATACGATCTATATTAAAATCTTTACAATTGATATCAATTCTCAAAAGTGTTCAAATTCTTTTGATCTTATCGTCTATTGCAATATCTTTCTCTAATATAGAAAGAGAGCTTTGTCCTTTTTCTGTGGCGAGAAAATTTTTGGAAGTGTAGAAATCGAGGTCTGTTGTTTTCATTCTAAAATTTGTAATAGGTAAATATATGTTGACATTTGATGTATTATATATAAGTAGATAAATATCAAGTCGTAACTGGCAAAACCTGTTGTCAGAAATTAGCAACAGGCTTAAAATAAGATTAAATCTAGAATTTAAAAAAAGATAATAGAGGAGTCTCTATTATCTTAGAAATCATAGTGGGGATATAATGCTGCCAAATAATTTAACATCTTCTCCGTTTATCACGAACTTAGCTCTCTGAAGCATAATTTGATATGGAGAACCTTTTATTGTCACACCACTTGGAGACTCATGGATTCTCAATATATGAGCAATAGCCAATATAACAGATTTTTTGAGATTGATAAGTGAATTATTGGTCCCGTGTATAGCCTCAAAATGTTTGAGTGTTTGCCATAAGACAATTAATTCATTCATCTCCATTTTATTCACGCTAGCAAAGAGTTGTGCAACTTGTAAGAATCCATTATTTGGGGTAATAGTATTCAATACTTCTTCAAATTTCATAATGTTGTTCATAAGATTTTGTGTTTTAGTTGTTTTATATATACACCAAAATATAACGATAGTTCGTTAAATATCAATTTATAACTACAAAATCATGTTGTCGTGAAATTACAACAGCTATCTCTTTACTGTCTTTGTGGTACCAACAACGTAGGGAAATCTTTGTTTGGATCTTTTATTTGATTGATAATCTTATCGTGTGATTTTATATATGATCATAAGAACATAATAAGGTGTTGCGTCATACCAGTGTTGTTTATATCTGTCTCTGGAAATTTACACGTTTTGCCATCAGGGTATAAATCCAAAATCATAAGTCTTTTGAGTTCCATGAGCGTCTGTTGATTTAGTTTGTTTTTATCAATAGCTTCATAATGTATAAATACTTCTCGACAACGTTGAAATACTAGATCTTCCTTTTCAAAAAGTTCAATAACTTCCTTTGGAGGAACGATTGTAAGCTTAGTATGTTGTATTTGTTTAGTTAAGAAATGCTTATCTTTATCTTCGACATGAGTGTGTGTCTCCTTAAAAAGGAGTTTTGGATATTTATTTTCAATATCTATCGGAGATAAATTAGAGACATCAATTTTTTTGAATTCAAAGCACTGTTCTCCTTGTGAATTAACTATCTCTCTTTTTGATAACAAAATAGATTCTGGAAATCTTGTATTATTCCCTATATTGGCACGATAATTTATAGAATCCTCTCTAAATGGAGGATTAGTCATTACATTATATCACGCTTTAGGAGGAGTCCAAGTAACTAATTTCCCATTATGAGGGACCATATATCATTCAACAAATCCTCATTGATCCTCAAAAAATCATTGTGATAATCCATGTATAACATAAACAGTATTGGTTTCTGTATTATATCATTCTGTCATTGGTCACGAGTATTTAAGTGTATTTATGGATTCAGATAGTAATGCCTTGCTAACTGTCTTTCTTTCTAAAGTAGTAAATCCATTCTTGAACATAGTTTCATAGAAATATTGATCTACAAAATCACTTAGGAAAAGATCTGCAGAATATAGCTCCTTTTTGCTGAGTTTATTAAATCGATCTTGTCCGGCACTAAATTTTTCTAAATAGAGAGCAATATTTTTTATGATTTCTTCTTTTGAAAGATCTCATGATCAGTAATATTGTATAAATCTATCACTTAAATTATTGCTAATCTCATATAGTTCATGATAATATGGTGCGGCTTGCATACCTATACCATGATTATAGAGATATTCTTTTTTATGGTCTTCAATTCTTTCATGTGCTAATTTATTTTTTTCATAGGTATGATATCAAGTGTATCATCCAATCAATGTGGCTGCTATTGCAACTGAATATCCAATATTTCTGATTTTTCTATATTTATCATTAAGTGCGGTTTTACTCTTTAGCGCAACTACAGCTACTCAATTATGTGCTTGTTGAATAATTACATCAAAATTTCTTTGTTCTGCTAATTTTTTAAACTCAGTATCAGTAAATCTAGCAGATGGTACTGCTCGAATATATTCACCGGCACGTTTTGATAATACTTGTCCATAAGAAGTCTTGATTGAGATATCTTCTTTTACTTTAGCTCATAGTTTAATTCTTGAAGGAGTTTGTACGTTTGCTTCTTCATATTCTACAGCATATTCTAATGTAGATGTATCTAGTCATAGCGATGTAAATCACGAAAGTATCAAATCCGACATACTTTCTCTAGCAGATTCATTGAAAAAAGGATTGCTTTTATCATCACCATACATGGCCTTGATTTTATCTATCTCTTGTTGATAGGTTTCTGAATCTAATTTATCTTTATCTGGTGCGGAAAAATAGGTGATCACAGCACCGGTAGATGATAGCGTTTCTTTGGATTTCATACTATCCAAAAGTGTATTTATTTGATCTAGAGAAAAATTTCCTATCGTTCATCAAAACATAAAATAACATGGTTTACTCGCTTTATATCAACTACTATCTTTATCAAAAAAATTAGCCTCAATTCACTCTGTGATTTGAGATTTTGCAATTTTATTGAGATCTTGTTTTACTCATTTATATCAGTCTGAATTAACATCCACAAGATAGATTTTTTTGTTTTTAAGAAAATTTGCAAATCCAAAATGTGCTGGATAGTAATTTAAGTATTCTGCAAGCTTATTGACTCAACCAGGGCCAAGTTCTACAAATGATTTTGCATCTCATATAGTCTTAAGAAGTTTGGTTTCCCGAGAGGTAAATATTTTATTGCTACTATCTTCAGATAAAAGAAATTTATATAATAGTTTTTCTGTAGGTTCTATTTCTTTATATAAATCATTTTCTGCTGCAGCATTATATTTCTCAATACCATTGCTTTCGCTAGAACTCCATGCATAGAGAAAACTTCAATCTCAGATACTATTATGATTAAAAATTGTTTCAAGATGGTGATCCACATCCTTAGTATCCAATCAGAATTGATTTTTGTTTGATTTCTCCATCCATTCTTTATATTGCTTATCAAAGATAGGTTTGAGATCCTCCTCTTTGATGAAATTAGATAAGGAGAGATGATCTATTAAAATATGATGAAAAAATCAGTTATAATTTAGGGGAAATGAATGTTGTGAATTCAAAAATTCATCAATAATTTTAGGGAAATAGTACATATGTATATATCTAGAAAATTCTGATTCAAAAACAGAAAATGTAATATGCTTGTGTCCTTTTGTGGAATCTTGAAAAAATTGAAAAAAGTTTTCTAATGATTTTGGGGTGATTTTTGAACTAGAGATAAATTTTTCAAAAAAAGGCTCAATCCATTCCGAAGTAAATAATCAACCTATTTGAGATTCTGTGTCTTTTAGTCTGCTTTCAAACTTGTTTTTAAAATTTTCAAATGAGAGAAAATCTTCAAACTTATTAGTTTTAGGTCTATAACGGTCTGTATATTCTTGAAATAAAGTGTCTCTTTCGTTCATTTACTTAAGCCCATCCCAAATAAAACCAAAGATATTTTTAAGATTATCGTGAGTTGTTTTACTATGGATAATAACTCATGAGATTTCTTTGTTGTTAAACATTGCTATACCAACTTTATTATCTCAATAAACATTAATCTCTCCATTGAGTGAAAATGTATCTTTTTCAATCATACGAGTTTCTTTGAGTAATTTTTTATCCATACGTTTGTATTGTATATTTTGGTCTTGTTTGCTAACGATAACTTTTGCCTGGATACCAAGTTTTACTCTTTTTGGAACAAATCCAGTAAATAAATCTTTTTCTAGTATTGGATCCATATCTTGGATTCATAAGAAAGAACTAATTTCTTCATTATCGGAAGTTAATAGATCATCATACATTCTTTTCATTCCTTCCAATCCTTCAAAAAATTGAACTTTAGGTCTATTGCCAAATTTATCAGCTAAAGCCATAAGTTCTGGAATCTTTTCTTTGAATGATTCATATTTTTGTTCCAGTTGTCTAAGGAGATTGTCTGGAGTGATAACGCTATAATATTTTACATCTTCTTTGGCAGTTTCATTTACGATTCAATCTTTTTTGAGATCATTGAGAATCGTATATACAGTCACTCTCTTAATCTCACTTCTTCTAGCAATCGTACTAGCAGGGGAACTTCCTAATTCCAAAGCAGTCAAATAGACCTTAGCTTCTTTTTCGCTAAGTCCATAGTTTTGGAGAGTGATAATGAGTTCTGAATCCATGCATAAAAATAGAGATTAAAATCTACTATAATTGTACTCAGAATTACTATATATGCAAATTTATTGGGCGGAAGATAAGACCCAAGAAATTTATAAACAAATTTTGATAAGATAATGAGAATTTTTCTCTATTTCTGTAAATCATGTCTTGAATATCTACTAGCAAAAGACTATACTCAACGCATTATTCACGAGATTTAGTCCCTAGCCCCAATGCCATATGATAAGTCAATCACTCCTTTCCTCAGATAATGAAGTAGCTAAACTCCTTTTGGGAGAAGAAATTCGTCAATCTCAGGGGATGGAATTGATCGCTAGTGAAAATTATCAATCTCAGGCAGTCTTAGATGCTCAGTCATCACTCATTGCCAACAAATACGCTGAATGAACACCAGGAAGAAGAT
>Ga0302207_1000941_pt1 | contig 11311 bp, 9 predicted proteins | sample II_Fen_E2_2_FD_198792 | JGI IMG/M metagenome (GOLD analysis project Ga0302207, IMG submission 198792) | Peat permafrost microbial communities from Stordalen Mire near Abisko, Sweden - II_Fen_E2_2 | ecosystem: Environmental > Terrestrial > Soil > Wetlands > Permafrost | place: Sweden: Abisko...
ATAAAATAGATACAAAAACGGGAGAATATGGGGTTTTTGCGCAGACTCTCGTTATGTGCCATATAAAAAAACACCACAAACATTAAGAAAAAGTGACAACAGAAGAAATAAGAGACATAGCAATTGACAGTTCAAAAGCCTACTACGAATACCTTGACCAGAACGACAGAGGCATTCAGGAAGTTGACGTTTTTGAGTTAGAATATTTACAAAGTAAAGACACTGTTATTAAAATTCGCTTATCTGCAAAACTTTTTGACACTGAAGCTATTTTCTTTAAGAATCTACGAAACAACAAAAAATACGACTCAACAAGCGTTAAAGTCATTGAATACGACAGTGACAAGAATATTCTTCTAATTAAACCAGCCGAAAACTTAAAAGCAGATTTTTCGGGTTTAAAAAATACGGACATTAAGGTCGTTTCTGATTTAAAATTTTTAGTAGAACGTGTTAAGGCTTGGTATGAGTTGAATGGTAGCAAACTTGCATTGCCAACAAAAGTTTCCAAGTATTCAAAAGACTTTCAAAACATAGATTTTTTTAAAGACAAAAATTTTCAGCCGTCCGAAAATCAAAAACATTCTTTAGAAAATATTTTCACCAATCCATTTTCCTATGTGTGGGGCGCACCCGGCACGGGAAAAACACAATTTGTTCTTTCATACGCAGTTCTTCATTACATAAAAAAAGGCGACAAAATTGCCATTTTAGCACCAACTAATAATGCTATTGAACAAGTTTTAAGAGGTGTCATTAAAATGACTGACAAAGCGGGTGCTGATAGAAAACACATTATACGCTTAGGAACACCTTCTAAAAAATTTGCTGAAGCATTTCCAGAAGTTTGTGAAGAAAAAGGCGTTCAAAAAAAATTAGCTGAAATAGATAAACAACTTGACATTCTTGAACGAATGTTGAATTTCCAAAGTCAGAAAAAATCACTTGACGAGTTTAGAAATGTAGTGTTAGAATTTGACAGGCTAACTGAACTTTCATGTAAAATAAAAGCAGAACAAAATTTAATCTCTGAAATAAACGGACAATTCAAGAAAAAAGAGATAGAAATTAAATTGCTTCATGAGACTTTAGTTAAACAGAACCAACATTTAGACAAAAATATTGCTAAAACAAATTCTATTTCTCATAAAATAGTCAAAGTCTTTAGTCGGATACCGACTAACTCAGAAAACGAGATAACAGCATTAGAAATAAAAATCCTGAATTCAAAGAAAGAATTAGAATACTCAAAATACGAACTTTCTGAGATTAACAATAAAAAGACTGCTCAAGAAGAAAGCATAAGAGAAATTCAAGAATTATCTTTTGACAAGATTAAAAATATAAAAAATCAGACAAAAGATTTTTCAGAAATAAATGCGGTTATTTCTGCTCTATCAAAAGACAATATAAGCAAAGTAAAGGAAGAAGTGGTTTCAATCATTACTCAAAAAAAAGAAAAGTTAGAAATTGACAAACACTTATTTAGCGAATACAAAAGCAATGGATTAGTTGACATCAAATATGAATTAGACAACTATTTATCTTTACGAACTAAACTTGCTGCCTCATCAACAGAAGAGCGTTTGAAATCTGTAAACGTTATTGCTTGCACTCTTGATGGTTACATCGGACGTTATGCAGAAACAAAATTAAACGTAGAACACATTTTCCTTGACGAAGCAGGTTATGCTAACATTATAAAAGCATTGACATTGTTTAATCACACAACACCTATTTCTTTTCTTGGCGATCACAAACAGTTACCACCTGTTTGTGAAATTAATGACAGCGACATAGAAAGAGATAAAAAGTTTCATAATATGTTTTTGTGGGCACAATCTGCAATTTTCTTAGACACACTTTTTTCAGATTCAAAAGACGTTTGCAGAAATCAATACTTACAAAATTCAGATTTCAATCAAAAGAGTATAACAAGAACATCATTAAATTCAACATATAGATTTGGGAATAATTTAGCTCAGATCTTGGCTAATTATGTTTACTCACCTGATTTCAATACAAACAATCCTGAAGGCGAAACAAGAATCTTATATGTTGATGCAAAAAAAACGGAGGGAATGAAATCAAGAGTTTCGATGAACGAAGTTTCTGAAATAATAAAAATCGTTGCCAATCTTAAAGAAAACGGGAATGATGATTTTGTCATTTTAACACCCTATAAAAAGCAAATCAGACTTCTAAATAATCATTTACCGCAAGAAAGAAACGACTTGAAAATTTTGACTGTTCACGGCTCACAAGGCAGAGAGTGGGATACTGTAATTTTAAGTGTTGTTGACACTTCTGACAAATGGTTTGTTGATACGAAAATACCCATTTCAAAAGGACTTAATTTAGTAAACACAGCAGTTAGTAGGGCAAAACTAAACCTAATTATAGTTTGCGATAAAAATTATTGGGCGGGACAAAAAGGACAACTAATAACAGAACTAATAAATTGTGGACAAGAAATAAAAAATTAATACGGCACATAATACACGCTATGCTCATCTGCTGGCTGACATGCACTTAGCAGTCTTTGCTTCCGCATTCACTTTTTCGCTTTGCGAAAGTGAAGCTCCCGCAAATCGCAAGTGCGCATAGCCTCGGTCGTTATGTCAAGCTTAAAAAAAGAAAAAAGACATGGATAAAATAGCCTATTCGATTGAATCGTTCAAGAACATTCAGGACTTGATTAAATTTGCTGACCAAAAAGCGGGGGCAGTTCTAGTATTAACTGGACTTATACTCACCGAATACATTCAATTTCTTGGAACATTGAAATTCTCTGGTTTGGAACACATTACTTTTTTCGGCATTTTGACTTTTATAACGAGTATAACGACTTTTTCAAGTTTACTATTCGTACTATGTGTGACGATATTTGCTGTTTTGAAACCAAAAACAGCAAAACACTATGACAAGGAAGAACTTTCACTTTTCTATTACGAACACATTTATCATGCAGGCAAGAATAAAATAGCAACTGAATATGAAAGTATTGATGAAAATATTATGCTTAAAAATATTATTGACCAGCAACATGAAATTTCGGCAATTCTGAAACGAAAGACAATTGCACTAAGTAAAATTTTTAATTGGTTATTTATTTCAATCATTTCAGTTATTATATTTATATTCTTATCAAATCAACTTTAATATGGCTTTAAAAGACGACATTAAAACTAAAGTCAAGGCAATTCTTGATGAAAAATTTGTTGTGACGGACGTAACCTATGTTCCAAGAATAGATGACTCAAAACTTACATTTGGAAACACGGGATTAAAATTTACAGGTTCTGTTTTATTTATTGATTTACGAGGTTCTACAAAAGTTCTAAACAACCACAATAGAACAACTGTAGCTAAACTTCATATGGTTTTTTTTCATACAATTGTAAAAATTGCAAATAATAACAATGGACACGTTAGAAGCTTTAATGGTGACAGTGCTTTAATCTTCTTCCATGGAGATTATAAAGAAACAATTTCCACTGCGGTTATATGTGCAATGAAAATCAAATACATAATTGATAATGAAGATGGTGGAATTAATGAGCTATTGAAAAAATACACAAAACTCGATTTTGGAATCGGTGTTGATCATGGAAACATTCTTTGTACAAAAGTTGGTGTAGGGGGCGAACATAACAGAGATATTTTTTGGATTGGTAATGCTGTGAATAAATCTACTGTGCTTGGAGACAACAGTAATAACCCAAACCACATTGCAATATCAAGTTATGTTTATGCGAACCTACTTGATTATGTCAAATATGGAACACAGAAAAACTATTACGGACAGGATGTAAAAGTAGACATGTGGACACGAGGGACATTTACTTATAACGACATTACAGAATACTATTATTATACAAGTTGGCATTGGGAAGTATGATCACCTTATTATCTTCCATTTAAAATGATTTCGAAATGACAGCAAAAGAGATACAAGACAAAGTAGATTCTGTTCTAAAAGAACAATTTCTACAATATGATGTTGAAAAAGCACCTGATATAGAAAACAATCCTGATTTTAGATTAACTCATGGCAATATAGGATTTGCAGGTGAATTTACATTTCTATATGTTGATATGCGAGGTTCTTCAACCTATACAGACCAATATAGACTTCAAACAATAACCAAAATATATAAAGCTTATCACCATTGTATGGTTGAATGTATAACCCATTTTAATGGAAAAGTCAGGAGCTTTGATGGAGATAGAGTTCTCGCTGTGTTCGATGGACATAGAAAAGCAGATGATGCGATTAGTTGTGCTATGACAATGGTTGGTTGTAAATTTGAGATTCTGAAACCAAAAATAAAAACTTATTTTAGAAATGATGACTTTTCTCTTGGTGTAGGTATTGCGACTGGAAGTGTTATGGTCTCGAAAGCTGGTGTTGGCTATGACAAAAACAATAGAGATTTAATTTGGATTGGAGACGCTGCTAATTTAGGGGCAAAGTTAAGCGATGAGGCAAATACCCCAAATTCAATTTATATTTGTGAAACGACTTTTAGAAAACTACATAGAGAAAATAAATCTCCAATTATAGATGGAAAAGAAATAAATCTTTGGACTAAGGATAAATTCGACTTTAAAAGGAGCAAATTGATATTTACAAAACAGTTTATTATAGTCAATTATAAAGAAAAGCCAGCACATAACACACGCTCTTATGTTCATTGGCTGGCTGACGTGCATTCCGGCAGTTTTGCTCCCGCATTCACCTTGTCGTTCCACGACAGCGAATGCTCCCGCAAACCGCCAATGCACATAGCCTAGTCGTTAGCAGCAAGCCGAAAAAAAAGGCAGCGACACTGAAAAATGACAATTAGCAAAAAAAAACGAAAGAAAAAAATATAAAAGAGAATACACTCTCAAATCCTCTCCACCACCCTAATAAAAAGCACAGATATTCATAAAAACTAATTATCTTTGCATTGAATGCAATTTATATGAGTAAAAAAGCAATAAATAGAATTAAAGTAGTGCTGGTTGAAAAAAACTTGAGCAGTAAATGGCTAGCAGAACAATTGGGAAAGAACGAAGCAACTATTTCAAGATGGTGTACTAATGATGTACAACCACCATTGACAACGTTCGTAAAAATCGCCGAAGTATTAAAAGTAAGTGTTGTGGAATTATTAAATGACAAATAGAGATAATGGAAAACCCAAACCCAAACTCAAATACTATTCCATTTAAAGTTTCTGCTAGGACTGCAAGGTTAATAGGTAGAGAGAATATAGCAAATGCTAAAGGAGCAATAATTGAACTTGTCAAGAATAGCTATGACGCAGATAGCAAAGTCTGTATTGTTTATTTTGACAATAGATATTCAACTCTTTTGTCAGAAATTAGTGATTCACATTTTCAAAATCTCATTAAATTAGGCATTTCAGAAGAGCTTTTGAACGGCATATATTTAAGACAAGAAAGTGAAGATAATTACTTACTAAACAATATGATTGATGATGAGAAAAAAATATTGTTCAAAAATCTAATTTCTAAGTTTGCTTCATTATACATAATTGACTTTGGCGAGGGAATGACTCAAAATATCATTCGAGACCATTGGATGACAATTGGTACAGATAATAAAGCGAATGATATTTTTACAAAAAACGGCAGGGTAAAATCAGGTGCAAAAGGCATTGGTCGATTTGCTTTAGATAAGTTGGGAAGTAAGTGTGAAATGATAACTATTTTTAATCCTGACCCATTGATTCATAAACCCGATACAGATATCGACGGAAATTTAACAAACTACAAAGGATATAATTGGGTTGTTAATTGGGAGGATTTTGAAGGTGATTATAAAACGATTGATAAAGTCGGTGCCATTTTAACTGGCATAACTACAGATTACATAAAAGACGAGTTAATAGCTAAAATTCCAAATATTGATTTATCTAATATTGACTCGGAAAAGGATTTCAAATATGGGACAATTTTGAAAATAAATGAACTACGAGATAATTGGGAAGATTATTTTGTTGACCAAGTTTATTCTGATTTAGAAGTTTTAGTTCCTCCAAAGGAGGCTGGAGGATTTGAAATTTATGTTTACAGTTCATTAATGCCGAATAAGTACGGGGAGGTTCTTGGCTCTGTTTGTGATGATTATGATTATAAACTTGTTGCAACCGCAGATGATAATCAAAATGTAAAAATCAAAATTTACCGAAACGAATATGACATTGAGTTAATCCCCAATGACTTCTTTGATAGAGAGGCAATGCAAAAGGAGAATTTCAGAAAAAGTGATTTCATTAAAGGATACTGGGAAAAAACAACAACATACTCTGAACTTATTAAAGGCTTTAAAGAGGTAGATGAAGATGATACTTTCAAAAACATTGGTGTCTTTAATTTTACTTTTTACTTTTTAAAAAGACAGCCGTCTCCTGATGCTAAAAAGTTTTTCAATAGAAACTTTATGCATAACAACAGAAGAGATTGGCTTAATAAATTTGGTGGAATTAAGCTTGTAAGAGATAATTTTAGAGTTAGACCATATGGCGAAGTTAAAAACGTTGCTTTTGATTGGCTTGGACTTGGAAATAGAAAATCTGGTAGCCCTGCAGGTATTGCAAAACCCGAAGGTGGTTATAAAGTTGAACCTGAAAATGTTGCTGGTGCTGTGAATATTTCAAGACTTACAAATGTAAATTTTGAAGATAAATCAAGCAGAGAAGGGCTGCAAGAGAATAAAACCTTTCAGATTTTCACAAAATTAATTGCTGAAATTATTTCAGAATTTGAAAAGGACAGAGCTTACATTGCTAGAGAGATGGCAGAATATGACAATATTAAATTTGGTCCAGAAAGGGATAGACAAAAAGCAGAAAAACTAAAAAATGAGATACTTGCAAAGAGTAGGGCAAAAAAAGAGTCGAACTCTAACAATAATACTAATAATAATTCGCAACAAGAACAAGAACCAGAAACTGAATCAGATAAAGAAAAGGAGATACTTGCAAGTGAGCTAGATAGAAAAGAAGAAGAAATTGAAAAACTTAAAGAAGAACAAAAAGTTTTAAGAGGATTGGCAAGTAGCGGAATAGTTTTAGCATCCTTTAGTCACGATTTAAGTAAGTTGAATGATGTCCTTGCTTCACGAACAGAAAAATTGAAAGACTTAATGTTAGAGAAGATGACTGAGGGAGATTATAGCGAAACAAAAGACAGTAAAAACCCTTTTAAACAACTTGAAAGAATTAAAAAGCAAGATGTAAAGCTTCAAAATTGGTTGAACTTTTCATTAGGTGCAACAAGAAAGGATAAAAGAAAGAGAAAACAATTATTCTTAAAACCATATTTCATAAATTTGAAAAGTGATTGGAATACAGTCCTTGAAGATAGAGGAGTTGATATGGACATTGCTGAAATTGAGGAGTTGGACATGAGAGTTTTTGAAATAGATATTGATAGCATTTTCAATAATCTGCTTGTAAACTCTATTGATGCTTTTATTATTTCTAAAGAAAACAGAGAGCGAAAAATCTTAGTAAAAGTTTCTAGTAATACAAAAGAAATAATTCTTGATTATTACGATAATGGTCCTGGTCTTTCTAAAGATATTACCGAACCTGAGAAGGTATTTGAGCCATTATTCACAACAAAGAGGAATCAGCATACTGGTGAAGAAGAAGGGACTGGATTAGGTATGTGGTTAGTAAAATCTATTGTTGAAGAAAATGACGGTAAAGCACAATTGTTATATCCTGAAATAGGCTTTGGATTAAAAATCACATTTCCAATAAAATATAAAAGATAGAAGTCATGTATAAAATATTATTTATAGACGAGGAAAAAGAAACCTTGGAAGATTTTGAAGAATTTGTAGAAAAATTCCCTTCAAGGGTTGAATTAATTCCTTTGACAGCACTCCCCTTAGCTTCAAAAGAAGAAATGATTGAATACATTTTCAAGTTGGCACCTGATGCTTTGGTAACTGATTTCCGTTTGAATGAAATGAAAAGGGATGTAACATATAATATTCCTTACAATGGAGTTGATTTGGTGGAAGAATTTCAATCTATTAGAAATCATTTTCCATGTTTTGTATTAACAGCTTTAGATGATGAAGCTGTTAATACAAGTGATGATGTAAATATTGTATACATTAAAAACATACTTTATAAAAAGGAAGATGAAAATGCTAAAGCCAAATTTCTTGATAGAGTTCTTGGGCAAATAGAGCATTATAAATCCCGAATTGAAAATGCAAAGAAGGAGTTAGATGAATTAGTAAACTTAAGGAAGAGTGGAAAAGCGGATATAGATATTGAAAATAGAATAATTGAACTTGATGATTTTTTAGAAAAGTCAATTGATGCAAAAAGTTCTATTCCCTCTGAATTTAAAACCCTTTCAAATTCTAATAGACTAGATAATATCCTTAATAAAGTTGATGAACTTCTAAAAAAGATTGACAAGGATGCCAAGTAAATTTAGATATAATAGTCCAATAAGAACTTGTATGAAAACTTATTCAAGTTATCGCAGTTTCAAGAAATATTTGGCAGAGGATTTTAATTCTAGATGTGGTTATACCGACTGTCCTGACTTTTGGTTTGGGGGGAAGAATAACTTTCATATAGACCACTTTAAACCTTTTTCAAAAAAACCAGAACTAGAAACTGATTATTCAAACCTTGTTTACTGTTGTTCTTATGTCAATATTTTAAAGTCAGATGATGAAGGTGATTATATTGATCCATGTGATGTTGACTTTAACGAACATTTTGAGAGGGATAATGACGGGGGAATAGTTCCAATCAAGACCTCAAAGGAGGCAATCTATATGCATTCCAAATTGCAACTTGGTTTATCAAGATACAAACTAATATGGAAGTTGGATGAAATCTATATTCGCTTATTGAAACTTCAAAATGAAATAAAAAATCCTAAAAATGCAGGAATGATAAATGATTTAAGAATCATTCATAGTGAATTGGCAGAAGAGTTTACAACCTACCTGCAATATCTAAAAGTGAATCAATAGAAAAGTTTTAATATGAGAAACGCATTCAAATATTTAAGTCAACATTGCTCAACAACTCCTAAAGATGTTGATAGGCTTATTATTTCAGCTTTTCTTGAAATTAATGAGTTGAAACTACTTCACAATAATTTTGTTAAAGAATATTCAATCCTCAAAGATGAGAATGAAGAATATACTAAACTCGTTGAATTTATATCAATCATTAATGCTGAGAAAGAACATTTTGGTTTTGAAGAGCTAGTTGAACTTTTTGAATTCGTCATATCGCCTGCAGATAGAATAGTCAATGGTGCTATTTATACTCCTTCAAATATCAGAGAATATATAGTAAAAGAAACTATAGGAAGAAGAATTGAGATAAACGAACAGTTTAAAATATCAGATATTGCCTGTGGCTGTGGGGGCTTTTTACTCAATGCCTCAATTGAATTAAAAAGGAAAACTAATAAGTTATATGCTGATATTTTTAGAAATCATATATTTGGATTAGACATTCAAGAGTATTCTATAAATAGGACAAAGCTTTTACTTTCTATATTAGCATTAAATGCTGGGGAGGATGAGGAAGTTTATGAATTTAATTTATTTCAGGGCGACTCTCTGGATTTCAATTGGTCGACGAAAATTGACTTGTTTAACGGATTTGATGTAATCTTAGGAAATCCACCTTACGTCTGTGCAAGAAACCTAGAATTAGAAACCAAAGAGAAATTAAAGAATTGGGAAGTGTGCAAATCAGGCAATTCAGACCTTTACATTCCATTTTTTCAAATTGCAATTGAGAATCTATCTATAAATGGCACACTAGGTTTTATAACCATGAACTCTTTTTTTAAGAGTTTAAATGGTAGGTCGTTGAGAGATTATTTTCAAAGAAAATCACTTGCTTTCAATATAATTGACTTTGGTTCTGAGCAAGTTTTCAAATCAAAAAACACTTATACATGTATTTGTTTTATAGAAAACAGAATCCAAAACTTTGTTTCTTATGCTTCAACAGAAAGTATAAAATTAGACAGTAAGCATTCTTTTAAGAAGGTAAATTACAATTTACTAAATTCAAAAAAAGGTTGGAATTTAAAAGACAATAAATCTATATCAAAAATTGAATCCACTGGCATTCCATTTGGCGAACTTTACCAAACAAGACATGGTATTGCAACCCTGAAAAACGAAATTTACATATTCAGACCGGTTAATGAAGATGAGGATTTCTTTTATTTACAAAACGGAAGTTTATACAAGATTGAAAAGGGTATTTGTAAAGATATAGTGAACTCAAACAAGCTAAGTCGTGAGGTGACTTTAAACACACTAAAGGAAAAAGTAATTTTCCCTTATGACCACCAAGAGAAACCTAAACTACTGTCTGAAGAATTAATTAGAGACAAATATCCTGAAGCATATAAATACTTTCAAAACAAACGAAAGATATTAGATTTAAGAGATAAAGGAAACGGAAACTATGAGAACTGGTTTGCGTTTGGACGAACTCAATCGTTGGAAAAGATAAAGAATAAGATGTTCTTTCCTAAATACTCTGACAGGTCTCCAAATTTCATTATAAACTCTGATGATGACCTGCTTTTTTATAATGGTTTAGCTGTCGTTGGCAGTTCCCACGAAGAAATGGAAATTGTCAAAAAAGTAATGGGGTCAAGTGTTTTTTGGTATTATATTAAGACGACCAGTAAACCCTATTCTTCAAATTATTTTTCTTTAAATGGAAATTACATTCGTAATTTTGGTATATGTGACTTAAATGAGAAAGAGAAAGAGTTCGTGATTCAAGAGAATGATAGTATTATTTTAGATAGCTTTTTTGAAGATAAGTACGAAATAATTATAAAGTAAAGATATTTAGGGCTAATTTGATTAAACTAAAAAGATTAATCGCCCAAAAAGCAAAAAAAAACGGTAAGTGAGTGTTTATTTTCAAACGCCTTGCAGTGGCTTTTATAGCTTTTTGATGATAGGCAGACATGTATGTATAATAAAATATATATACTTTACATTTTGCAAAGTATGTAATATATTTGCATATTTGACATCTAAAATGAATAAGAGATTTATTTTAAATTGAGATCTGAAAGTATGATAAAGAAATATGTTGAACTAGAAGAAATTAAAACACTTGAATTGTATAAAGAAGTGTCCGATTATACAGATTCTTTAATTGATAAAGCCACAGAAAATGGTTCACTAAATGACCCTGAAGCCGATAATGAATATATTAGGGAAATTGGACGTACAGGTCGTATGTGTGCTGATTATGAAAGTCTGTAT
>Ga0302207_1000951_pt1 | contig 11236 bp, 12 predicted proteins | sample II_Fen_E2_2_FD_198792 | JGI IMG/M metagenome (GOLD analysis project Ga0302207, IMG submission 198792) | Peat permafrost microbial communities from Stordalen Mire near Abisko, Sweden - II_Fen_E2_2 | ecosystem: Environmental > Terrestrial > Soil > Wetlands > Permafrost | place: Sweden: Abisko...
ATAATAAGTCTGGACTTATTGGATGAAAAATTCGTGTGTGATTTAGCATCATGCAAAGGAATTTGCTGTATTGAAGGCGATGATGGTGCTCCATTGGAATTGGAAGAAGTAAAAATAATAGATGATATACTTCCTTTAATTTGGGACGATTTGACTGATAAATCGAAAGCTGTAATACAAAAACAGGGAATTTCCTATATTGATGATGACGGTGAACCTGTAACTTCAATTGTAAACGGTGCGGAATGCGTATTTACGTATACTGATTCAACCGGTATTTGTAAATGTGCCATCGAAAAGGCATTTCGCGAAGGGAAGACTGATTTTTATAAGCCAATTTCATGTCATTTATATCCCGTAAGGCTTCAAAAGTATGAAGAATTTACGGCTGTAAATTATCATCGCTGGAGTGTTTGTAACTGCGCGCGCAAACTGGGTGGAAAATTAAAAATTCCTGTTTATCAGTTTTTGAAAGAACCTTTGATTCGTAAATTTGGAACTGAATGGTTTGAACAATTGGAAATTGCTGATAAAGAATTGAAAAACAGAAAGTAATATGACAACAAATCATGTAAAAGTAGAAATCATAACCATTGGGGATGAAATTCTGATTGGTCAGATTGTTGATACCAATTCAGCATGGATGGCAACTCAGCTCAATAAATATGGCTTTGAGCTGGCTCAAATTACTTCGGTTCACGATAAAGAAGATCATATCATAGAATCGATGGAAATGGCTTTAAAAAGGGCTGATGTAATCTTATTTACAGGTGGAATCGGTCCAACAAACGATGACATTACCAAGCAAACTCTGACGAAATTTTTTCAAACGAAATTGGTCTTCAATGAATCGGTTATTCGTAATATTGAGCAGTTGTTTTCGACTCGTCCAAATTTTGTTATAAACGAGCTCACAAGAGCTCAAGCCATGGTTCCTGAAAATTGTATTGTAATTCAAAATCCGGTTGGTACTGCTCCGATAACGTGGTTCGAAAAGGATGGAAAAGTTATTGTTTCTATGCCCGGCGTACCTTATGAAATGAAGCATACAATGAGCTCGGAAATTATTCCAAGACTTCACAATCATTTTAAAACTCCTGTTTTGATCCATAAAACCGTTCAGGTTTATGGCTACGGAGAATCTATTTTGGCTCTTAAAATTGCTGATTGGGAGAATGAATTGCCTGAATATATAAGTTTAGCTTATTTGCCCAATTCCGGCATAGTGAAATTGCGTTTAAGCGGTTTGATGGATAACTCGTTGGAACTGGAGTTTATAATGAACCAGCATATTGATAAATTGCACCAAATTCTTGGTTCTTCCATCGTCGCTTTTGAAGATATTCCGATAGAACAACTGGTTGGAAACATGTTGAAATCGAAAGGATTAATGGTGGTAACAGCAGAAAGTTGCACCGGTGGAAACATTGCTCATCAATTTACGTCAATTCCGGGCAGTTCAGAATTCTTTAAAGGATCTGTGGTGGCTTATTCAAATGAAATTAAAACAAATGTTTTAAATGTGTCGCAAGACGATTTGGAAAAATTCGGAGCCGTAAGTCAATCTGTCGTTGAACAAATGGCAGTTGGAGCAAGAAAATTGCTGAAAGCAGATGTTGCTGTTTCCACTTCAGGTATTGCAGGACCGACTGGCGGAACTGAAAAAAAACCGGTTGGAACTGTCTGGATTGCAGTAAGTTCTGCAAATGAATTGATAAGCAGGGAATTTCATTTCGGACCTTTGCGTGAACAGAATATTTTGCGTGCATCGCAGGCTGCATTGCTTATGTTGAAAGAAATAATTTGAATTAAACAGCTTAATATCAATAATATAAATTGAATTATTTCTGTTTTGAGTATAATTATAGAAATTATTCAACAAAAATACTTGCATAGGTAAAAAAAATAGTATACTTTTGCACACTGTTTTTGAGAAAAAATGTAAACAATAAAAAGATATAGAAATGTCAAAAATTTGTCAGATTACCGGGAAAAAAGCAATGGTAGGAAACAACGTATCACACTCTAAACGTCGTACCAAAAGAACATTTGAGGTGAACTTGTTTACAAAAAAATTCTATTGGGTTGAGCAAGATACCTGGATTAGCCTGAATGTTTCAGCTAATGGATTACGTACAATCAACAAAATCGGCTTGGATGCTGCCATCAAAAAAGCGTCAGAAAAAGGGTATTTATACGCATAATTTAGGAGAATTAAACCATGGCTAAAAAATCAAAAGAAGCAAGAATTCAGGTAATTCTGGAATGCACAGAGCATAAAGAAAGCGGTATGCCCGGAACATCGCGTTATATAACTATGAAAAATAGGAAAAACACGCCGGCACGTTTGGAGTTGAAAAAATACAACCCCATTTTAAAGAAATACACAGTTCATAAAGAAATTAAATAAAATCTGAATCATGGCTAAGAAAGCGGTTGCATCCATGCAAAAAGGGGAAGGTCGTTCCTTTGCAAAGGTTATCAAAATGGTGAAATCACCGAAAACCGGCGCTTATATCTTCCAGGAAGAAATAGTACATAACGAAAAAGTGAAAGATTATTTTACTAAATAATTTCATTTCGTTCAAATAAATAGAAAGAATCCTCTCATTAAATAAAATGAGGGGATTTTTTTTGCCGTTAGCTCAAAAAAAAGACTTAATTTTGTAAGCGGATTTGTAATGAGTTAATTATGAATTCTAATTTATTAAAATTGAATAGAAAAGATGGGTTTATTTAATCTCTTTAGTAAAGAAAAAAAGGAAACACTCGATCAGGGTTTATCAAAAACCAAAGAAAGCGTTTTTTCGAAGTTGACACGTGCGGTTGCCGGAAAATCGAAGGTTGATGAAGAAGTGCTGGATAATCTGGAAGAAGTGCTGATAACCTCGGATGTAGGCGTTGAAACTACCTTACGTATTATAGAACGGATTGAGAAAAGAGTCGCTCAGGATAAATATGTGAATACAACCGAATTGAATGTAATTTTAAAAGATGAAATTGCATCGCTACTTGCTGAAAATAATTCAGATTCACCGGTTGATTTTGATGCAGTTTTACCTGCAAAGCCTTATGTGATTATGGTTGTGGGTGTCAATGGAGTTGGAAAAACAACGACTATCGGTAAACTGGCTTATCAGTTTACTAAGGCAGGAAAGAAAGTATATCTCGGAGCAGCAGACACTTTTCGTGCAGCTGCAGTAGAACAATTGGTTATTTGGGGTGAACGTGCCGGAGTGCCGGTGATTAAACAGAAAATGGGTTCAGATCCTGCTTCGGTGGCTTATGATGCTATTTCATCAGCAAAAGCAAACAATGCAGATGTGGTGATTATAGATACAGCAGGTCGGTTGCATAATAAAATAAATTTGATGAACGAATTGACCAAAATCAAAAATGTAATGCAAAAAGTAGTGCCGGACGCACCTCACGAAGTTTTACTGGTTTTGGATGGTTCAACCGGTCAAAATGCATTTGAACAGGCTAAGCAATTTACGCTGGCAACTGATGTGACTGCATTGGCAATTACAAAGCTTGATGGAACTGCCAAAGGTGGTGTGGTTATAGGTATTTCCGATCAGTTTAAAATTCCGGTAAAATATATTGGTTTGGGTGAGGGAATGGAACATTTGCAGGTTTTTGACCGCAATGAGTTTGTTGCTTCGTTATTTGAATAATAGGTGATGAAAAAAGGAACGGTTGATGTTGTGACGCTGGGATGTTCAAAAAACCTGGTTGATTCAGAGCAATTGATGAGACAATTTGATGCATTGGGATACAAAGTGAGGCATGACGCCGAAAATCCTGATGGTGAAATTGTAATTGTAAATACGTGTGGATTTATTGGTGATGCTAAGGAAGAAAGCATTAATAGTATTTTGCAGTTTGCCGATTTGCGCAAAGAAAATAAGATTGGTAAGTTATTCGTAATGGGGTGCTTGTCCGAGCGTTATTTGAAGGAACTGAGACTTGAAATTCCGGAAGTTGATAAGTTTTACGGCAAATTCAATTATACTGATATTCTGAAAGAAATTGGGCAGGAATATCGTGCTGATTTACGTTTGGAACGCACTTTGACAACGCCAAATCATTATGCCTATATCAAAATATCAGAAGGTTGTAACCGGACTTGTTCTTATTGTGCCATTCCGATTATAACAGGAAAACATCGTTCCCGTTCAATAGAAGACATTGAGAATGAGGTGAAAGGATTGGTTGCAAACGGGGTAAAGGAATTTCAGTTTATTGCACAGGATTTGTCGTATTACGGGCAGGACCGTTACAAAACACTGAAACTGGCCGAATTGACTGAACGAATTTCGGATATTCCGGGAGTTGAATGGTTACGATTGCATTATGCTTATCCGGCTCAGTTTCCTTATGATTTGCTGAAAGTTATGCGTGAAAGGGAAAACGTATGCAATTATCTGGATATTGCTTTGCAGCACATCAGCGATACTATGTTGAAACAAATGCGCCGGAATATTACCAAAGCACAAACGTATGAATTAATTGACAGAATCAGAACGGAAGTTCCCGGTATTCATTTGCGCACGACTTTATTGCTTGGTCATCCCGGTGAAACAGAAGCTGATGTAAAAGAATTGAAAGAATTTGTCAGAAAAGCTCGTTTTGAACGGTTGGGAGCATTTGCTTTCTCGAATGAAGAAGGCACTTTTGCTTATAAAACCTACAACGATGACATTGAAGATGAAGTGAAGCAAAAACGTGTGGATGAAATTATGTCGATTCAACAGGGCATTTCAGCTGAAATTAATGAGACTAAAATTGGAAAAACGCTGAAAGTAATTATTGATAGGGTAGAAGATGAATATTTTGTTGGCCGGACCGAGTTTGATTCTCCGGAAGTTGATCCTGAGGTGTTGATACCCATTTCAACCAACGGATTGAATATTGGTGAATTTTATAATGCTAAAATTGTTGATGCGACTGATTTTGATTTATATGGAATTTAATAACTTTCTGACTTGTAACTTTATACTAGTAACTATTTTATGAATCACAAAGAATTAATTGCCGCAATGGCCACTAAAATGAACGCGCCAAAATCGATGGTTTCTGATTTGCTGGAGATCACAATTAAAACCTGTACTGAGCAGTTGGTTGATGAAAAAACAATCGGTTTTCAGAGTTTTGGTAATTTTGAAGTGAGAAAGAAAGAAGAACGGCTATCTGTTCATCCTGCCACACAAATCCGCACATTGGTTCCACCCAAATTGGTTGTGAATTTTAAACAAAGTAATATTCTGAAAGATAAACTTAAAGATATACCTCATCATGAATAAGGATAAAATATCATCTCAGGAAATTATTGATTTGGTTGCCGCCAAAGCTTCCGTAAGTAAGCGGGCTGCAGAAGAATTTCTGAAAGTTATGATTGGTACCATAGAAGAGGCATTGCTGGCAGGTGAATTGGTTAAAATTAAAAATTTCGGGACTTTTAAACTTCAGTGGAATGAACCCCGGAAAAGCGTCAATGTTCAGACCGGAGAAGAAATAATAATTGCCGGATACAATAAAGTAAGTTTTGCGCCTGATACCTTGTTGAAAGATTTGGTAAATGAGCCATTCGCACATTTAGAGCCCGTGGAATTGGATTCAGAGAATAATGCAGTTGAAACTCAAAAACCCGATGAGATTTCTGATCCTCTCCGAATTTTTACAGAACAGGCTTCAGAAATTAAAAGTTTAATTTCAGAAATTAATGCATTATCAACAAAAAGTGATAAGAAAGAACTTGAAGAAGAAGTATTTGTAATAGAAAATGAATTAGTTTATGAGATTCAGGAGGAAGAAGTTGTTGATGATTCAGATGATTTAATTATTGTTGATGAAGAGTTTGAATTGTTGAATAAAACTGAACAGGAGTCAGTTGAAATACCTATAGAAGAAAGTTTTTCTGAACCTGAAACGGTTATTGATTCTCTTTCTCCACAACCCGTTGAACCCGAAATTGTTCATACGGAACAGTCGGAAATCCAAATTGCCGACAAAGAAGATTCAGAGCAAATTGCTCATTCTGAGTCGGAAATACCTTCAACTTCTTTTACCAATGAAACTGTAACATTAAATAAGAAGAAAAAGTTACTCTGGATTCCAATTCTTTTTATTTTGTTGTTAGGAAGCGGATTTGGGCTTTATTATTTTTATCCGCCGGCACATAAACTAGCTGATAAATCTTTCCATAAATCAAAAAAGTATATTGTTAACTTGAAGGAAAATGTTTCATTAACAGATATGTTTAATGCAGTTTCGAACTGGATTAATCCTCAACCAAAACCGATTCCTGCACCGGAAACTGTCGTTGTTCCTAAAGATACAACTTTATCGGACTCACTTTATGTAAAACAACCGGTTGACAGTCTTCAAGTATTGTTTGATAATTTGCGTGTTTATAAAGAATTTATCGCATCCGAAAGAATTAAATCAGGTAGCAGATTAACGCTAATGGCCAGACGATATTACGGTTCCAAAGACTTTTGGGTTTATATTTATGAGGCAAATAAAGAGAAAATTCCAAATCCTGATCAAATCGCTAAAGGTACGTTGATTCGAATTCCAAAATTGGATGCAAGATTGATTGATGTGTCAAATCCGAGATGTTTAACCAAAGCAAAAGAATTACACGATTTATATGTAAAATAAGACTTCTCAGACTTTGTCGGAAAATATATTTTTATTTCATAATTAAAATGTATTGTTAAAAAGTTCTGCATTCTTTCACAGATGCAGAACTTTTTTAATTCAAAATAATATAAATTTTGCCCGAAAAACGGATATAAAAATCATCTATACTTAATAATCTAAATTCAGGTTAATAGATATTAAATCAAAACTTTAGCAATTTAAATAACACTATATTTGTTCAACAAAAAAGAAACACAACTAACATAAAAGAATATGATTCAATCTGTTGATATTAGGGAACTTAATGAACGCATCGAGCGCCAAAGCTCTTTTGTTGATGCGCTGACAATGGGAATGGACAAAGTAATTATCGGTCAAAAGCATTTGGTAGAGTCATTATTGATCGGTTTACTATCCGATGGACACATTTTATTGGAAGGTGTGCCGGGTTTAGCAAAAACATTGGCTATAAAAACTCTTTCCGATTTAATTAAAGCTGATTTTAGTAGAATTCAGTTTACGCCTGATTTGTTGCCGGCTGACGTATTGGGAACGATGATTTACAGTCAGAAAAAAGAGGAGTTTCACATTAAAAAAGGACCGATTTTCGCTAATTTGATTTTGGCTGATGAAATCAACCGTGCTCCGGCAAAAGTTCAGAGTGCTTTGCTCGAAGCCATGCAGGAACGTCAGGTAACAATTGGTGAAAACACTTATAAACTTGACGAACCATTTTTAGTTCTAGCAACTCAAAATCCAATTGAGCAGGAAGGAACATATCCACTTCCTGAAGCTCAGGTAGACCGTTTCATGTTGAAAGTTGTTATCAATTATCCTAAAAAAGAAGAGGAAAAATTGATTATTCGCCAGAACTTATTAAAGGAAAAACCACAGGTTTCGCCTATTCTATCTCCAAAAGACATTATTGAAGCACGCGATATCGTTCGTCAGGTGTATATTGACGAAAAAATTGAGCGTTATATAGTTGATATTGTTTTTGCAACTCGTTTTCCACAAGATTACGGTTTGGATGCATTGAAAGAAATGATTTCTTTTGGTGCTTCGCCCCGAGCTTCCATCAACCTTGCTCTGGCAGCCCGTGCATACGCTTTTATTAAACGCAGAGGTTATGTTATTCCTGAAGATATCCGTGCCGTTTGCTATGATGTATTGCGTCACCGTATCGGATTAAGCTATGAAGCAGAAGCAAACAACATGACTTCCGACGAAATCATCACTGAAATTCTGAATACAATTGAAGTACCTTAATTAATTTGCTAATAAAATAATATGCTAATGTGCCAATAATAGAGTGGTATATAAACTTTTCATTAGCAGATTATTACATTATCACATTGGCACATTATCACATTGGCACATTAGATTTATGGAAACCAGCGAATTAATAAAGAAAGTTCGAAAAATAGAGATAAAAACACGTGGTTTATCTAAAAATATTTTTGCAGGTGAATACCATACTGCTTTCAAGGGGCGTGGAATGACATTTGCAGAAGTGCGTGAATATCAATATGGTGACGATATTCGTTCTGTTGATTGGAATGTAACTGCCCGTTTCGGACATCCGTATATCAAGGTTTTCGAAGAAGAACGTGAATTGACGGTGGTTCTGTTGATTGACGTGTCAGGAAGCAGGGAATTTGGTTCGGTAACGCAATTAAAAAAAGATATTTTCACTGAAGTAGCAGCTACATTGGCTTTTTCGACCATTCAGAACAAAGATAAAATAGGCGTAATTTTCTTTTCGGATAAAATTGAAAAATTTATTCCGCCTAAAAAAGGAAGAAAGCATGTCTTGCATATTATCAGGGAATTAATTGATTTTAAGCCTGAAAGTAATAAAACAGATATTGCCGGTGCTTTGCGCTATTTTACGAATGCGATCAAAAAAAGTTCTACGGCATTTATCATTTCGGATTTTATGGATTCAAATTTCGAACGGGATCTGACCATTGCCAATCGTAAACATGATGTTGTTGCTTTGCAGGTTTACGATATTCGTGAAACGGAATTGCCTGATGTTGGTCTGGTAAAGTTAAAGGATGCTGAAACAGGTGAGCGTATTTGGGTTGATACTTCCGATAAACGCTTACGAACCACCTATAAACATGCCTGGGGACAAGGTCAATTGACTTTACAACGGATTTTTACAAAATCAGGAGTCGATTCGGTATCGATGAGCACATCGGAAGATTATGTTCGGGCATTGATGAAATTATTTAAAATGAGAGCTTAAAATTGATTAACGATTTTATAAATACAATTTACAATTGCTGATTGAAAAATTGAGGATTTAATTTTTATGAGAAAAAACTGTTGGTTATTCTTCGTTCTTATTGTTTTTGTGCAAACATCATTGTGGGCACAAAAAATTACCGTTAATGCACATCTTGATTCCACAGTTATGTGGATAGGAAATCAGGCTCATTTGTCTTTTGAGATTTCGCAAAAACCGAATCAGAAAGTGATTTTGCCGCTTTTCTCAGATACAATTAACGGAGGATTACAAATTGTTGAACCGCCTAAAAACGACACGGTTAAGTCAGCCAATGGACATATTCTGGTGACTCAAAAATATGTAATTACAGCTTTTCAGGATTCATTGCATTATATTCCACCATTTCCTTTTGTTATTGATGGTGATACAGTTTGGTCAAAATCACTTTCGTTGAAGGTTGTTCAACCTTTTAAAGTTGATACCGCTTCCAATTCACTCGCAGATATAAAACCGGTTCTTGATCCAAAATTTGATTGGGTCGGATTTTTTGTAAACGCATTATTGGTTTTACTGGTTGTTGCATTATTAGTTTTGGGATTTATACTTTATCGAAAATATATTCAGAATAAACCGGTTTTTGAGAAGACAATTCCGGTGGAAGTATTGCCTGCTCATATCATTGCATTAAGTCAACTCGATAGAATCAAAAATGAAAAAGCATGGCAACAAGGACGTATCAAGGAATATCATACCGACTTGACAGATGTAATTCGGGAATATATTGAAAGGAATTTTGATATTAAAAGTATGGAAATGACTTCAGAGGAAATTCTGGAGCATCTACACTCGCTTCGCTCAACGCAGAAATCGGCTTATCAGGTATTGAAACAAATTTTACAATTAGCTGATTTGGTGAAATTTGCAAAATGGAATCCAGCTCCTGATGAACATGAATCCAGTTTGACAAATGCCTATTTGTTTGTGAATGAGACTAAAATTGAAGAAGTAAAACCGTTGGAAGAGGTGAAAACTGAAGAACTAAAAACGACTAAGGAAGCCTGAGAATTGATATTATTGTTTTTCTAAATTTTAAATTATAACAATGACTTTTCATAACCCTGAATATTTAATTTTGCTGCTGTTGCTGATTCCGGTCGTGTTTTGGTACGTATGGGAAATGCACAAGTCGGATGCAAGTTTGCAAATTTCATCGCATCAGAATTTGATTCAGTTTTCAAAAAGCAAGAAGGTAAAACTTCGTCATATACCATTCGTTTTGCGTTTACTTGCTCTTACAACCATTATTGTTGCTTTAGCACGTCCGCAGGCTTCGAACAGTTGGAGGACTGAAAATACCGAGGGAATTGATATTATGATGGCTCAGGATATTTCGGGAACTATGTTGGCTGAAGACTTGAAACCAAACAGACTGGAAGCTTCTAAAACAGTAGCTTCGGAGTTTATTCTTTCCCGACCAAATGATAATATTGGATTGGTGCTTTTTGCAGCTGAAAGTTTTACACAATGTCCGCTAACCATTGACCACGCTGTGCTTATTAATTTATTCAATAGTGTAAATTACGGCATGATTGAGGATGGAACAGCCATTGGTTTGGGCTTGGCAAATGCAATCAACAGAATTAAAGACAGTCAGGCGAAATCAAAAGTTATTATTCTATTGACAGATGGGTCGAATAACCGCGGGGATATTGCTCCGATAACGGCTGCTGAGATTGCTAAAACATTTGGTATCAGAATTTATACAATCGGAGTTGGAACACAGGGAATAGTTAATATACCGGTGCCAACGCCACTCGGGATTCAATACCAGCAAATGGATTCGCAATTTGATGAAAAATCGTTGAAAGAAATTGCCGAATTGACCGGTGGACAATATTATAGCGCGACAGATAATTCGAAATTAAGAAGAATTTATCAGGATATTGATAAATTGGAAAAAACCAAAATCAGTGTAAAAGAATATAGCAAGAAAGATGAACAATTCTTTTGGTTTAGCTTATTGGCTCTGATTTTTTTAATTTCAGAAATAGCATTACGAAATACACTTTTGAGGAAAATTCCATAATTCCATTTTTTTAAATAGATAATTTACAGATTTTCAATTGTCAAACAAAGATTATGTTTAGATTTGCACATCCCGAATATTTCTTTTTACTCCTGATAATTCCGTTATTAGTAGGAGTTTTCATTTATTCGGGGATTAAGAGAAACAGGAATATCCGTAAATTCGGAAACCCGGATTTGTTGGCAGGGTTGATGCCAAATGTTTCCGGCTTTCGCCCACAAATGAAATTTTATTTGCAACTTGCAGCTGTATTTTTTCTGATAATC
>Ga0302207_1000952_pt1 | contig 11235 bp, 9 predicted proteins | sample II_Fen_E2_2_FD_198792 | JGI IMG/M metagenome (GOLD analysis project Ga0302207, IMG submission 198792) | Peat permafrost microbial communities from Stordalen Mire near Abisko, Sweden - II_Fen_E2_2 | ecosystem: Environmental > Terrestrial > Soil > Wetlands > Permafrost | place: Sweden: Abisko...
AACGATTCAGTATCAGATATGTATTCGGTATACAAATATAAAAAGAAAATACAATAATTCGTTATTCTTCAAGAAATAATCAATTAACTCAAAATAAAATAGCAGATTTATTTTTTTAATGGTTAAGCAGCTTTTGCGGATGATCAATTTAATTAAAATTAAAAAATACAAACTGAACAATTCAGGCAGAAAACTAATATTTCAACTTTAAAATGATAGATTTAAGTTTTATTAATTAACTTTTAATTCACTTTCATGTTATAATAATGAAAATATTGAGATCTGTTTGACTTCAACTATTTTATTAGCAGGCATCTGAAATGGATTCTAAATTGAAAAATAATTAAACTTAATAAAAAAAAACAAAGTATGAAAAAAACGAACTCATTTGTAGCAATTTCTCTGTGTGTTTTAATGTTGTTTACAGGATGCAGTACCCTGAACAATACAGCAAAAGGTGGTTTAATTGGTGGTGGTGCAGGTGCTGCCCTGGGTGCCGGAATCGGAGCATTAATCGGTAAAAGCGCTACGAGTGCTGCAATTGGTGCGGGGATTGGAACTGCTGTAGGAGCAACAACGGGCGTAATCATTGGGAAGAAAATGGATAAAGCTGCTGCACAGGCCGCTGCCATTGAAGGTGCCAGGGTGGATAGCATTAGGGATGCAAACAATTTGAAAGCGATTAAAGTGACTTTCGATTCCGGAATCTTGTTCCAGACAGGGAAAAGCACTTTAAACGAAGCATCCAAAACTGCATTAACCAAATTTGCCAAAATCTTAATCAGCAACCCCACCATGGACATTACGATTCTAGGTCATACCGACAATCAGGGTTCACTGGATTTAAACCAGAAATTGTCACAAAACAGGGCACAGGCTGTTGCAAATTTCTTGACATCACAGAATGTCTCTGAATCGCAGTTTAAAGAGATTGCCGGAAAAAACTACTCACAGCCGGTTTTAGAGAACACAACAGCTAAAGGCCGGGCAGCAAACCGTCGTGTTGAAGTGTATATGTATGCAAGTGCAAAAATGATTACTGACGCACAGGAACAAGCTAAGTAACAAAATCATGCAAAAAATTTAAAATGCACTTGTAAATCACTTACAGGTGCATTTTGTTTGAAATAACTGTTCAAAAGCTCTGTTATATAAATATTTGTTGTATATTGATCAAAATATTTTCAATATAATGCTATCAACTGTCGGGCGATGACTCTCTATCTGAAACAGTCTGCAATGAATTGGAGTTGACAAAAACAACATATTGATATTATTAACCATATAATTCTAATAACATTTAATTTAAATCAACTTTTTACTTTCATTTTACAACTAAATGATAATAATTAAAAACGATTGAATGCTTTTTCATTAAATTTTCCACGAACACACTAATTTTGTAGTGTATTATTACAAATACGATAATTCAAATAAAAACAAACAATGAAATTTACAAAAATGCACGGAATCGGAAACGATTATATTTACGTGAACGGTTTTGAAGAAAAGATAGAAAATCCTGCTGAATTTGCTATAAAATTTAGTGACAGGCATAAAGGTATCGGATCGGATGGGTTGGTACTTATTCTACCATCGACCTATTGCGACTTTCGGATGCAAATGCTGAATGCAGATGGATCGGAAGCGGAAATGTGCGGAAACGCTGCACGTTGTATTGGAAAATATGTATACGAAAAAGGATTGACCGATAAAACAAGTCTGACACTCGAAACATTGTCGGGTATAAAAGGACTTGAGCTTTTTTTAAGCGAAGACAAGCTCGTCGAAAGAGTAACTGTAGATATGGGAGAACCTGTGATGGAAGCAAACAGAATACCAATTATAGATGAGAATCCAACAGTAATGAACGAAATGATTCGATTCAGTCCAAGTATTCAGTATCGTATTTCATGTGTATCAATGGGAAACCCACATGCTGTGATCTTTACTAAAAACATAGGTAAATTGAATTTACCTAAAATAGGATCGTTGATTGAAAATGCATCCATATTTCCAAACAGGACTAATGTAGAATTTATTGAATTAATTTCGTCAAACCGTTTTAAAATGCGGGTTTGGGAAAGAGGTTCGGGCGAAACTTTAGCGTGTGGTACAGGTGCTTGTGCTGCCGTAGTAGCCGGTATTTTAAATGGTTTTTGTGACCGGAGAACTACTGTAGAGCTTCTTGGCGGAGAATTGGAAATCGAATGGAATGCTTTTGATAACCACGTTTATTTAACAGGTACCGCAACGACGGTTTTCGAAGGAACGATTTAAGAAAAAAAAAAGAGGCAAGAGGTAAGAAACGAGGAATGAGGAATGATAAAACAGATAGTCCTTTTATAGATTAACAAACTATCGACGATCTACCTACCACCGACCTCAAACTTCAAACTTCAAACTTCAAACTTCAAATTACCTACTACGAAATACCAGCTACACACCACTAACTACTAACTAATTATGGCTCAGATAAACGAAAACTTCATAAAAATCCCGGCTACCTATTTATTTTCAGAAATTGCAAAAAGAGTAACACAACACAAAGCAGATCATCCCGAAGCATCCATCATCCGGATGGGCATTGGTGATGTAAGCCTTCCGCTCCCGGATGCATCGGTAGATGCGATGATAAAAGCAGCTGAAGAACAACGAAGCGAAAGCACATTCAGAGGATATGGTCCTGAACAGGGATATTCATTTCTCAGGGAAGCAATTGTTCAAAACGATTTTATTGCAAAAGGTATTCAAATAGAAATTGACGAAGTTTTTGTAAGTGATGGTGCTAAAAGTGATACCGGAAATATTGGCGATATATTTGATATCAGCAACCGGGTCGCTATAACCGATCCGAGTTATCCGGTATATGTGGATACGAATGCCATGGCAGGAAGAGCCGGCGAACCTACAAAAAGCGGCGAATGGACCAATCTGGTGTACTTGCCCTGTAATGCCGAAAACGGTTTTGTGCCCGAATTACCGGCTGAAAAGGTGGATTTGGTTTATTTATGTTATCCAAATAATCCGACAGGGACTACTTTAACCAAAGAACAGTTGACTGTTTGGGTGGATTATGCCCGAAAGAACAAAGTGATTATTTTGTTTGATGCAGCTTATGAAGCTTTTATAACAGAAGAGAACGTTCCACACAGCATTTATGAAATTGAAGGCGCCACCGAAGTCGCCATTGAATTTCGTAGTTTCTCAAAGACAGCCGGATTTACAGGTACTCGTTGCGGGTATACCGTTGTACCGAAGACATTAATGGGCTATTCAGAAAACGGTGATCAGATTTCAATCAATAAACTGTGGAATCGGCGTCAATGCACAAAGTTTAACGGAACTTCGTATGCAGTTCAACGAGCAGCCGAGGCTACTTTCAGTCCGGAAGGAAAAAAACAGGTCAGATTACTCCTGGATTTTTACACAGAAAATGCAAGAATTATTCGTGAAGGGTTGCTCAAAGGCGGTTACACCATTTTTGGGGGAGTAAATGCCCCGTATGTCTGGGCAAAAGCTCCGGCAGGCATGAGCAGTTGGGAATATTTCGATTATCTGTTGAATGAAAAAAACATCGTGACCACTCCCGGAGCCGGTTTTGGGGCCAGCGGAGAAGGATATGTGCGTTTCTCAGCATTTGGCAGTCGTGAAAATACCATCGAAGCCATGAATAGACTAAACAAATAAAACTATTTTTGAATAGACTTTTTTTTATTAAAACAGACACGCCCGGGATATTTTCCGGGCGTGTCTGTTTTGTATAAATTCATTTGGTGAAATCAAAAAATGGCTTCAGACGTTGAAATTGTACAATTCGGATTTATTACTACACGAGTGATAAATTTTGTCGCAGTTAAAATCACAATAAATGGCATTTATAGATTTTATATGGATGTATTCGGATCAAAAAGTCCAAAATTGATTAAAATTCACCTGATAAAAAACGAAAACCGATATATATTCCACAGAATAACGTTCCTCCTTTCTTAAATTCTGTAATTAATTCCTTATTAAAAGTATCATATTGTAACTTATATAAGTATTTATAAAACATATTGTAAGTAATAGTACCACATTGGTGTCATATTGTAATCAACAAAAACAAATTCATATCTTTTTGTTTTATATTGTTGCGTAATCATGTCAAAGTGATTATTTTTGTAACGCATTTAAATCATTATGTCATTCATTTGAGACAAACAAAGATAAAAGGACATATTATTTGCAGGTTTATCTCAGAAAAGGAAAGGAAGTTGATTACGACTTAACTTATTTAGTAAGAAATTCAATTATTTATTATTTATAAATCAAAATGTTTAAAGTATGAAAAAAATGAGATTTTTAGCAATCTGCGTGATTGCGGTTTTAGCAACAATGAACGTAAAAGCACAATTTGCTGTAGGCACAGACATCGTAAGTTCTTATGTTTGGAGGGGAATTTCTCAGGGTACTTCTCATGGTGGAACACCAAATTTTCAACCTACCCTTTCTTTCACAACAGGTGGTTTAACTTTAGGGTCATGGGGTTCAGGAAGTTTTGATGGTGAAATCAAAGAAGTAGATTTATACGCATCGTATGTTTTCTCTCCGGCGTTTTCAGTGACCTTGACCGATTACAATTATGGATTTGCACATCCAAAAGGTTATTTCTACTATGGCAAAGGAACCGATCATTTATTTGAAGCTACACTCGCCTATACCGGACCGGCAACATTTCCATTGGGAGTTTCAGTAAATACGATGTTTGCCGGGTCTGACACGCTTTCTACAGGTAAAGCAGCATTCTCGACTTATGCAGAATTAAGCTATCCGATATCAGCCAATGCAAAAGTGTTCTGTGGTGCATCTGTATTGGAAAGCAGCCCACTTGTTTACAACACTTCCGGATTTGCAATCACGAACGTTGGTATAAAAGTAAATAAATCAGTTGTTATCACCGATAAATTCAGTTTGCCACTTTATGGTGTTTTAGGTGCTAATTTAAGTAATAAATATTACGACGGGACAAAGAAACCGACTTCACTCTATTTTGTTGTAGGGGTAACATTATAAAAAGAAACGATAAAACGATAAAATAATTAAAACAAATCAATTATGAACAATAAATCAAACAATTCAAGAATGGTGGATTATTTTTCTAAATTCATAGAAAACATATCCAGACCAAAAGACTGGAAATTATTTGTCACGCTTTTCGCAGGAAAGATGTTGGGATTAGCAGCAGTAATTGCTGCCATGATCATCCTTCCCGGTTTAATTTCGGGTACATCAGCACATGCTGCAGAGACCTATACTGCACACGAGACATCGGTAATCAATTCGATAAACACCATGTGGACGCTCGTCGCAGCTGCTTTAGTATTTGGGATGCAAGCCGGTTTTGTTATGCTGGAAGCCGGTTTTGCCCGTAAACGCGAAACGGTAAATATCCTGGTAGAATGTACATTGGATACAGCTATTTGTGGTATATCATTCTGGGCAATTGGATACGCATTTATGTTTGGTGCGGGAAACGGATTTATTGGTAATCAATATTACTTTCTGCAAGACGTTCCGGCAACCTATGGCTCCACAGGGGTAGCAATTTTAGCACACTGGATTTTCCAATTTGCTTTTGCCGATACCGCTTCGACTATCACTTCAGGTGCTATGATTGGACGTACAAGCTTCCGCGGAGATATTATCTACAGTGTTTTCGTTACAGCCTTAATTTATCCGATTATCGGCCATTGGGCCTGGGGACCTGATGGATTCTTAGCATTAATGGGAACTCCCGGACACTTCTTACCAACTTTAGGACAACCTTTCCGTGATTTTGCAGGTTCAACAGTGGTTCATACAATCGGTGGTATGGTTTCATTAGCAGGAGCAATTGTACTGGGGCCACGTATCGGTCGTATATTTTTACGTGACGATAAAAACAAAGGTGGTTTACCCCCTGCTCACAGTTTGCCTTTAGCAACTATCGGAGCATTCTTGTTGTGGTTTGGTTGGTATGGTTTTAATCCGGGGAGTACACTTTCTGCCATGGATTACGAAGGAATAGGTCGTGTTGCCGCAAACACAACACTTGCAGCATGTACAGGTTCATTAACAGCGTTACTTTGTGCTCTTTGGATCGGACCTTTTAAAGGCAAGTTTGATACAGGTTTTGCATTGAATGGCATGTTGGCAGGATTGGTTGCCATCACTTGCCCATGCTACTGGGTATCACCACTAGGCGCAGTCATTATCGGTATTGTTGCAGGTATTATCGTATTTGGCGGAGTTTATGCATTGGAGTATTTTAGAATTGATGATCCTGTTGGAGCCGTTCCGGTTCATGGATTGAATGGTATTTGGGGTACATTATCACTTGGATTATTTGCCACCGGACAATTTGGAGCCACCGGGCCTATGGGCGCAGACAACACTGCACCGGTAAGAGGTCTTTTCTACGGAGGAGGTTTAGATGTTTTAAAAGCTCAGGCTGTAGGTAGTTTTACAATTACGTTTGCCACTTTAGCCGTATCGCTTCTTGTAATGTATGCTGTAAGCAAATTACCTTATCCGTTTAAACTGCGTGTTGAACCAGAAGGTGAAACAGGTTCAGGTGGATTGGATGTTTTCGAACATGGCGCTGAAGCTTATACTGATTAATTTATAAATAACAGATTAGAGAAGGAGAATTTATAAACTTCTATTCGAAATCGTTTAATTTCAAAAAAAGTGATTGTACTCTCATTCAAAAGAATTAGTTTTGGGATCGATATAGAGACACACTAAATAGAATTATAAAATTATAAAACATTATTTATTATGAAAAAAATAGAAGCAATTATCAGACGCTCAAAATTCGAAGAAGTTAAAGAAGCATTGCACGAAATTGATATTGATTTTTTTACATATTCTGAAACAGTTGGTGTCGGAAACGAAAGAAAAAGAAAAAAAGTATTACGCGGATTGGATACTGAATTTATTTCACGTTTGACATTATCAATTGTAGTACGTGATATAAACGTAAAAAAGACGGTTGATTGCATTTTAGAAAAAGCATATACCGGCGAAATTGGTGATGGTAAGATATTTGTATCGGATATAGAAGAATCTTACAGGATCAGAACCAAGGAAAGCGGTGATGAATCTTTATATATTAAAGAATAGTTATTTTTAAAAAACACTTAAGAGAAGCTCATATACGAGATAAAATATGGGTTTCTCTTAAAATCAAATTTAAAATTGTGGAACTTATTATGATGGTAAATTAATGTATTTTTACTGTTATTTACAGTAGTGAGGTTCCACTTTTACTTTGCAAGAAATAGGAATTAAAAATAAAGTATTTCAACTCAAACACGGTGAAACTGCTTACAACTAGTCGTGTGTTTTTTAGTTTTATTGTTTCAAACAGGCTATTTCGTGAGAAATGGCCTGTTTATTTTTATAAATAATTCTGTATATTTCAGCCAACAGATCTAAGAGAAATAATTAACGTAATTGTGACAACTCATTGAATCACTACAGGTGAAACAACCCAAACAACCCATTACATCCATTTTCATTTATCCGAAAACAGGTTATTACCACTGCCAATTTTGTATCTTTGCATTAAAATTTATCGAATAAGTACTTCAAACAGAGATGATCGACTATCTCATATTTCATTCCAAATCAATTAATTAAAGTCATTTATTAGTTTAAATGATTATCAAACTATAATTATAAAGTTGTATCATCAAAAGTATTAAAAATTAAATGTATTTTAGCCTAGCCTAAAAAAGGCACTTTAGTTTAGTCAGTATATCAAAATCAAATTTTTAGAATGAAAGAAATTTCCAATATTCCGTTGTGGTGTTCAATACCCTTTGTTGTAATGCTTTTAACGATTGCAATCGGGCCACTACTAGCCGAAAAATGGTGGGGTCAGAATAAAAACAAACTGCTTGTTTCTCTTTTTCTCGGCATCCCTGTGACAATTTACATGTTGGTAAACGGATTTTCCGGGAGTCTGGCAGACACCATCATTTATGATTATGTTCCCTTCATGGTTTTACTGGGGTCATTATTTGTAATAACGGGAGGCATCCATCTTTCAGGCGACATTAAAGCCACACCGGGTAACAATACATTATTTCTGGCCATTGGTTTTGTGCTGGCATCTATTATGGGAACCACAGGAGCGGCCATGCTTCTTATTCGCCCCGTTATCACGACCAACCAGGAACGCAAATATACGACTCATACGATATTATTTTTCATTGCAGCAGTTGCCAATTGTGGAGGACTATTAACGCCACTTGGTGATCCTCCGTTGTTCATGTTATATCTCCGTGGTGCTGAGTTTACATGGTTTCTGAATTTATTTCCTGAATGGATCTTTACAGGCACCTTGTTGCTGATAACATATTATCTGGTGGACCGGTATTATTACAAAAAAGAAGACTGGGTAAATATAGCGGAAGATTACATACGCATAAAACCAATTCGTATAACCGGAAATATAAACTTTTTATTTCTGATTGGTGTCGTCATCGCTGTTGCTTTTATCAATAAAGGGAATATCCCTCAGATGGGGGAAGAAAATGCTTCCTTATGGTTAAAATACCTTCGTGAAATAGTGTTGGTAATTCTTGCCTGCATGTCTTTGTACTATACAAAACCGGAAGTCCGCAAAAACAACAGATTTACATGGGATCCGATTGTTGAGGTTGCCTATCTGTTTCTGGGTATATTTATTACCATGGCTCCTACATTAATCTGGCTTGCCAAAAATGCCGCCAGCTTTGGGGTAACCGAGCCCTGGCAATTTATGTATGCATCCGGCACACTGAGTTCTTTCCTGGATAACACTCCGACAGCGGTAGCATTTTATGATCTGGCCCGTGGGTTAGTTGCAGCCGGACTACCTGCATCATTATCAGCAGGAACGATGATGGCGGGAGTTCCTGAGATTCTGTTAAGAGCAATCTGCGTAGGGTCTGTATTTTTTGGGGCAATGACTTATATCGGTAACGGACCTAACTTTATGGTGAAATCAATAGCGGAAGAAAGCGGAATAAAGATGCCCGGTTTCTTTGGTTATATGTGGAAATTTTCACTGGTTGTATTGTTGCCTATCTACATTTTAGTACAACTTATTTTTATCTAAAATCAAAAAGAACTAACAAATAACACAGACACCCTCAATAATTAACAAACAAAATCTATGGAATTAAACTATCAGAACGAAAGATTTCATAAGTTATATGGCTTTATAGATAAGCTAGAAGACCGGATAAATCCGGGTGTATTATTGTTGGTGATAGCTTTAATAACTGTCATCATTGCCAATTCATGCTTGCACGATTGGTATGAATCCATCTGGAAGATCCACCTTTTTTTAGGAACTGAAAATTTCAATCTTTTTAGTGCTCACGGACATCCATTCACAACACTTGAATTTGTAAATGATGCCCTAATGGTCATTTTCTTCTTTTCTGTAGGTCTTGAAATTAAAAGGGAAGTTCTTGTCGGCGAATTATCATCTTTTCGCCAGGCTATCTTACCGATTATAGCAGCATGTGGGGGAATGATTGTTCCGGTACTGGTATTTTTTTTCATAGGTAAATCTCATGGTTTTTCACCGGATGAAATGAAAGGCATGGCTATCCCAATGGCAACTGATATTGCCTTTTCATTGGGTGTTTTAAGTTTACTGGGTAAAAGGGTTCCTTTGAGTCTTAAAATATTCCTACTGGCATTAGCAACGGTTGATGACATAGGGGGAATTGCTGTAATTGCCATTTTTTACAGTAAATTTACTACTACCTCATTTATTTATTTGATTATTTCAGGATTCCTATTCGGTATTTTATTGATAGGCAATCGAATGAGAGTTAATAACAAAATGTATTATGCTGTACTGGGAATTGCTATCTGGTACCTGTTTTTGCAGGCAGGTATTCATCCAACTATTGCCGGAGTACTGGTTGCTTTTACAATTCCTGCCCGCCCTTATTTAAATGTAAAAAAATTCACACAAGGATTGCAACATGATTTAGATACAATCAAGAAAACGATACCTCCTGAAGGAGAAGAAAATGTAGTTTTAAGTAATAATCAAATCAACTACCTTAGACGTATAGAATCGGTTTCTAAAATGGTAATCAGCCCATTGCAAGGTTTTGAAAACAGACTCAGCAATCCGGTCACCTACTTTATAATGCCGCTTTTTGCATTTGCAAATGCCGGAGTTGTTTTTGAAGCATCGAGCATGAATATATTCACCGGCATACCATATGCTGTCATGATGGGTCTTGTAGTCGGAAAATTGGTGGGTATTTTCTCTTTCACATGGATATCCGTTAAATTAAAGATTGGGCGGCTATCAAACGGAATGAACTGGAAAAACATTTTTGCCCTGTCCTTACTGGGAGGAATCGGATTTACGGTAGCCTTGTTTTTAGGAGGACTTTCGTATCCATTAGGAAGTGAAATGTTGAATCAGGCAAAATCAGGCGTCATCATTGGTTCGATATTTTCGGGAATTCTGGGTTACTTATTGTTGAGATTTTTTTTGAAAAAAAATGAATTGAATGCCCCCCAAAAAAAGACAGTACATATGAAACCTAAAGTATAAAATCGAACGGTTTCTGATTAATATAAAAATTGATTTTTATCTGACATTTGGCTTCTTTATCCCCAAAGATCCGATCACATTGCATGCATAAAGAAATATATTAACAAGTAATGTATAAAACAGAACAGGTTGTTTCAAAAGAAACAACCTGTTCTGTTTTATACATTGCTCAACGGTATAAAAGCATTTTATAGTATAAAAACATTTCTAAAACGATTAAATATCAGGACATAATGCATTTTATCCCAGGAAATCCTGTTTAATAATAATGTCATCACATGCATGTCAATTCGCACATTAATGTAGCTTTTTATTGCAATACATACCTAAATGTAGCTTTTTTACGTATATAATTGTCAATTTGCTTTTATATTCGACATTATTGATTTACTTTTGTAGAGAAATTCACGGAGAATTAAGAGTTTGCATTTATAAGAAATGATTCATTCGTTTATTTTTTAATACCGAATGGTATCAAGTACAAAGGAAAGCATACGACAAAACTAAACAATAAAAACATAAAGCATGAAAAAAATTGAGGCAGTAATCCGAAAGTCTAAATTTGAAGATGTCAAAGAAGCATTGGACAAAGCAGGCATCGAATGGTTTTCATACTGGGATATTACAGGATTAGG
>Ga0302207_1000961_pt1 | contig 11197 bp, 11 predicted proteins | sample II_Fen_E2_2_FD_198792 | JGI IMG/M metagenome (GOLD analysis project Ga0302207, IMG submission 198792) | Peat permafrost microbial communities from Stordalen Mire near Abisko, Sweden - II_Fen_E2_2 | ecosystem: Environmental > Terrestrial > Soil > Wetlands > Permafrost | place: Sweden: Abisko...
TAGTTATCAATAGTTTTGAGGAGTTAGAACAATACGTTGGAAAAGAGTTAGGGGTATCAGATTATATTACCATTACTCAGGAACAAATTAATCTTTTTGCAGATGCCACACTGGATCATCAATGGATACATGTTGACACTGAGAGAGCTAAAACTGAAAGTCCATATAAAACGACGATTGCTCACGGCTACTTAAATCTATCAGTACTACCTTATCTATGGAACGAAGTGGTAGAAGTAAACAACTCTAAACTAACTGTAAACTACGGCATTGAAAACCTTCGATTCAACCAACCCGTGTTAGTCAACAGTGAAGTGCGTGTACGAGCCAAACTGAAAGCGGTGAAAAACCTGAGAGGAATCACCAAAGCCGAGATACAAGTTGTAATGGAAATAAACGGAAACAAGAAAACCGCTTTGGATGCAACTATCATTTTCTTATATCATTTCATCTAACTTGCATTAAAGTTGATTATTAGTTGATAAATTAAAATATCAAACAAACATGTCGGGCTACTTCAACAACAAACTGCAACAACCTACCGACGAGATGCTCGCTTCGGCTTTAGGTGAAACGAAAAAGATATTGGATGATATCATCTCCTTCATCAAAGCTGAATTTGGCGAAAGCCATATAGAATGGAAATATTATGGTGCAAAGTTTGGCTGGTCGTTGAAGATATACAACAAAAAGCGAAATGTTGTTTTTGTCGGACCGGAAGATGATTACTTCAGGCTTGCATTTACTTTTGGGCAAAAAGCTTATATAGAAATCATAAACAGTAATTTACCTGACTTTATCAAGCAGCAATTAATCGAAGCTAAGGTTTATGTGGAAGGTCGCCCATTGAGACTTGAGATTAGAAATCAAAAAGATGCCGAGCCTCTTTGGCAGCTGATTAAGATAAAACTAAACAACTAACTCGAATTTTATTTTTCTTAACAGTAAGAATTTGAATTATTATACAACTATGTTTCTTCGAATAAAAATATAGTTGTATTTTTACAGCACTTTATACAATTAAACTATAAATCAACACACAAATTTGCATAATTATGAATCACTTATTATTTTTAGATTCGCCAGTAGTTATTGTTATTGCTTTGATCTTTTTATTATTATTCGGAGGTAAAAAAATTCCCGAACTAATGAAGGGTCTTGGCAAGGGAGTTCGAAGTTTCAAAGATGGACTTAATGAAGTTGAAGATGAAATGAAAGACATAAAAGATATAACAAAAAACGAAAAAAAAGAGACTAAAGAAGAAAAATCAGATTCAGCTAAATAAGCATGAATAAGCCGAATGACGCCGAAAAATCTTTCTGGGATCATCTGGATGATTTAAGAACAACTCTGTTTCGGATTGCCGGATTTGTTGGAATAGCTTCTCTGGTATTCTTTGCATTTATGAAAGGAATTTTTGATAATGTGGTTCTAGCACCTTCCAGAAATGATTTCTTTCTTTATCATTGGATTAACGAGATAAGCAAAAAAATACCTTATTTCCCGGATTTCATTACAGGCACTTTTAATGTAAAAATAATCAACATTAATCTTGCGTCACAGTTTTTGGTTCATCTTACGTCTTCATTATGGTTTTCATTGGTATTTAGCTTTCCATTTGTCATTTACCAACTTTTTATATTTATTAAACCCGCACTGTATGAAAACGAAAGAAGAAATGCCGGTAAAGTATTTTTCTTTGGAAATATATTATTCTACCTTGGAGTTGCTGTAGGATATCTCTTTTTATTCCCTCTTACCTTAAGGTATTTAGCAGGTTATCAACTCAGCAAGTACATAGAACAAAGTGTGTCTTTGGATTCGTACATGAATACTTTTTTGATGGTTTGTTTTTTTATGGGATTGGTATTTGAATTGCCTATAGTTACATGGTTTTTATCGCAATTAGGTATTTTACATCGGGGATTCTTCAACAAATACCGAAAACATGCCTTTTTCTCGTTATTTGTAGTTGTAGCTATATTTTCACCAACTGGTGATCCATTGACAATAATGTTGTTCTTCATTCCTATTTATGCGCTTTGGGAATTAAGTGCGTTTGTAGTAAAAAGAAAACCAATCGAATCTGAAGATGTAATTTAATATCATATAGCTTTATAATCCAATAAGTCAAATACATTATGAAAAGAAGAGATTTTTTCAAATCAGCAGCAGTTGTAGGCTTAGCCTCTGTATTTAAAACAAATGCTTTGGGATCGGTTGTATCGAGTAATAGTTTAGCTGTTCAATCTCAACCCGATTTAGTGGCGGTTATGGGTGGCGAACCCGGCGTTATGCTTACTCGTGCATTGAAAGAATTGGGTGGCATAGGACATTTTGTAAAGAAAGGTCAAAAGGTAGTTATCAAACCAAACATTGGTTGGGACAGAAAGCCAGAACTGGCAGCTAATACAAATCCCGAACTGGTAGCAACACTTGTAAAACTGTGCAAAAGTGCAGGTGCTTCTGAAGTTGTTGTCTTCGATAATTCATGTCAGGATTGGAAGAAATGCTACTCCAACAGCGGAATTGAAAAAGCAGTAACTGATGCCGGTGGAAAAATGGTACCAGCCAATAATGAATCATATTACCGCGAAGTAGAATTGCCGCGAGGTATCAGTTTGAAGAAAACGAAAATACACGGTGCATTGCTGGATTGCGATGTGTGGTTTAACATGCCTGTTTTGAAACATCATGGAGGAGCCAAGAACTCTATCTCAATGAAGAATCTTATGGGAATAGTCTGGGATAGAGGTTTTTTTCATAGCCATGATCTACACCAAAGCATTGCAGACATTGCCACATTCCACAAAAGTCCGGCACTTAATATCGTTGATGCATATCGAATAATGAAATCAAACGGACCACAAGGTAAATCGGAAGCCGATGTTGTAACTCTAAAATCGTTGATTGTCTCACCTGATTTTGTTGCCGCCGACACAGCTGCCATGAAATTATTCTCACAAGTGCAACCGACTGACATTAAAGATGTCCGACACATAGGCTTAGCTGAAAAACTGAGAGTTGGCACACAAAATCTGGATAAACTCAACGTAAAAAGAATTAAGCTCTAATAAAAATTACGCAAAACTACCTTTCAATCTATTTCCATGAAGTTTCTAAAAAAAATACGTGTAGCTTCAGCTATATTTTTCTTTTTGCCCATTTTATTGTTTTTCATTGATTTTACGGGTAAATTACCACTTCAGCTACACAAATTTCTGAGTATACAACTTATACCGGCACTTTTGTCGTTGAATGTCTTTATATTAATTGCATTAGTTGTATTAACTTTGCTGTTTGGACGTATATATTGTTCTACAATTTGTCCATTGGGCGTTTTTCAGGACATTGTATCATGGAAATCGAGATTATTCAGAAAAAAATCGAAACAATATCGGTTTGTATTTCTTAAACCGCACAATCTGATTCGGTATTCAATTTTACTCGTAACAGTTATTGTTTTTATCTGCGGAAGCTCATCTCTGATTTTATTACTTGATCCGTACAGTACGTTTGGCCGTATTGTAGCTCAACTGATCAGACCATTGTTCATTATGGCCAATAACGGTTTAACAGACATACTGGGAAAAATGGACAATTATACTTTGTATAAAGTTGATCAGGTAGGTTTTGTTCCTGTTGCATTGGGTATTTCAATATTCTTTTTTGTTTTGGTTGCTGTAATGTCCTGGTTCAAAGGAAGACTATATTGTAACACCATTTGTCCGGTGGGCACTGCTCTTGGGTTTATTTCAAAGATCTCAATTTTCCATATTTCCATAGAAGAGTCTAATTGCAACCGTTGTGGACTCTGCGAAAAACACTGCAAGTCTAATTGTATCGATAGCGACACAAAGAAAGTTGATGATTCTCGCTGTGTTAGTTGTTATAATTGCATAAGTACCTGCAAAAAAGGAGGAATAAAATATCATAATCGGTACAAGTTTAAAAAAGCTGAAGCCGTCATCCCTACTAACAATATTGATAATGGTAGACGAACTTTCTTACTGGCTTCTGGTGCTGTACTCAGTACAGTAGCATTAGCTAACACCAAAAAGCTTGTTAGCAATAACGAGGCAATGCTTACCCGAAAACCAATAATGCCTCCGGGAGCAGGTAATATTGAACACTTTAACAAACATTGTACAGGCTGTCAGCTTTGTGTTACAAAATGTCCAATGCACGTATTAAAACCAGCAGCGCTTCAATATGGTTTTAGCGGTATTACTCAGCCTCATCTAGTATTTTCAACTCATACGTTCTGCACTTACGAATGCGAAATTTGTACTACTGTATGTCCAACGTCAGCCTTAAGGAAACTTCCTATTGAGGAAAAGAAGCTGACACAAATTGGTGTGGCCAAGTTCCGAAAAAGTAAATGTGTAGTATTCACTGATGAAAAAGACTGCGGTGCATGCTCTGAACATTGTCCGACGCAAGCCGTACACATGATCCCCTATAAAGATGGTCTCACCATTCCTGAAGTTACAGAAAACATTTGCATTGGCTGTGGTGCATGTGAGTCAATATGCCCGGCAAGACCATATCAGGCTATTTATATAGAAGGAAATGAAACACAAAGGCTGGCTAAAAAACCGGCAGAGGCTAAGAAATTTAATAAAAAAATCGACAGTTTTGGATTTTAAAATTAACTGCATTTTCTTGTTAAAGTTATTATAAAAATCCTCAATAATGGATTTCAACTTATGACTTAATTGCAAAAAAAAGCTATCTTTGCATAGCAAACAATAAAGCAACGGATGATTGAAATTATTATAAAAGGAATATTAATCGGATTATGCATTTCAGTACCATTAGGTCCGATTGGTATGCTAACTATTCAACGCACTCTGAACAGAGGGCAGAAATATGGTATAGCTACCGGGCTTGGAGCTACTACTTCCGATTTAATATACACAATAATCACTTTATTTTTCTTAAGCTTCGTTCTGGACTTTATTGAGGAACACCGCCTAATTATTCAACTTTCCGGAAGCTTTGTAGTAGCTATATTCGGCTGGTATATTTTCAGAAGTAATCCTGCAACTCAGCCGAAACCGAATGAAACTATCAAACACAGCCTCTTTGGCGATTTCATGACTTCATTCGGGTTGACTCTTTCAAATCCGTTTGTTTTATTTGTATTAATTGCTCTTTTTGCCCGCTTTGCATTTATCGGAAATAAAACTACACTGCTCGTATCTGTTATCGGGATATCATCGATTCTTGGAGGAGCCATCTTATGGTGGAGTTTGCTAACATTTCTGGTGAGCAAGTTCAAAAACAAGCTCAACATGAGAGAACTGAAAATTATCAATCAAATTGTGGGACTGGTTATTATCGGCATTGGGGTTGTTGGGTTCATTCTTAGTCTCTTAAAGTAAAAAGCCAACACGTTTCACAACGAGTTGGCTTCATCTTCATAAGATTAACATACAAAATATTTTTCAGGAATTTTCTGGTTCTTGTTTCTCCTGAATTCCATACTGGTGCATCACACCACTACTAGAGGAAAATGTTTTCATCATTTCATCTTTTGACATTTTACCCACAATCCAGATTATGCTAAGTTCTCCCCTTTCCTTTGTTACTGTCAACATTTCGGCATTATCATTTCCCGTAACCCGATAGTACACTCGAACACTTTCGCCTTTTTCTCTTGTTTCTACAGCTGTTTCAAAGTTACCTTTTTCAATTATCTGATCGAGTTCACGAACGATTGATTTCATTAACGGCGAATCTGAATTTTCGTTCAAAGTCAATATTTTGATTCCTTTCATCTTTGACATCATTTGCTTTTCATTCTTAGCAATTCCGCCAAAGGCAGAAGCCATATTCATCATTCCCTTTCCTACAGAAACATACTCAAACCGTTCGTCACTTCCGTATTTATCAAAAAGACTTTGTAGAGTTTGTGCCTGAGTCGCCAAAACCAACATAAAAAGCACGGCGAATAACATTATTGTTTTTTTCATTTTCTATATCTTTAAAATTGAACTTTGTTTTTAATATCTTCTATTTTTTCATTTGTTTCTGAAATTTTACGCAGAGGTTCTAACCCTTTTTTTACAGTTGAGAAACTGCGCATTGGCTTCATACTACTCCTCAGCATGCTATTAACCTTCGTCATCTTTGCTTCGGCATATTTTTGAGCATATTCAGTACTTTCAATCTTTTTCCCTGATATAATAGCAAAAGTATCAGATTGTTTAGCTGGTTGAATAACCCACAAAGAAAGTATAAGAGCTGCTGCAATACCTGAATAAGAAAGCGCTTTAATCCAAATATGCTTTCCTGAAGATTGTTTATCTGCCACCATTTTAAAGAGTGTAGTTGATTTATACTGCTTCTCCTCTTCAAATGTATCAAACAAAGCTTTATAAAGCTCATGCTCAGCAGCTATCTCTCCAGATAAGAAGTAGTTTTTCAACAGTTGCTCTTCAGCTAGCGATGTTTCGCCTTTAAAATATTTTTCCAGTAAATCGTTCATCGTTTCCATACTGTTTCCTCCACACGTTTTTGTTCATATATAATTTTTTCCCGAATTTTTTGGCGCGCTCTTGATAAATTTACACTCACGGCATTCTCAGTAAGAGAAGTTATAACGGCAATCTCTGATAACTCCATTCCTTCTACATCACGCATTCTGATGATTGTTCGTTGAAGTTCCGGCAATCTATCAATCATTTCACGAACTCTTGCGGCTAAATCGCTTTGCTCAACCAGTTGATGTGGATTAGGTTCAACAAATTCCATTTCTGCAGGTAGTTCGTCCTCGTCATGTCGCTGACGTATCGTATCCAAACATAGATTTCTCATAGCCCTCAATGTAAAAGCCTGCATATTTTCTACATCATCCAGCTTATTTCTCTTTTCCCATAGCTTCATATTCAACTCTTGTACAGCATCTTCTGCTGCTTCAGAACTCCGAAGAATCGATTTGGCTAATCGAAACATTTTATCGGATAGAGCGAGTATTTGAGAATTAAACTGCTGTGAATTCATACAGATTTAGAGAATCTACAATTTTTTCGATATCGTTATTGAGTACTCAATCGGGGGTTACATGTTAATCATTGCTCAATGTTTCCCCCTTCTATATTACAAGACGCAGGTAATAGAAAAATCTTACATGGAAGCTGAAATAAATTTATACTGAAAGTTGTAATTACATAAAAACACAGCCTAGAAGATGCGCTTCACTACACGAAGATTGTGCGAGTACTTATCTGTAAATTCCGAAATTATACCTTGTGAATCAATAGTTTCAATTTTCACACAACCCGAAGCATGAATAATTTGATGTGAATTGAGCAAAATACCTACGTGAACAATTTCTCCTTCAGCATTTTCAAAGAAAGCCAAATCACCGGGTTTTACTTCGTTCAGAAAATCAATGACTTTACCAAGTTCTACCTGCTGTGATGAATCTCTCGGCAACTGAATTCCACACATCGAAAACACAACCTGCACCAAACCAGAGCAATCTATGCCCATAATGGACTTTCCTCCCCAAAGGTAAGGTGCATTTAGATATTGTTTGGCTAGTTTGACTACATTCTCACCAGTTCTTTCTACTTGATCTGAAAAATGAACAGGGTCAAAAGTGAATATCTTATTGTTTACTTTCATCTCCCCAGCTTCTTGAACATTTAATTTACTTCCACCAGGCAATATCAACTTTTCGCCTGTTTCTTCATTTTTTCCTTCAATTAATGGGCTACAAACACACAAAACTTTCAAATCTGAGAGTCTTTGTTCTTCGTGCTTTTTAAGAATTATAATCATTCTTCTGTCTGCCCAGCCTACATAGTTATCTGCGATATTTCTCAACAAAAGCTGTTGGTCAAGCGTTTTAATTATCTCCACACATTCCCCAAACAACAATTGCGAAGTCATTTCGCTGCTTTCGGTATCACTTTCGCGGAGAGGCACAAGTGGAAGATTTACAATTCCGGTCATGTATTTACTGGTAAATGATTAGTTTATAAAACAATGACATATTTTTATGCAAAAATAACGAAAGTTTAATGATAATAATTGTAATAAGGATTTTTTTCGTAATTTTCGGCAGTTTTTAGCGTAGAATATTTCTTCGTAAGACAGACTACATTATGAAAATAAAATTCACTCAATCACAACTTCAGAATTTGCTAAAAGCAGGGCTTTTTGCCTGTTTGGTAATATTAATTGTATTTCTCTATCCTTCGGAAGATAAATTTAAATATCAATTCGAAATAGGTAAACCATGGTCTTACGAATTAATCACTGCTTCATTCGACTTCCCCATTTACAAAAGCGACCAACAAATAGCTAAAGAAAAGGAAGAAATCCTACAAGATTTCAATCCCTATTTTAAGCTTGACACTACCGTCATTACCCGACAGCTAAAAAAACTTTTCGCAGATTTACAAAAGAAAGGCGAAAGTTCACCTCATATCCCGGCTTATGTTGTACGTAAATTTAAATCAATTTATTCTGCAGGAATTATATCTGTTGATGAATACAATAAGCTAATCAACGAGAAAAGAGAGAACATCTCCTACATTATGCCGAATAGATTGTCACGAGATATTCCTGTAGTGGGCATCTATACTCCTAAATCTGCTTACCAGGAGATAATGAATGATGCACCTGCAGCTCTGAAATCGTACGATATCAACATTTATCTTTCTGATAATCTTAAATATGACAGCATTATGTCTGCCATGTCTATGAATGAGTTACTAAAAAACCTGTCTTTGACATCCGGAATGGTTCAGTCTGGCGAAAGAATAATAGGTAGAGGTGAGATTGTTACTCCCAACATCTATCTGGTTTTACATTCCTTGAAAATAGAGTCTGAAAAACGCAACTCTTCACTACAGCAATCATCTATTGCCGTTATTGGTGAAATAATCATGATACTTGGGCTAATGGTTTTGCTGTTCTTATACATTTACCTTTTCCGACCCCGAATTTACGAGAACAATGGTAATTTAATCTTTATCTTGTTGCTAATTCTTATGATTGTGGGTCTTACTTCATTCACAATCCGCTTTACAACGCTGAATTATTACATGGTTCCCTTCGCATTGTTGCCTATTATTATTCGGGTTTTCTTCGATTCCAGAACTGCTTTGTTTGCTCACATTATCACCGTGCTGACAATATCATTCATGGTAGATAATGCTTTTCAGTTTATACTTTTGCAAATCACCATCGGTATGGCGGCAGTTTCGAGTTTGAAAGATATGTCGCAACGTTCTCAGCTGGCACAAACTGCATTGTATATATTTATAAGTTATGTGGTTATGTATCTAGCATTTGAATGCATATCAGAAGGAGACATTCAACGTATTAACATGCAATATATTGCCTATTTTGGTGTTAGTAGTGCATTTCTTTTGTTTGCTTATGTACTTATCTACTTATTCGAGAAAATTTTCAATTTAGTTTCGAGCGTTACTCTTGTGGAGCTTACAAATATAAACAGCGATTTAATGATGGAATTTTCCGAACGAGCACCTGGTACTTTTCAGCACTCTTTACAAGTTTCAAACTTAGCCACTGAGGCCGCTAAAAAAATAAATGCAAACAGTTTACTTGTTCGTACCGGAGCACTCTATCATGATATTGGCAAAATGAAACATCCCGAGTATTTTATTGAAAATCAAATGGGAGGAAAAAATCCACTGACTGAGTGTGATTTTGAAGTTGCCTCTAAAATTGTTATCAATCACGTTACTGATGGAGTTGAAATAGCCAAGAAAAGTCACTTGCCGGAACAAATTATCAATTTTATCGGTACGCATCACGGGTTTAGTAAGACTAAGTATTTTTATAACTCTTATATCAATGCAAATCCTGATAAGAAACCTGATGAAGCTATTTTTACATACCCCGGACCGCTCCCGAATAACAAAGAAACCGCCATACTTATGATGGCAGATGCAGTAGAAGCACGCTCCAGAAGCCTTTCCGAATATACCGATGCCAGTATTGATGAAATGGTGGAAAGCATGATTGACGGACAAATAGCCGACGGCGCATTTAAAGAAGCGCCAATCTCATTTTTGGATGTTGAGCTAGTGAAGTCTGTTTTCAAAGAAAAAATCAAAAACATCTACCATAACAGAATTAAATATCCTGAAATAAACAAATAATAACCTCACAATGTGTATCATAACCACACTAAACCTGTGATTGGTTATATTTTGATAATGATACCGATTGTTGGTAAAACTCTCCCTGCAAAATTATCTAAAGTACGAAGAAGGTATTTACCTGAATCTGTCGGATCTACATTAGGCGAATATACTTTATTCCCCGATGCATCTGTTGTTCCGGTATCCAGATTAGTATAAATTGGCGCACCCTGAGTCTGGAAATTATACACATTCTGTATATCAGCATATAAGTTCAATACCATTTTTTTGAGATAAAACTCTTTATCGATTCTTATATCCAATTGTTGTGTATTTGGCAGTCGCATCGAGTTGAATTTTGTATAATCCAATAAAGGTTGTTTGCTGATATTCCAAACCGATTTATTTGCAGAAGCAGGATCAATCGGAGTATAAGGTGCACCTCCTACATATCTCCATCGGATAGCCAAATACCAGTTGTTCCTGAATTTGTAACTGGATATCAGATTAAAAAGATGCTTAGTATCCCAAGATGAAGGAACATATATTCCGGCAGAGTTTGTAAATTCGCTCCTGAAAAATGTATAGGTTGCTGTCAGATTTAGCTTTTTCATTTCCATGATTTTATAAAGGATTTCTACTCCATAAGCACGTCCCTTACCACTCGAAATTATTTCTTCATCGCCAACCTGCCCAAATTTCGTTCCTTTACTGGCTATGCTCATACCATCTACTACTGAAAGCGAATAATGATCATAGTGTTTATAGAAAGCTTCCATGCTTAACTTCATATTACCCATCGGACGATATTCAAACCCGGCAATTGCCTGATTGGATATGGTATAACGAAGATTTTCGTTTTTATTCACCAAGTCACCAGAAGCATTGCGATAACCCAAGGTAGTATACGCAGGCTGTTGTGCATATCGTCCGATGTTGGCATTTAAATCTATGTCTGGCGAAAGAGCGTACGAAACTGAAAATCGGGGTGAAAACTGATTAAGAGGATTCATCATATTATCATTATAATTGTTCCCTACAAAGTTTACTCCCAGCGAAAGTTTTA
>Ga0302207_1000962_pt1 | contig 11195 bp, 3 predicted proteins | sample II_Fen_E2_2_FD_198792 | JGI IMG/M metagenome (GOLD analysis project Ga0302207, IMG submission 198792) | Peat permafrost microbial communities from Stordalen Mire near Abisko, Sweden - II_Fen_E2_2 | ecosystem: Environmental > Terrestrial > Soil > Wetlands > Permafrost | place: Sweden: Abisko...
AATCACAAAACGGCTGTTATCGGTTCCGGCAGCTGTATTGAAGGTATAATCGGATGTCAACAAATCGGTAACAATTGCAGGACTTGTGCTATTATCAGTCAACAACAATTTGGATAAACTTGGTGCTTGCAACGCGTTTACATTTATGGTGGTTAAACCCGCTGTTTTGGTATAGAAACCTATCGGTAAATTCACAACCGTACTCATTGGCAATGCATTAAAAGCATAATTAATGCCATTTAATAATGTGTAAATCTGTGGTTTATCTGTACCTGTTCCTATCCATTTTTCCATGTCCTCACCAATTTGGTAATCGGTAGTTTGATCATTATCCATAATAAGATAAGTATCATCATATCCTGTGGTTGTTGTAACATTCACCTGAACATTTTCCGACAAACTATTGGCTACAGAAGGAGCCCCCTGACGACCTGATAATTCGAATGAAATAGTACCATCAGAAGCTGCTTGTACAAAGTAAGCCGCAAAAGGATTTACAGCAGTAGGAAGAGACGATGTTCCTTTTGCTTTTATAGTGTATGTTTTACCATTAGCATCGGGCATAATCATATAATTAGGTGCTGAGCTGTTTAATTGAGCATTGTAGATGCTTAAATAAGGTTGCCCTACCAGATTCCAACCTAAATGACTAGATCCAGCTAGACCTGAGCTATAGGAAAGAACCGGAACCGTACTTGCTCCCTCAGCTGCAAGAATAGAGGGATTCAATGGAAACAATATTTCAGTTTCAGGAGTGCCGGTTTTTAAGCCAAAAATATAGCCTTTTTTAGCAGTCAAAGTGCCTTCTGTAACCGAAATCCAATTCGATCCACCTGAAACTCCAACTTTTGAACGTTTATCTCCATCGTAGTATTTTATAAACCAATCAGTTCCAAGAACTCCGAGCGATCCTCCATTAGATTTAGTGATACCTGCTACATTCACATCGCAAGGGAAGGCCATAAAATACCATTTTGTATCGTCAATTGTTTTAAATAAACGAACATTTGTGGCCATTATACCGGCATCCAATTTGGAACTGAATGAACTTTCATCTTTCACTGCTTTAAAGGTGAGTGTTCCCACTACCAAAGGATTGCCTGATGTTAAGTTTAATTTTCCGCCCGATTCTACGGTTATGCTGTTTACTGTTTTTGAGACATTCCCAGTCAGTGTTACGCCATTTGTGACCTTCAGATCGCTTACTCCGGTTAATGTTAACCCCGAAATCGTAGAATTTGTACTAACTACAATGATATTGTTTGTAGCATGTGGCGTTACTTGACTTGATGCATTACTGTCAGAACCTGTTCCAATGCCATTAGTTGCTTTAACCGTAAAAGTATAAGCTGTTCCGTTGGTTAATCCTGTAATAACTATCGGACTTGCAGTGCCGGTAGCCGTTAAACCACCAGGACTCGATGTTACCGTATATCCGGTAATAGCACTACCACCATTGCTTGCAGGTGCAGTAAATGCAACTGAGGCCTGCGTGTTTCCTGCAGTAGCTGTGCCGATGGTGGGTTTGCCGGGGACTGTTAAACAACTATTGCCTACCGTATATAAGAATTTTTTTGTAACACTTTGTCCACCAGCAAAAGCAAATTTACATGCCACGGTAAATGTTGCACCAATAGTCTGGTTTGTAAATGTTTGGGTGTATTTTTTTCCACTCACAAGAGTCATTCCCGTCTCCGCAAAATTTGGGTTGTAAGTCCATGCATAAGTAACAACGCCAGACCGGTCATCCAACAATTCAAAATCAACTTTAACACTTGCAGTTGTTCCAGAGCCTGTTGTTGAAAAAGTGTAATTATACCCTGTTAAGAAGTTTGCATCTTGGAGTTTCTCGGTAGAAAATCCCGAACATTCAGTATTTGTATTTTCTGTTGTAGTTGCAGTAACAATAATTGGATTATTAGCCGCTGCATTGTTACTTGCATCTTTGGCTGAGACTGAAAAAGTATAATCGGTTGAGGCAGTCAATCCGGTTACTAAATACAATGTTTGAGTTCCTGATGTTCCTGTTGTTGTTAAGTTAGTTGAACCATACGAAATAGTATAGGTAATAGTTCCCGTCGAGTTATCGGTGGCATTAAGTAATAATTGCACACTGTTAAATGTTACCGCACCTTTTGTAGCAGTAAATGATGTTGGAGCTTCAGTATCAGTGGTTGTAAAATTTATTTCCGCACCATAGCCGGTACCGCTGCTATTCGTAGCATACGATCGAACATAATATTTAACACCCGAGCTAAGGCCGGTTATATTACTTGTAAATGAACCGGTACCAGAGCCATCTGTTGTTTTGGTTGACAAAGCCACTGTAGGCGAAGTAGAAGTGCTCCAAACAACACCACGTGCTGTAACGCTACCTCCTCCTTGGGAAGTAACATTACCTCCACTTACAGCCGATGTTGTTGTAATGGAAGTAGCTGCAGTAGTGGTTGCAAGTGTCGGCGGATTTGCGATAGTTATAGACACATTGTCATAATAAATTGCTGCAGTACTGCTTAGACCGGCCATAAGGAAACCAAGCTGAACACTACCAGTAGCAGTAAATGTACAATTAATAGTTTCAGTAAAAGTTTGCATACTAGTTGTGAGGGCATAAGTCTTTCTGAATTGATCAGTCCAACCATTTGCTGAATTTTGAATCGCAACAGTCATGTTTCTGTTTGCTGCCGCACGAGCTTGGAAAGTAAAAGTGTAGCTATTACCAGTTGTAAATGTAATTCCTCCCTGCGTCAGTTGGGTGTCCCAAAGATTTCCGGCGGAGTTTGTACTACTAATGAAGGCTTCTCCAGAGACAACTGAAAAATTATTTCCAGTCCAACCTGTTGTTCCACTTGCAAAATCACCATTCGCGATTAGATTTTGCGCCTGCACCATTCCTGTTGAAGCGGCTAATAGAAGCAAAGCAAAAGCAAGAGTACGGAAATGAGAACTCGGTGTGATACCGAATGCTACAAAGGTTAAGCGTTTAAAGAAATTTCCCCAAGCTACTATTGAAGTTACGATGAGGTGTGATTTTTTCATTTTGTTTCTCATTGTATTTTAATTTAAAGTTTACATATTCGTAAAAAAGAAAAAACAAGAAAAAGAAATAGCTATAATTCGGTTATCAATAATTTAAGCTATTGTTTATACAAAGAATTAGACGGTTAATGTGTTGGCTTTTTGTTTTTATTTAATGATATTATAATTTTACTATTTTTTGAGTTATAAACCGACCATCAGCTAATTTAATTGTAACAATATAATTACCTGCTGAAACCTTACTAATATCAACGATTGATTCAGAATTATTTACGGCAACGATTTTAACTATCTGACCCACCAAATTACGAATTGTAATTTGATTGATCATTTGTTCTGATTTTACTCGCAATTTATCTTGTACCGGATTTGGATACAAACTTGTAGTTGCAAGTTCAGGTTGATTGATTAGTGTTACTCCACAATTTGTTCCTACCACGTAAGTTATGTATTTGGTTACCGACATGCCTCCCGCAAATGCAAATTTACAAGCATAACTGATAGTTGACCCCACGGCCGGATTGGAAATTGTTGCTTTAAATGTACTATTTCCCAAATCAGTCATTTGTGTTTCTGCAAATGGATTTTCTTTCCACAGATAAGCCACAAGTCCATCTTTTTTATCCAACATTTGAACGGTAGCAATCACATCTTTTCCAACTGTTTCGAAGGTGAAGTTGTAGCCAAGTACAAATGAACCCTGAGTCGCTGTAGTTGATGAAGTTGTACAACTCATTGCCGGATCAATAGTCACATGAGCCGTTTGAGATGTGGTCACTGCACCTTCGTTATCCGTTGCTTTAGCTGTAATTATATAACTTCCTTTTGCAGGATTCCATGTGGTTGTATATGGAGCTGTTGTAACGGTCGAAATTAACGAATTATCCTGATAGAATTCGACTTTCTGAATAGTTCCGTCAAAATCACTTGCATTGGCCGAAAGCGTAATTGTTTTTCCTTCGGTGAATGTGCTGTTATCGGTTGGCGATGTCAACGAAACGATTGGGGCTACATTTGTTGTGCTGGTCACCATTACCAGTACTTCGTCTTCATCCGAATGTAAATCAGGATTTGTTACCTTGAGCTTGAATTTATACATACCTTCAACAAGTCCGCTGATAATAGGATTTGCTGCATGAATATCGGAGAACGTCACAACTGTTGGCCCATATATCTGTGACCAGTTATAAGTGAATGTTTTTCCTTCAGATTCTGTACTTGCTGAACCATTCAGTGTTGTCGAAGTTATTGGTAGAACTACTTTTAAGTCGGTACCGGCATTCGCTGTCGGATAACTGTATCCGAAGTCTCCGGTTCGCGTAAAATTCATTTTTCCAAAATTAAATTCTCCGCCTGTAACAACTACCCGCAACACATATTGTCCGGCAGGTAGAGGAATATTGGTAACTGTCTGTGTTGCCCAAGTCCCCCAACCTGTACTTGTTGGAACAAGAATATCAGCTGAAACTGCTTGTCCATCAATTTCCAAATGGAATGGTCCACCACCGGCCGTATTTCCGGAAGCATAACGGAAATCAAGCGAATACATTCCTGATTGAGCTACGTTAACGGTATATTCAAGCCATTCGCCAGAAGCAATATCACCTACAATTGCTCCTTCATTTGTATCCAGAGAAGCATCTACCGATTCGTCTTTTCTGAAATTACCTGTATTAGCTGTGGTAACATCAAAATAAGTGATTCCCTGACCAATTCCTGCTTCAAACCGATCGTATTTGCCTACTTCAATTGTTCCCGGAATTGATGAAGCCGTTCCATCATAAGGTATTTTATTTCCAACTAAAACTTGTGCAGTATTTGTTACACTTATTTTGTCACCGTCATAAATTTTAGCATAGAAATTATGCATTCCTAATTGCAGGTTGGTCGCTGAAATGGTATATGGTGCTGTTGTGAGAGTTCTCAATAGAGTTGCCCCATCCATAAACTCAACTTTGGTTGGAGTTCCTCCAGAAATTATAGCATCCAACTTCACACTTCCACCCACATAGGCCTGAGCAAATGACGATGTAATTGTTCCTGAATAGCGCCCGTCCAAACTTGTTACCAATTTGCCTGCCGGAACATACAGTTGATATCCGGTTGAAAAAGTAACGGTTATGGGTGCATTGGTATAATTTTGAGCCACATAATTTGTTTTGCCGTTCAACCGAAAAGCAACTGCAATCGGATTATTAGCCGTAATACTGGCATCAATCCGTCCCAATGCATTCATGGCGTGTAACCAATGGTAAGTTTGTGCATCAGAAATTCCAAATTTCAGTTCACGATTTGGATATGAATCATACATTTCAATGGCTTTTTCAGGATTAATAAAAGCGAGATATTCCCACCACAGGTCGTGCCACAGATTCGGATTCGCTTGATTATTTGCGATTCCTGTATTTTTCACAACTTCATCCCAAAGACGTTTTACATAAACAGTATCCTGTCCCAGATACATGGAACCACCTTGAAGTGGAAAAATTTCAATACCGTACGATGCTGCAATATCGCCGGTCCAGAATGTGCCATTATCAATACTATTTGACCAAACGCGTGAAACCAGGCTGTATTGCTGTGAAGCCGGGAAGTTACGATGGTGAGTATCCATGTAATATTCTTCAATTCCGGTTTGTTCGGTACTATATAAGTAAAGTCCCAGATCGCGAATGGTTTTATTTCCGGATACCTGTCCCCATTCAATAACGGCTGCATTAAAATTCATACTTTCAGAACTTGATTCCTGATTATTTCCTTGTGGGTTGTTGGCAAAACCATCTACCCAACTATGTCCTTCGTAGGGACTAAAATTACGCAGATATGGATACATGGTATCGTTACGGTCGTAAGCTGCCGCATCGCGCACCAACATATCTACCATTCCACCCCATTGAGCAGCCCAGTCAGGACTAAATTGGGCCACAAAAGCTGCTGCGCTGATAAAATACCCCCAATGAAATTGTTTGTCGTTCAAACCACTATCCTGCCCATAACCGGCAGGATATCCAATCATTGAGTTCCAGGTAGAGTTATAATAAAACAGAAAAGCAACTTCGCCATTATCAGCTTTAAACCAATTTTCCAGACGCTTTTTAATGGTGTTTAATATCTTATCACGGGCAGGAATGTTTCCCATTTCGTTTGCTGCTCGTGCAGTTTGCATCAGCATGTTAAATATCTCACCTTCGTTGTATGAATCAGTCCATGTAGCCATAGAACTGTTTTCAAGTGCGGTGATTTTATTGGTTAAATTGTTTGGTATAAATCCTTTGCTGTAATTGTCAACATAAGGCAACGTGGGTAAAATGCCGTGAAACTTATTTTCGACACTGAAACTGTTTCCAGCCATGGTTTTCATTTCACCACGGATAATGGAATAACTGTATTTATCCGGAACCGGAGAATCGGAAGCTAAATGAGCCCATTGGTGAGGAAGGATACCCAATAACATTTTGTTTTCAGTTCCTTCTTTTACTTCGGTTTGAACGGTAAAATCGGTGCGAATTACCGATGTAGATTCATTGTAACTATAGGTAGCCATTGTTTTTACAGGAAAAACGTAAGCATATTTTTTATATTCGTTGGCCACGGTGGTAACATTCGTGGCTGTAAGCGGAATAAAAGCCATTGACCAGTAATTTTTACCATTTAATGAGGAAGTATAAACCAATCCGTTTTGAGCCCATGTGCTTCCGGTAGGAGCATAAACTGCAAAATCGGCCCCGTTTTTCACGTTGGTACAAACAAGCATTTCGTTCGAAATAACCACTGTCCCGGAATTTACGGTAACTTGTGCAACGTCGGTCGATTTTTTTGTAAAATAAAGAAAAGGCATTCCAACACCGGCTGTGGCCTGGAAGTTATGGGTGGCATCAGCCCAGTTCATGGTTACTGTCCAGTCAGAATAGTCTGAAACTGTTGTATTTGATGAATTTAAACCGGTTACACCCACTGAAAAAGGAGTCATATCATCAATTACACCTTGAGGAATATAGCTTACAACCAATCCTCCATTTACGGTCTTCATGGTAAAAGGATAGTTAAAAAGATTTGATGCTGTTCCGTTTTTCACTAATGCAGACCACCAATCGCAAGTTGGAACAGGTTTGCCCAAGGCATTTCCGCTCAAATAAGGCGTTCCTGAAGGATATCCGTTTCTTCCTGCAGTATCTGTTCCGGGAAAAGTTGTACGGTAACTTCCGCTGCCAACAGTTACAAATTGTGCTTGAAGACTTATGAAAATGAAACTATTGAAAAGGATAGTTAGAATAAATGTTTTGTTTGTGATTTTCATAAGTCAATTAATTGTTTTAAAATAAACCGGGAAATAGTTATAATTTATCCGGTTAATGAGGATTCTGTCTATATAATCCTCATATCTTACTATATATTTATGTATAGCTTTTGCGATATTTGTTTAGTAAAATATATAATTTCAGAGAAGACAAGGTTTATTTAAAAATCTAAAGCCGCATAGCGGCGAAACAACTTCAACAATAATATATTGCAGAAACAATATTTGTAAAATGGGAATAAATCCACGGAGAATGTTCTCCGTGGATTTAGAGCAAAAATTATAATTTTACAAATTTTTGTGTAGTAGATTGACCATTAGCCAACTTTACGCTTACAAAATAATTACCTGCTGAAACACTATTCAAATCAATAGATTTTTTAAACCCATTAACAGTTAATGTTTTGACAGTTTGTCCCAATAAGTTGCGAACTGTTATCTGGCTGATTTCTGATTCAGCATTGATATTCAATTTGTCAATAGCAGGATTTGGAAAACAAGAGATTCCCTTATCGCTAAAAGGCGATGAAACTGCTGAAGGCGCATCTGTTGAGAAATACATATTGTCCAAGTAAAATGAGCTTGTTCCGCTTGGTGTTGCTGTAAAAATATATTGAGCCATATGAGCCATTGTGGTTAATTTTGCAAAATCGGTCAACGGAATATGATAGCTATTCCATCCAGTTAAGCTAGGAGTGAAAGTCAATTCAGCTTCTTTATCATCAACTTGTCCAACGCCATTATAAACTCCGTTAGCTCCAAAATCAACTAACTTAATTTTAAGCGACGTGATATTATCTGTCAAAATATCAACATTAAAATATTGCATGGTTGAAGCATCGATCTCAGCTCCAGTTGTTTCAATTCCAATAAAATTAACACCATCATATCTTTTTGTATCGTTTCCTGCTATTTGCATGTCTGTTAATGCGCTTGCATTTGACCAAGAAGTTTTCCAGGAGCTAACAGGTACATTGGTGTAGGCATTACTATATAATGAAATTACATTTGCTGCATCTGCTGTTGGTGTAGGAGCAGCTTCCATGGTTGTAGTTGTTGCTATTACGGTCAAAGGGTTATTTGCTGCTTCATTTCCGGCTGCATCTTTTGCAATGATAGTAAATGTATATTCTGTTCCCGGATCTAAATTTGAAATAATAACTGACTTTTCAGTTGCAGACGTTGCGGATTTCGTTACGTTTGTTGTACCATAGTTGATAGTATAATAAACAAAACCTGAGTTATCGGTTGCATTGAGTAATAACTCGACAGAGGTAGCAGAAACTGCTCCTACCGTGGCGGTAAAATTAGTTGGAATTTCTGTATCAGTAGTACCGCCAGTTGAACAGTCACTTCCAACAGTATATGAAAGTTTTGAAGTTTCTAATACACCACCTGCAGCCCAAGCAAATTTGACTGCCGTTGTAAAAGTCGCACCAATTGTTTGGTCGGTAAATGTATGGCTAAATTTCTGACCTCCTGCATTTGCCATTCCAACTTCTGCAAAATTTGGGTTATAAGTGTGCGCATAAGCAACTAACCCTGTTCTGGGAGTTACCATTTCAACGGTAAGAGTAACATCACTACCTGCAGTTGTAAAAGTGTAATTAAAATCGCTGCCACTTTCCGTTAATGTCCCTGCACATTCTGTGTTTTGAGCTTTCGCCACATTTCCCCAAGCGAGCATAATAGCAGCAAGAAAGAATAATTTAGTAATTTTCTTCATGATTGATTGTTTTAAATTAATGGTATATGATTTAAAATGATGGGAATCACCATTTTAACAAATATATTAATGTTGAATATAAATCCACGGAGATTCGTCTCCGTGGATTTAAGGATAAAATTATAATTTTACAAATTTTTGTGTAGCCGATTGACCATTAGCCAATTTCACACTTACAAAATAATTACCTGCTGCAATAGCACTTACATCAATTGACTTTTGAAGTCCATTAATAGCAACTGTTTTTACGGTTTGTCCTAATAAGTTACGAACAACCACCTGACTAATCTCAGATTTTGCAGAAACAGTTAGTTGATTGATAGCTGGATTTGGATAACAACTAACTGCATTCACATCAGCAGAAACTGACTTAACCGCTGTTGTTCCATTACCGAAAGTAATATTATCGATGTAAGTAGTGCTACCGGATGTACGTGTTCCTGGAAAGTCAGGTAATAAAGTAAGTTTTGAAAAAGTTTGTCCAATATTGCCCGAAAAGTCAAAGATCAACAATTCCCATTCGTTTACTTTTGTATTTGGAACTAATACTTGAGGGAAAGTAGTACCTTCAAGTTTCACGCCAACGGGACTGATTACATCTTTATAAACCATCATTTTGACAATTTTATTCGTTGCATTAATAGTAAACGATCCAATATTACCAGACCAGAAACCTCCCCATGGAGCTGCAGTAGGATCTTCAATAAACTTGGCACAATTTGCCGAAGTATTAATCCCGGTTGCACTTGGATTTGCAAAAGGAACGGTTAAATTAGTGGCAACATCCGAACCCGATGGACCATTGGCAAATACAGTCCATGTCCAACTTTGTCCTACTGTTTCAAAATCAATGTTTGACTGTGCATTGGCTACAGTTCCGCAAGCTACAAATGCAGCTGCAAAGAGAAATAATTTAGTAAATTTTTTCATGTTGCAATTGTTTTAAATTAATAATATGTTATTTAAATATTGAAAATGCACGTTTTGACAATTTAACAAAAACTTAAAAATTGTATTGGAAATAAATCCACGGAGATTAGTCTCCGTGGATTTAAAGATAAAATTATAATTTTATAAATTTTTGTGTGACTGTTTGACCATTAGTCAATCTCACACTTACAAAATAATTACCTGCTGTAATAGCACTTACATCAATTGATCTATGAAGTCCGTTAACTGAAACTGTTTTTACAGTTTGTCCTAACAAATTACGAACGACCACCTGACTGATTTCTGATTTTGCATTGATAGTTAACCTGTCTGTAACAGGGTTTGGATAACAAGAGATCCCGTTTTCAGAAACTAAATTCGAAATTCCTGTGGTTCCATCGTTGTAGAAATACAGGTTATCCATATAGAATGTACCCATAGAAGCATTGGTTCTAAATCCTACTTGTTTTAAATCTGTTTTTGACGCATTAGTAAATGAAGATAGCGGAATATTAAAGCTGTTCCATTGATTTACAGTAGCAGTCCCTAAAGAAACCCAATTTGCTGTCGTAGCAGTAATCGTCTGTAATTGAAGCTGTATATCCAGTGTTGATAGAGGAAAAACATCTACATGTACAAAATTCATGTCGGTAACATCCAAAGCTGGGAAAGTTGGACTTGCACAACCACCGTTAGAGGTTGATACTGCTTTTTTACCTTCATTTCCGGTAGAGAACGTAACAGTAGAAAAAGTCATTTCCCACCAAACGTCAAATGCAGTTACAGTTACAGCCGCGGTATAAGTATCAGAATAGATAGATTTTACTTTTGCTGTAGGAACAGTTGGAGCAGGTAGTGCTACCGGCAATAACGGAGCCTGTGTTACAACAATAGTTTTGATTGTACCACTTCCTGTAATCGTAACATTTGCTGTTCTGGCAAAATATGTATCGTTTACCGTTGTTGCTGTTAATGTAATAGTTGCATTTCCTGTACCACTTAGACTGCTTGGTGTCAGCCAGGTTTGGTCACTGGCAACTGTCCAAGTGCTTCCTGTAGTGATACCAAACGTATTTGTACTGGTAGCAGGTTGTGCAATGGTTAATGCTGCAGTTGAAACAACAAGTGATGGTACTACATCCGTATAAAAATAGATATTATCCAAATAAAAACTGCCGTTCATTGCCCAAAAGCCGACTTGCG
>Ga0302207_1000970_pt1 | contig 11156 bp, 6 predicted proteins | sample II_Fen_E2_2_FD_198792 | JGI IMG/M metagenome (GOLD analysis project Ga0302207, IMG submission 198792) | Peat permafrost microbial communities from Stordalen Mire near Abisko, Sweden - II_Fen_E2_2 | ecosystem: Environmental > Terrestrial > Soil > Wetlands > Permafrost | place: Sweden: Abisko...
TACGGGGAAGTCCATTTCAATTAAATATCTGACGTATGAGCGCAAAACCGACAACATCCGGTTGATTGAATATGCATTTAGACGAATTCTAGATTCTTGGGCTAAAGCCGTCTTACGGTCATAAGACGTCAGGAAGGCTTTGTAGTTTAAGATATCTTTTTTAGATAATTTACTAAAATCAATTCCATTATCAAATAAAAAATCTTCAAAAACCTTAAGATCACGTTCGTAATTATAATAAGTTTCAGGGGAGTAGTTGTTGACCTTCAAATTGAGCAAAAAGTCATCAAACAAAGGCAAAGCAGTGGACATAAGAGGTATAGTTAATGGTTAAATATAATTGAGTATAATAATTCTTACACTTAGTTTATAGAGTAATTATACCGTAAAGCCTAATGATTAGCAAGATGCTAATCTTAACCGCTTTTAACCTTAATATTGAATAAGTAGGCCTAAAATATTTACTTGCGGTGTGAACATTAAAATAATTTTAATGATGAGTAAAAAAACACCGATAAAAAGTAAACCGAAGATAATTACCGCTGAAGTAAAAAGTATTTTAAATAGTTGTTCCATATATATTATTTATTACCAATATAAACTTTATCACCGTATCTTAAATCAACGTAATTTATGCTACCTAAATTATCCTTTATTTTTTCCTTTTTGACAATAAGGAATTTATCGATTTGCTTAGCAGCATCATCCTTGATACTAAAGAAAGCCAGGAGTCCATTTTGGAACTGAACCTTAACTGTGTTAAGTTCTTGGCTAATTATAAATTTAGAAATAAGTGTCTCTGGATTTTTTTCCGCTATACTTTTAACTGCAAAAATAAAAGTTAAATAACTAGGATCTAATTTTAAATAATCATTTTCAATTAAAGAATTCGGAGTTTGATTTTCAATCACAGGGAATTTTTTTAAATCATCAGGATTAACAGCGCTATCGCGAATTATAAAGCCCTTGGAATCACTATAATAATTAGCCCCCTGCTCTTGCCAAATAAAGGCGTAAGGACGCTCTTCAATATCAACTGATAAAGAATTAAATGGTTTTTTATTAATTTTTATTTTAGAAAAATTAAAATTAGCCATTAAATCAGCTTCCGCATCTTTAGTTTTAAAAAGTAAAAGATTTTTTTGTTTAAGTGGCCAAATACTTTTTTTATCAGTTTGGTCCCATAAACGCTGAGAAATAGCACTTTCCGGTAGACGACCTAAACCATTTATTTTAATAGTTTTAATAGCAAATAATGATGACAAAAATAAACCGTATAAAACAAATAAAATAATAACTAAAATACCAATAATATAAAAACCGATGCCAATTTTTCTGGTTTCTTTATTATTTTTATGAGAATGAAAAAAAGGATTTTTTAAGTTCTTTGTTTGATAATCCTTTTTAATTCGGTATGATTTAAAGCGTCTCTTCCCTGTTGACATATTTTAATTTTTATATTGTTTGTTTTAAACGATAATTCTTCGAATATTTGATTGAAGACCGACTAATAATTCATAGCTAATGCGACCAGAAATTTTAGCTAAATTTTCTAAAGAGTTTTTATCGGCTTTATTCCAGGATATAACTTCAATCCTGTCCCCTACTTTAACATCTAAATCATTAATTTCTAAACAACAGAGATTCATACATATTCGTCCGGCAATTTTTAAATACTGCCTATTCCCTGTTTCCGCCCAAATTAAACTTGCTAAATTAGATAAACTTCTAGCCAAACCTTCGTAATAACCAAACGGAATAACCGCTATTTTAGTTTTATGAGTAGCTTGATATGTGCCATTATAAGATACCTGCTCATTAATATCTAGGTCTTGTATTGAAACAACAGTTGAGCTTAATCTTAAGGCTGGTTTTAAGTTGTTAGCCTGATTAAAGTTGTGGTTATCTTCACTAAAAGGGTTATAACCATATAGTGATAAACCACTTCTAAAAGCACTTAATTTTTTATTGTGTAATGAAAAAATAGCAGCTGAATTTCCTAAATGAGTCCACTTAGGATTGAAACCGGCGGCTCTCAAAATCTCTAAATCATTTAAAAATTTGGCTAGCTGTTTTTCATTAGATTCATTATCTTCTTCAGAAGCAGCTAAATGAGAACATAGACCAACTAACTCTACTTTCTTTAATAAATCACTATTGGTAATTAAAAATTGTTTAAGATCTTTTATGCCTTCACGATTCATTCCAGAGTTCACAAATAAATGAATTTTGGCTTGACCCAATCTAGCTAATACTTCTAATGACTCTTGATTATAAACACAAAATTCGCTTCTCTTTAGATTACAATAAGAATAAGCTTTAGCTGGCATTTCTCCAAGAATCAAAACTTTTCTTTTAAAATAACGATAAGCGGTTTGTGCTTCCGGAAAAGAATCCACAACCACCATTGGTGCCTTAGAATCATTTAAAATCAAACACAACTCCTTAAGGCCGTGACCATAAGCGTTTGATTTTAGAACTGGGAAAATAGCCGCCTCTGCTTGGTTATCTTGAAGAAATTTATAGTTATCTAAAATTGATTGACGATTTATTTCTAAAACGTTAAGTGTTTGATATTTTGGTTTTAATAATTGTCTTAATTTATTAATCATGCCCTTGTAAAAATTATTTTTGTACTTTAGCTTGTCCTTGATTGATAGCGTCAGAAGGAAGTTCGGTATCAATGTAAGGTAATTTGCCACTTAATCTTTCGCCAGTATACGCATCAGTGGCTAAATAAGAAATATTACTTAGTAACAATGGTTTTAAACCAATCTGTTTAGTAGTTGGTAATAATTGAATTTCAAAGCCTGCTTGATAACGACCGCTGGCTACACTAACTTTTTTAACAGACCAGGTAACTCTTTTTTGACTTTCATCATAAATTAAATCACCCGCACTTAAAGTTTTTCCATTAGACAAGGTAACGCTTTCCGGTAATTTAGCACTAACAGTTAAGTTGCTTAAATCATTACCATTATTATCGATTTCAAAAAATATCCAATAATTAGTTGGTAAGTCAGCTATTGGTGGAATTGGTCCACTACCCAACTGATCACCAAGTTGACTATTATAATAAGCGGCTGCTTTTACCTTTAAATTAGTAATTAGTTTTAAAGTATTTAAGTCGTAAAGATTATTATAAGTTTTGTCACCTTCTTTGTATGTGGTCTTAAAAGACCAGTTAACTGCTCTTGGAGAATCAGTTTTAGCACTTAGAGTAACTAAGATATCAGCGTTAACGGTTTCACCAACTGCTAGTTTTTCTAATACTATTTTATTATTTTTTATTTTAAGGCTAGATGAGGCGCTAGTATTTTCTATTTTATTAACAACAAAACTATTATTTAGAAAAACTGGACTTAAGTTAATAGCACTTAAATCTTGTACTCCTTTATTTTCTAAACTTAAATGCATGTTAACCGCTTTACCAGAATAAATATTAACCGCACTAATTTCACTTTTTACAGCTAAAGATTCCAGCGTAGTTGTCGCGGTTATTTTAGAAACATGACCGATAGGATTGGTGTCTACTTTTGGTTTAGCTGTTTGTTTTATAACTATTAAATTAATAACTAAAGCAATAATTATAAATAACAAAATGACATCAGCAATTAAATGCCAATGACTTTTTAAATAATGTTTCGCCTTACGTTCTTCCCACCAAATTTTTAAACGATTAGACATATATTTTTAAATTAAATAATTTAAAAGCCAGAGATACCTGTTAAAATTTCTACCACACCATCGTTGTTAATATCATAAGCCGAGACAGAAATACCATCATGGTAATTTTTATCATAAGCCATAAAACTATTTTTTTCTTTACCGGTCATATCAAAAATTCTAACTTGTGGTCCACCGCCATGACCAGTGCCAGTAATAATTTCATTTTGGCCATCACCATCAACATCACCAACGGCTACATTTACACCACCACGGAAATTACTATCATAAGCCATAAATTGAGCTCTAAGCTGACCGGAAGCATTAAACACGCGAACATGTGGCCCACCGCCAACGCCAGCTCCAGCGACAATTTCAGCCTTACCATCACCATCTAAATCACCAACAGCCACGTTTACGCCACCTCGAAAATTTTTGTCATAAGCCATGAAACTTCCTTTTACTTTTCCGGCCAAATTAAAAATACGAATCTGAGGACCACCACCATTGCCAGCGCCAGTAATAATTTCTTGTATACCATCACCATTTACATCAGCGGAGGCAATTCCAAAATTACCCTTAAAGGCATCATATGGTCTAAATGATAAAACTTGTTTACCATTACTAACAATATTTAAACTGCCATTTAAAACTGAAGCAATTTGTTCGTCACTATTACCAAAAAAATTATGAAATAGTAATCTCTGACTACCCTGATAACTATCTACATAAGCAAAGAAACCATTTCTAACTTGACTACCTTTATTATCAAAAATTCTATAAAAATTACCGTTAGTAAACCAGTTATCACGAATAGTAGTTGGACGCTTAAGTAATAAAATACCGTCATGAGCTGCTAAAGCAATCCAGTTAACTTTCTGCCCATTATTAATTAGAGTGGCCTGAGTGCCTCGTAGACGTTCAAATTCTTCTTTAGCAAATACATACTTCTGTTCTTTATCAGTTGAATTTACAACGGCAATTCCATTAGTAAAATCACGACGCCACAAACCTGGTTTAACTGTTTTATTGGTACGATCTAAAATATTATAAGCCACTGTTTGCTTACTACCCAAATCAACATCATACTCATCATACCACCAAAATTGGGCATGATTAGATGGTCCATAATCAAAACTATAATAACCATTGCCCATTAAAGCACTGGCCAAACCATAACGAAAACGAGTGTAATCAGTTTGACTGGAAGCTGAAGCATTTACAATATTATAATTTTGGGAACCGTTTGATAATTTTAAATAAGATTGAATAACACCAGACCAAGTACCACCATTTTCCCAAGGAGTTGGAAAATCTTCCAACATCCAACCATTTAAAGAATTCTGATAGTCACTAATAAAACTGCCATTACCGACAATAATTCCATTTGGCCATAAAGCTTTGGTACGATTAAAAATCTTTTTCATTCCATTTACCCAAGCACTATTTAATTCACTAGCCGAATTACGACGTCCATTATTAGCTAAAGAGATATTACCTCCATTAAACCAAGAAGCTCCATTCCAAGTATTATCATAAAAAACGCCATCCCAATAACCAGAGCTCATAATATTATTAGCTACAAATTCTGGTAGAAAATCATTCCATCTCTTACCGTTACTAACACTAGAGTAATCAGTCACATTTAGAACATAGGCGCTTGGCCAATCAGATAAACGATTACCACCCTCATCACGCAACCACCAGGAATCACTAACACCATCTCTTAATTCTTTACGAAGTACTGCTTCGTTAGAATTAAAAGAGGCATCAAATAAATTTTGTGAAGTGATATAAGCAATAATCTTTATATTTGGATTAAGTTGTTTGATTAAACGTAATTCACTAGGACTATTTTCTTGAACCTCCATATCTAAAACCAAAAAATCCCATTTGGAAAGTTCCCTGGCTTCACTTTCGGTAATAGACCAATGCAAAAAATAATTTACCGTTTTAGGGTTCTTATCTTGAGCACTAACAAAAGCGATTGGTGCTAAACAAAAAAACAAAATTAAAATGAAGACAGTTTTTTTCATTATTTTACAATTGGTTTGATTACAGTTTCTTGTCCTGGTAAATATTTTCTTAAAACTTCTGGAATAATAACTGAACCATCAGCTTGTTGAAATTGTTCTAAAATAGCTGGTAGTAAACGACTAGTGGCTAATCCTGAAGCATTTAAAGTGTGAACGAATTCGGTTGAATTAGCTGTTTTATCTTTAAAACGAGTATCACCACGACGAGCTTGATAATCCAAAGCATTAGAAATTGAAGAAACTTCTTTATAAATACTCATACTTGGAATCCAGACTTCTACGTCGTAAGTTTTAGCCATCGCCGCGCTACAATCTTCAGCGGCTAATTTAGATAATTGATAATGTAAACCTAAACCTTCAACTAATTTTTGAGCGTTATTAGTAATTTCATCAAACATCTTCCAAGATTCTTCTGGGCGACAGAAAATAAACATTTCAACTTTATTGAATTGATGACCACGAATCATACCACGTTCTTCTTGGCGATAAGAACCGGCTTCACGACGGAAACAAGCTGAGTAAGCACAATATTTGTAAGGTAAGTCTTCGCCACGTAAAATTTCTTCACGGTGATAATTACCCATCATCATTTCAGATGTCGCATTTAAACAAGTACCATCTTGAGTCCAAAATAATTCATCTCTAAATTTAGGAAGATGGCCAGAAGTGTAAGCCGATTTCTCAGATAATAAAAATGGTGGAATCATAAAACGGTAACCATTCTTAGTATGAAAATCGATGAAATATGATAAGAGCGCCCATTCAATCAAGGCACCTAAACCGGTATAACACCAAAAACCAGCACCAGACATTTTGGTAGCTCTTTCGTAATCAATTAAACCTAAAGAAGTGGCTAATTCAACATGATCTTTTGGTTCAAAAGTAAATTCTGGTTTAGTGCCGAAGATATAAGTAACTTCATTGTTTTCTTTACCACCAGCAACGACATCATCAGCTGGAGTATTTGGTAGTGCTCCTAATTTTTCTAAAAGTTCAGCTTCTACTTTTTCTAATTCTTCTTTTTTAGTAGTAATTTTTGGACCAAGTTCTTTTACTTCAGCAATAATTTCTGGAGTTGGTTTGGTTTTAGAAACTTTATTACGATAAGCTAACATTTCCTCTAACTCCGTAGTTAAAGTTCTGCGACTATCATCCAAAGTAATAATAGATTCTAAATCTAAATCTTCAGGAGCCATTTTTTTAAGTAAGGCTTTTTTAACCTCCTCAGTGTTTTCACGAATTCTTTTTATATCTAACATATATTTTTTAATTAAACGGTGGTAATTATTAACTGATTACTTCCCCGCCAAAAGTTTGTAATAAATTATTTAATAAATTGTTAGGCTCTTCGGAATTATTTTTTTCGGAAGAGGCGATTGGTGTTTGTTCCGCCACCGCGGAGGAAGGCGCCATAGATTCTGGAGCAACAGCCACTAAGTCTAAATTTTCATCAATAGCCAAATCAAGGATAACTAAACCACCATAAACATCAGCTAAAGTTTTTTCTACCAAAGGTTTAATATTAGCATCATTAATGCGGTCACGATGAAATTTATATTTAAAAACTAAACATAATTTAGCGTTAGCAATATCACTTATCTGACAATTTTGTAAAATAAAAGCTAAAGAATGATTAGCACTTTTAAGTCTATTTAAAAATTCTGGCCACTTAGCTAATACTTCGGCTTGAGAAAAATTAGCTGCGGCTGATTTTGGAGTAGTACTTTCAGTATTCTTTATCGGTTCGGTAGTAGTTGGTTCTGATACAATATTTTTAACAGTAGCTTTAACACTAGAGCTTGGTTTAGTAATTGTGCTACTAATAACAGGTGTTGGAATATCTCCGAGACACAAAGAAACTACTTTTATTTCGAGTGGCAACTGAACAATGAAAGAAGAATTGGAATTACTATAAACATCTAAAAAGGCTTCTAGATAAGAAACAATTTGTTCAATTTTAAGTTCAGCGGCTAAAGCGGAGATTCTAAGTTCTAAGCTATCACCTAAATCTAAACCAAGACTTTCAGCAAGCCCCGGATTAGCTTTATTAAGTAACATTTTTCGAAGTACCGTAATTCCTTCGCCGACAAAACTTTTTAAATTAAGACCATTATCAACAATGTTATTTATTAATTTAATAGCGTGACTAATATCCTTCTTAGAAATAAATTCTAATAAATCAATAATTTCATTATGATGGTGTCGAGGCACAATTAACTCAGCTTGATCCCAGGTAATTTTACCATCACCTAAAGACAATACTTGACCCAATAAACTTTCAGCGTCACGTAAATGTCCACCGGATTGACGAGCAATTGCTTCTAAAACTTCGGTATCAACATCAACTTTTTCCTGACTAATAATGTTCTGTAATTTACTAACAATATCAGAAACACTGATTCGTTTAAAATCATAACGTTCACAACGAGAGATAATAGTCGCTGGTACCTTATGAATTTCGGTTGTACACAAAATGAAGACAACATTTTTAGGCGGTTCCTCTAAAGTCTTAAGCAAGGCGTTCCAGGCGGAGATTGAAAGCATGTGTACCTCATCAATAATAAAGACACGATATTTAACTCTGCCAGAAACAACTCGAGCCGAAGCAATAATATTTTCACGAACATTATCAACGCCAGTATTAGAAGCAGCATCAATTTCTACCACATCCAAATTACTTCCGTTTGAAATACTTAAACAACTAGGGCAAGTATTACAAGGCTCACTATCGCCTTCTTTACGCTCAGTACAATTAATTGACTTAGCGAGTACTCTAGCTAGAGTAGTTTTACCCACGGCTCGTGGTCCACAAAAAAGATAGGCATGAGCCAACTTATTACTTGCAATTTCATTTTGTAAGGCAATTTTGACATGGTTTTGCCCAAAGACTTGGGAAAAACTACTTGGCCTATAATCTCGGTATAATGTGGACATAAATTCAATCTTTTTTATTAATTTAACGGACTTTCAGGCTTCTGTAAAGGTGGATTACTGCGACGATTTATCTCTAACTCTACTAGGCGTCTATCCTGACCAAACTTGAGTCTAGATAGGGTTTTTATCTTAGCAATCATTTCTTTACGCTGTACGCCTAAAATTGGCCAAATAGTCTTAATTGAAAACGGACGAGTAGTACTGTTGTCAACTAATAATTTAAGGCAAGCCGAACCTTTATCAATATTTATTAAATCAAACTCATTGAAAACTGGAGCAAATTCTTTTACTAAGAAATCAGCATCCTCAGAGCCAACCTTAAAACTAAGCATAGTACCAACGTTACCAAAAACTGCTTCCTTAATCGCCGTATCCTGCCCCTTAGATAACTGCCCAATGTATTGATGGGCAATAACTAAATTTAAACCATATTTTCTAGCCTCTGATAAAATCTGACAAACTGAGTTGGTAGTAAAGTTTTGGAATTCATCAATGTATAAATAAAAATCTTTACGTTGATCAGCTGGCATATCAGCACGTGAAAGTGAAGCCATTAAAATCTTACCAACGATAATCATACCTAAAAGATAAGCATTCATTTCACCGACCACACCCTTAGATAATTCTACTAACAAAATTTTCTGATTATCCATTAAATCACGGAAATTAAAAGAACTATGTTGCTGACCGATAATTGGTCGCATCATATCATTGGATATAAAAGAAGTAAGTTTAGAAGTGATATAAGGAACAATATTAGCTAAGGCCGCTTCTCCGCCCGCCTTTTCCGCTTCATTATGCCAGAAATCAACTACTGGTTTATTTTTACAACGTGATAATTTCAAACGACGGAAATTTTCATCCGCTAATACTTTAGGAATCTCCATTAGTGTTGAACCACTTTCAGGATCATCCATAATCAGCAACATGGCATTTCGCATGTATTGTTCAAACATTGGTCCACCAGTTGCCTTAAGATCATACAACTTATCGAAGATGCCAATCATTTCGTTAATCACAAAACTTTTTTGTTCTGGATAACGAGGATCGAATTCCAATAAATTTAAAGCGAGTGGTCTATCTAAATCAGCTGGAGAAAAAACAATCACATCCTCAGCTCTTTCTGGTGGAATACGTTCTAAGATATCAGCGATTAAATCACCATGAGGATCCATCACACAAATACCTTCCCCGTTTTCAATATCTTGAACCGCCATATTAGTTAGTAAGACAGATTTACCAACACCAGATTTACCAACAACATACATATGACGACGTCTGTCAGCTCGTCTAATTCTAATTTCTTTTTTAACGCCACGATAAACATTTTCACCCAAAAGCAAACCTTCATTTGGCACTTCTGACGGTGCTGGAGCAGTTTTAGCAGTCAACCATAAAATATTTGGGGTCTCAGTATACTTCAAAGGAAAATGAAAAACGCTAGCCAACTCTTCAGTATTTAATAAAAAACCAATCTTCTCTTGAAAACGACGATAAATAAAATCTTGAACTAACTTCTCACCACTGTCAGAAATTCGAGAAAAATTATTACCATAAGAATAATTATTGTATTCACTAAAAGAACTAGCGATATTATCTAAATATAATTTAGCTTGTATCTTAGTTTTAGCACACACTACCACTCTGATATTTACATCTAAGCCTGATTTAGAATTTTTATCTTCCATCGCTTTAACCATTTCTCGTTCAACCTCAGTTAAAGTTTTAACAGGAGCATTTAAATCTTTTGGCTTACTACTTGTAAGTGATAATAAACTTAAAAGTTCTGTTAAAGAACTAGATGATTTTAAGCCCTGGCTAACAGAATTTTTTTCAATTATTTTACTAACTACTTTCTTGGCTTTAGAATGCCAATCAGCAGTAGCACTTCTAACTACATATTGAATAGCAATACTTTCGTCTTTAGAAAGTTTTGACATGACGTTAATAATCGAATTCATCGGATCAACCTCCATTTTCTGATAAGTCTTAATTGGAAAGAAAAAAGCTTTTTTAGTTTTCAAATAACCAGCGGCTACCTGAGAGTCTGGGGAAAAGGAATTATAATCTTCGATTTCTTCAATAGAGGCCTCTGGATAATGAGCATGAATTTGTTGCTCAACATAACGAGCACTCTCTTTAGGAGTCGCTACATAAAAAGCAATCTTATTTTGATTAGCTACTACTTCAAAAGAAAAATGATCCTGACGTCCATATAACCAAGATTTAAAACCCTTTTCTGCTCTTAAGCCGCCAATACTGGCAAATATGGTTTCTCCCTTAGCAATTTCTTCTTTCATTTGTTGAACATTGAAACCAATTTCATTATCTTTTGGTTTTTCCTTAGGTAATTTCACTAAGAATATTTGATGTTCAAAATAACTATTATTAACTGTTGATCTTCTAACAAAAAATCTAACTAAATTAATAGCAATGATTACTAAAAAGAAAAATAATAAAACAAGCAGCACCCAAATGTAGCTGCTGTCTAAATTTATAATTCCCAAATCAATAAAAGAG
>Ga0302207_1000972_pt1 | contig 11147 bp, 7 predicted proteins | sample II_Fen_E2_2_FD_198792 | JGI IMG/M metagenome (GOLD analysis project Ga0302207, IMG submission 198792) | Peat permafrost microbial communities from Stordalen Mire near Abisko, Sweden - II_Fen_E2_2 | ecosystem: Environmental > Terrestrial > Soil > Wetlands > Permafrost | place: Sweden: Abisko...
AAAAATCTTTGTCGTAGAACGATTTGGCAAATGGCAAAATAGTAGCTCCATAGACTTTAATACCTTTGGCGTGAGCCTTATCTATCATTGTTTTATAAGCTTCGATCAAATCGTTAGCTATTTTGGTAGCCTGATCACTATTTCTTACACCTCCAATATCATTAATACCTTCGGATATTATCAACCATTTTACGTTTTGTTGTGACAGAATATCGCGGTCGAAACGAACAACTGCCGGCTCTCCCTGTCCACCACGAACTACACAATTCCCACCTATGCCTAAGTTCAACACTGCACGATTCTTAGTAGCAGGATTTTTGAGTAATCTTTCTGATAATATATCAGACCACCTATTAAATTTACTTGTGCCTGAACCTCTTCCATCTGCAATTGAATTACCCAAAATAGCAATTGCTGCTGTTGTTTTAGGAGCCATAACATCGATACCATTTGTAACAAACCAGTGATCGGTAGTAATGGCTTTGCTAAAATCGGCAGTAAGTGGTTGGTTTCCTTCCAGCAGGTACGATGTAGTACGCGATGCTGCGTGACCTCCAATTTCGGGTTCGGCATCTCCAAAGCAAATGGTTATAGCCAGCTTCATTCCAGGTTTCAAGGGGAATTTAATCGGGTCAGAAATCAATTCTTCATTGGATTTGATTGTGACTTCTTCTTTTGCGGCAAATTTCAGAACTTTAGCCGAAGCAACGTCAATTGAGCTTCCGCCTGTAGAAACCGCTATCCCAACGGATTTGAAGGTTACATCATTTTTGCTGAATAAATTGGTGAAACGAAATCGGAGTACATCTCCTCCAACAGATACACGTACTATTTGACGAAAGCTATTATTAGCTAAACCCGGTACAGGGGCTCTGTTGTTGGCATCTACAAAATAAGGGGCTGTACTCCAAGTGCCTACCCAAACCTTTGAAGTATCAACTTTTTTTGAGGCAAAAAGATTGGATGAAAATAACAATACACCCAATGTAAGCATTAATACAAACGAAAAAGAAGAAAATTTTCGAAACATGAAATTGTATTTTTTCATTAATAAATGAGACATGATATAAATTACTTTTTTATTATATAGTTTAGTAAATCTTTATTTTTTTACACGCAGATTATTAGGATTACAAGCTACTTCGGCTGTCTGGTATCTACAGAGCAAAGCACTTGCAGTAAATGCCATTTATTATATGGTTTAGGTGGTAAAAATCACTTAAAAATAGCCATACAACAATATTTTTAGTCAAGCTTTATATTCATCTTCCAATGCTCCGCAATGGCTTTCAATTCTTTCTTGGTAAGATAGGTTACCGCTCCGTGTTTTGGACTGCTAAAGTTAGTGGTTTTCATAACACCTTCGTTGAAATGTCCTAAGTTAGTAAAGTTTACAAAGTCAGTTGTTTCGCTGAATCCCATATTACTAGGTCGTGCGCCATAAACATCATACATAAGAACATATTTATCAGTACCCATCCGTTTAAAAACGTTAGGGGCTTCAGTAGAAACCTTTTCCGGATCAATACGTCTGGTTTCTGCTTTGTATCCCTGATTAATTTTGTCTGAAACAGCATGTAACACCTTAGCACCAGACACATAAAACATTTGGTATTCTTTACCCACTTTAGTAATATCGCCATCAAGACCATCAACACCGGTGATGCGCTCAGGTTTGGTTTCTAATTTTGTAAAATTCTTATCGGTATAAGAATAATATAAATGGCATTCTTTGTTGTTGTAACGTATTGTGAAATAAACCATCATCTTTTTCATAACCGGATCGTAAACAGTTTCCGGAGCCCATGAACAATCAATGTCACCCAGTTCGGGAAATGCTTTATCAACGCGGAAATCTGAATGAGTCCAGTGAATGAGATCGTAAGACTTCATAAGTACAATAGCACGGTTATTACCCCACCCGTATTTTTCTTGAGGTCGTTCAAATTCCGTATCGCGAAAACCGGCACGTTTACCAAAAGCATGCAAATCTGTCATTGCCAAATAAAATGCACCATTAGGGCCACGGGTAATGTGTGGATCGCGAACACCTTTTTGTTCGGCTAATTCAGTACCTTTAAATATTGGTTGACCATTATTTACATCCGTAAAAGTGTAACCATCAGTGCTTATAGCAAAATAAGCAGATTGGTTCTGATCTTTAAAATAGACCAATAAATACCCCGACAAATCTTTCTCATTGAATTTTGGGGCTTTTGTTAGTTTAGGTACAATAACGATACCGGTTGCAGCAGGTGCAACAGCTTTAGTTTCTTGTGCAGTTGTGTTACCTGCAACAAATAATCCTGAAAAAAACATCAGGATTGGAAAAAATTTATGTCTCATACTTTATTTATTAATTTTAGTTACTCTCAATGCTGTAAAAGGTTTTTGAGGAAGCTGAATCAAACTTTTCCCGCTGAATTCACCTTTAACCTGAGTAATTGTCATGTCCCAGGCATTAATTATTTCAACTTTGTATTTTGATTTCTGTGGCAAATTGACAATTTGACTGCGTGGCTGATCCAGATTATAATAGTTCAGATAGTATTCATCTTTGTAGGCAACAGCAGAATATGGCATCCACCAATCATAATTCACCACTGGTCGCAAGTAACCCGGTGCAGTTTCTATTATGTTTTTTAGGAACTTTATTCTCTCCTGACTTTTTCCGCGAAGCACTCCTCCTTTTGACCACCATAAAACATCGCTTGATTCATTTCCCCATTTTACAGGATTTTCGGTAACATAGGTTTCTCCATGCCCAACATAACCTCCATTGGTAACTCCACGCCAAAATTTATTTACCAATTCCTCAGCAGTCAGATTTCCCCATGACCAATTTATATTTCCCTCATACCTGCATTCATCGTATACTACCGGTTTTTTGTATTTCCTCCTTAATTCCTTTGCCTTAAAAGTTTCCTCGTTCTGGATACTGGCATGGGTAATTAAAGGATTTGTGTGGTCGTAAACTTTACTGCCATTATGAATACCGCGAAGGTGATTGTATGGATCTTTTTCGACAAATAGCTTTATAAAATGATCCCAATCTTCCGGTTTCTTTTCGGTCATGAAATCGTATTCGTTTGCCATGCTCCACCAAACATTTTTATAAGCCGCAAAGCGGGCAATGATGTAATTGATATAGAGATCATCCGTTTTTCTGTCCATTTTTTTGAAACCCCAACGGTCGTAAGGATGAAAAACGATTAAATCGGCTTCTATGCCTAATGAATCTAACTGAGCTATTCGTTTCTCAATATTTTGAAAATACGCCGGGTTAAACCGTGTATAATCCCAAGCTGTTAATGGTTTACCTTCGAAAGGATATATGAGAGGCTCATTCTTGTTCCAGTCATAATCTTTCGGAAAAATACACATGCGCATTTTATTGAAATACCCGTGCGAAAGGGTTTGCAGAGTTTGTCTCGCCATACTGTCGCCCTGATGAACCCAGGCATAGCAGGTAGTACCAAACGGATAATAAGGTTTATTGTCGGAATAAGCAAAGTTGAAAGTATCTTTCACTACCACCGGTCCGTGGTTATTGGCAGTATTGGATATACATTCAAATTTTCCTTTCTTATTACGAAGCGATTTTACGTTACTCGTTGTAAGATAAGTCCATGAGCCAGTTTCCTGTGGCATAAACCGTATTTTATAAATACCATTTCCGTCGTAAAAACCGCTAACCGTTTTTTTGATTGCTCCGTTGCTAAAGTCGGCACTCACTTGAACGTCTACAAAAGGATTTCCACCGGATTCTCCTTTTAAAACTATTTCAAAGGTGCGCCATTTTTCAACTTTTAGCTGAGCAACTAAAGGAACAGCTATGAGCAACAGTACTAAAATAGTAGTTTGTCTGATTTTCATATTCAATATGTTGTAATGTGATTTATTAATTCCACAAATTTATTTTCCGGTTTCTTTCTGAAGGATATCATTCACCAATGCTGAAAGATAAATATAACCGGCACAACCATCAACTACCACTTCATTCTCGTACCAGATAAACGGCCAGTTTTCCTGATTTTCATAAAAATCAGGTTTAATCAAATAATTACCCGGTACCATACCACCCGGAATGGAAGTAAAGTCGGCACGATTATTACCATAAGTTACTCTTTTAGAGCTTACACCCACACCCGATACAAATGAAATACTAGATGCAGGATGGCAACCCAACACATAATTCAGACCACGTATAGCGTACTCTTTGCTAATAATATCGGGGAAGTATTGATGAAGTTTGGCATTATTGAGAGACCAATCGACCATGGCAAAATTACCTCCCTGATCATAAAAACCCCCTTGACCTAGAGGCACACCATAAGGATTAACATTGTTGATTGAATCAAGTTGTTTCTTAGTATTAATTGCCTGCAACCTCAGATCATTTTTGTAATCAGCATTCATATACGGTATTGCTTTCAACAGCGTTCTCATTGAACCTGCTCCGAAAGACATTCTTCTGCTTGCACCCAAACTACTTTTCACAGCAGGCCAAATCTTAGTGAGATAATCCGAATACTTTTTATCTTTTGTTGCAAGTAGTAATTCAATGGTTAAGTTGGCTTCCTGTCCTACAGACATCGATCTTCTAAAATTAGTAGGCATAGCAGGCATATCAGGCATGTCATTTGAATTCTGATTTTCAGCTTTTTTAGTAACATTATCTTCCCAAACTTTTTGGGCTATTGCAAGACATTCAGCAGATAAACTGTCGTTGTACGATTTCAATGCTCTACTTGCTGCAGCTAAAGCAGTAGCTGATCCTATATCGCCCATAGGACTGGATGAGGTAAATGCCCAACGGTCGTCCATAGTACCTGAGCTAAATCCATCTTTCTGAAAAGGTTTCAGATTGGGGTTATAAATCAAACCATCCGTCAGATTACCAGCATCGCCAATCATATTATACTGCCATAGGTGTGGTTGTACAATACCCCGAATGGCATGTCCAAAAGCTCTGAACTGTGCAACCAGCGCCAGGGAACCATGTTCAATTTGTTGCAATATATCAGGTGCTCCGTCCGGATGATGAATGGCCACATACTTGCGGTCTTTATCAATCATAGTTTCATCGCGCATAATTTTTACATCTTCCCACGCACTTACCAGGTAGCCAATCACTGTATTATGAGAACCGGTCTGAATATCAAAGTCACCGGCATCGAACCAACCACCTACATTCAATCCGGGAATATGTTCGTAAGGTTTATATTTAGTTCCAGTGGTATGTCCCATACGGTAACCGTCGTGGATTAGTGTATCGGTCGGAGCCTGTAGCGCATCATCCTGATGCGGATTGCCATGCCATACACGGTATGCTTCTTTTACAAACATATGATCCATTTGCACAGGTAGCCAGGTGTCAAGTGTCGGATGCCAAATGTTATCGTATACATTATTGCCTACCGGAAATGGCTCTGAAGCGTAAGTTCCATATTGGATTTTATAAATTCCCGTTTCTTTAATAGCCGAAAAATCAAACTTAAAATAGTTGTAGCGCATAAATTTACCTGCATTCGCCAACTTGCCTTCAAGTACTTTTACTTGTTTTCCATCTTCGCCCATGCGATATAAAATAGCCGTTGGCAGTGCTTTATCATTCGGATCAAGTTCAATAACGGCTACTTTTTGCTGATTGGGATGATAACCCACCTGCGAATGAGAAATTACAGGTTCTTTCATCCATCCGTCAACGCTGTTTGGGGTAAAAGCCCATTGAACTACATTTCCGGTTTTTCCGGCCGGAATAACTTCACGAACTACTAACCAACCGTTGGATGCCAAGTTACGTCCATCTACCAACCCTATTTCACCGGTAGATGATGCAATGCTTACCAAGGACTTTGAATCGTCAGGCGACAATACGAGTTTTTTGCCCTGAGCAAATGGAGTAGCTTTGGCATAGGTATTTCCAAAACGCTCACTGGTTAGCAAATTATTGAATTGAGGAATTTTTTCTGAAAACGGTTCAGCAACCGTTGGACCTGATGCCACCTGTGGGAATATACCCATTTGGTTATCCATCATGTATGTTTTTTTGAAGTAGATAGCCGGAAGAAACTCAATGTTCATACTTGCTTTTCCTTCCAACTTTTTAGGGAGCGGTTGATCGAGAATTACGGTTATCAAACAGCCGTTGTCTTTTGCTTCAACCTTTATTTTGCTGGTAAAGTTGAACTCTTTGTAAAACAGCGTTATCATAGCTGTATTATTTTTGGCATCTATCACGCGGCTTGTTACCACGGGTACTAAATCCCATTGTTCGGGAGTAGGGCTTAGTCTTACTGCACCACCGGTAACAGTACGAACGCCATGCTGAATCATCTCAATGCCATTTACTTTTTCATCAAAAAAACCACCTGAATTATAGGAGTCATTATAAATCATTAAATCTACTCCGTGCTTTTTGAACACTCCCAACTCATTCAATTTGAATGCACTTTGCTGAGCAGAAACTGCTAAAGTCTGAAAAATTACTAATAGGAAAATATGCAGGGTTTTCCCTACATACTGATTTGATTTTTTCATGTGTATTATTAAAATATGGTTTACTTGCCCTCTATAACCGGAAAATCGGGTAGATAATGTTTTCGTACGAAGATTAACCGACTGTTTCAAAAGCCTGATATGAGTTGGTTCAACGAAAATATGCGGAAACTACCAGAGTTTCCGCATAATGTTGTTTATTTAGAAGCATCAGCGGACTGAGCAGCACCGGTTTCTTTGTATTCGAAACCCTGAATTTTGAGCATCTGGATTGCATAGCGTTTTCCAAACTCACGCATACCTGCCGTATTGAAGTGGAACTGATCCGGTGATCCTTTAACCCCTTTGGAAGAAATAATATAAGAGTTAGGAAGAGCTTTTGGTAAATATGCCAAAACATCGGTGTTGAAAGCTGCACATACACCATGTTCTTCTGCGCTTTTTAATTCTCCTGCCAGAAAAGGAACATCTTTTGCTTTGAGGTTTAAGTCTTTGAGAATATTGTCGTAAATGGCTTTTACTTTTTGTGGCCAGGCCTTATCGTTTGGATTGGATTCGCCCTGATGAAGCAGGATGCCCTTTATTACACCATCTTGCTGAGCTATCTTGGCCATCTCAATCAGGCGTTGATAAGGATTGCCATCATATTGTTTACAAATGTTTTGCATCCAACCGGCTGCACTGTCCAGGTAATTTTTAAATCCGGCTTTGTCCCACAACTCAATTTTTGCACCGGCTACCGATACATTGATTACACCCACGCGGTATTCTTTAGGAAGATTGGCAACCATGGTACGACCAAAGAAATCTACCGGTCCCATACCATTTTCAGGGCGGTTAATCGGAGGTGTAGCTACATACCAATTGCCTTTTACGCGGTTCAGTTTGTTATTATCTACTGCGGCAAGCATCTGGAATCTTTCGTCCACCACTTTGTCCTGTTCCTCAGGACGTGCTCCTGCTTCCATATTAGACTGGCCAAAACAGAGATAAATGAAGAATTTAGGATCTGGTTTTTTTGTTTTTTGAGCAAATGTTCCGGAAACGGTGATAAACATAACCACCAGGATGATACTAATTTTTGTTTTCATGTGTATATTGATTTTTAAATATTAAGCTGTAATAATTCTAAATCAGGGTTTAAAGACGAGCTGCAAATCCACCTCCCGGTACTAACGTGATATTCAATACATCCTTCGGCGACACGGTTTTCTCCTGACGATCAATACTGGTATTGCTGGCTTTATCGTCGTAAATCAACGTAGCCTGTGTTGATTTTTTGAGGAAATTCAAATTGATCTTAATCTCTCTTTCGGTACCACCGTTCATCACACCAATCCACCAACGGGCACCTTTACGACGGGCATAAGCCACTACTTCGCCCATGCTGCTGCAAGGCAAAACTATGGTCTCGTCCCATACAGTAGGTATTTCCTGGAATAAGTCCAACATCGGACTTTCCAGATAGAACTTATACTGATCGGTAAAATGCGTAATAGGCGAAAGATACACTATGGCTTGAGAAAACTCATGTGCCCAGGTATATTTTTTAGACGTAAGTTGTTTAGGATCCAGTATCACCGGAGTAAAATCGGCAGCCCCGGCCATATAACGGGTAAAAGGTAAACATACATCCTGCTCGAATGGAGCCACGCGTCTGTATCTTGTCATATGATATTCGTTACCACGCACAGCTTCGCGCGTAATGTCCATAGGATATGTACGACGTAAACCTGTTGGTTTCACACTTCCATGAAAATTCAGGAGTAATTTTAATTCGGCGCAATCCTGTGCAGTCCCCATATACCATTGCATGATATCGGAAGTAGCATCGGGTATAAAATCAATTTTGATTCCATCGGCACCAAGCGCTTTTACTTTTTCTAAATAGCTGCGGCGTTTATCTCCCTCACGCATTTCTTTGGAATCGACCCAAACAATGGATTTAACGCCCACTGTTTTTCCATAAGCAATCACTTCGGCAAGCAATGCCCACTGATCTTTATCTTCTTTGCGCCAGTTACGCCAACCATCATCCACCAGGTAATACTCCCACTTTAGTTTTGCGGCAGCATCGTACCAGTTTTTCTGATCATCGTATTTCGGACTGCCAACACTCCACCATTGCCACAAGCAACGTCCGGGTTGTACCCACGAAAAGTCCATACCTTTGGCAGGAGCCGGACACAGGTTCATCAGTAAATCCGAATTTACAAGGTCTGTCATATTTCGGGTAACTATGGTTGTACGCCACGGAGACACCGATTGATTAAGATAGGTTCCGTTCAGCACCAATGGTCCGTTATCGGGTCTGGCTTTAATTTCCCAGCCTTTTTTGGAGAAAGGAAAATCGGCTTTCAGCAGATTGCCTTTGCGTACGAAAGCCAAATCGGAGAAAGTTTCACAGTCAGCTTCAGATACAGACAGGTAACTTCCGCCAACCTCAAAGGTGATAGGTCCCATTATGGTTTTACCGGTCGGAATGCTGTCCAGCTTTGTCACATAACTCAATGCTTCGTAGCTTTGATGAAAACCCGACCATGCAACCTTACCTGTTTTTGCGGGAAGGTTCCAGGCTGTCATTTCGCCGTTTATATATTTAGCCCCTTTGGGCAAGGTATAACGTAAAGCAACACCATCGTTGTAAACACGTACGATAAGTTTATAGGCTTTGCCTGATGCTTCAACAGCTATATCGGCTTCATTGGCGCGATTGCGAACAAGAGGGTGATTTCCTACAGTGGTATAAGTCTCATCTATGCTTCTGTACACGGCTTTCGATGTGATGTTGGATTTATTTCCTAAATCAATACTGTCTACTATCAAACCCAGGGGCGATGTAGCTAACACCTGTACGTTTTTTGAATAAATTGAATAAGATAAACGTCCTTCGGGGGTAACAGAAACCAGAGCAGAAAGCTGTTTGTCAGGACTTTGAATTTTTACTTCTTTTTGGGCAATAACAGCAACCGTTCCGGAGAACAAAAAGAATGCTGCAAGAATTACGTTTCGTGTTTTTTTCATTATTGATTTAATTGGTTTTACTTACTTATCCTCAAAGTGTTCTGAAACCGAAAAATAATCCGTTTTCGGACACGGATTATTCGTTTAATTATTTTTTTTCAAAGATAAATACTATTCTTTACATCCAAGCATGTTTTTTATCAACCAAAAGATTTTTTTTCGTGTTGGTGACTTTTATTCTCCGGGATAGAAATGACAAGAAACAGATTATTAAACAGAAATGAATGAGTTTTGATTGTCAACATTAAAACACTTCCTGTTTGTTATGCGGTGAAAATGCGGTTTAGCCACGATTTTATCCTTATTACAGACTAATGCAAACCCAAATGGTTTAAAAATATTGCTAAACTTTAATAGTTGCTTTTGTTCCTAAAATGCGGTACGATTCAATTTTGAATTATAGCTTTGAAGCATTTAAAAATTAAATAAAATAATTCTTGATATTGTAAAGAAATGTTTTTATCTTTGGAGCTGAAAAAGAATAAAATTTAAAATAGTATAACATTGCGTATTCATGCTTTTTAGAAAGCATATACTATGGGAGAAATGGATTTAGTTAAAGGATTTAGACATATTTGAAAGAATAAATACGGAAGATTATTAGAAATATACAAACAGAAAGCAACAAAATAAATTATCCATTAAATATATAGTAACAAATCAAAGAGAGACATGAAAAAGTTTATTCATCCTAGCTTAATGCTTGTTTTTATTTTTTTATTATGTAGTTGTGCACAAAGTTATTATTCGCTTAATCCAACAAGAATTGGTTATAATGCTTACAATAATCCTGAAGACATTACCCTTAATTACCGCTACGACATATTGAATGAGGCAGGTAATAAAAAGATGTCGAAGAAAGAGAAGGCGGGCAATATTAAGTTGGTAGCCGTAAAAATCACTAACAACACGGCTAAAGTAATAAACATTGGTAACAATGCGGCTTTTTATAGTAATAATTCTATAGCATCCATCCAATGGATGCCATTTCAACAAAGAATATTCTAAAACAGTCTGTTCCAAGTCATTTATTATATTTACTCTTATCTCCGTTGACGTTATCAGTAAATAATTCTAAATCATTTCCTATTGGATTAATTCTTGGACCTGCAATTTCAGGTGGCAACATGTTGGTTGCAGCAAATGCCAATAATAATCTTTACAAAGAACTTGTGCAATATGACATTTTATATCGTGATATTCAACCGGGTGAAACTGTTTTTGGTTTAGTATGTTTCAGAAACCTGGATTATATTCCTTTGACGATAAAACTCATTAAATAGCTAATAATAGTTGTAACTGTTGATAGAAACCAATCCGAAACTTGATATTTCTAATAAACATAAGCAGAAAGAAAAAACTCTAAGATAACGAGTATAAAGATAAATGAAAAGAAAAGTACTAATAATTTTAATCTCCGGACTTTGTATCACTAATTCGTTTTCACAAATTCCAAATGGAACAAAAGAAACATTTCATTTAAAAATTGAACAAGAAAACAGATTCTATGTTTCCAAGTGTCTGGCAGTTTTATTACCTGATAGTTCAAGATTCTCAAACATTCTGCTAACTAACGGAGCTATGGTTGAACTTGGATTTAAGAGTGTAACCTTTGGTGCTAC
>Ga0302207_1000973_pt1 | contig 11146 bp, 8 predicted proteins | sample II_Fen_E2_2_FD_198792 | JGI IMG/M metagenome (GOLD analysis project Ga0302207, IMG submission 198792) | Peat permafrost microbial communities from Stordalen Mire near Abisko, Sweden - II_Fen_E2_2 | ecosystem: Environmental > Terrestrial > Soil > Wetlands > Permafrost | place: Sweden: Abisko...
AAAATGCATCGGTTGGGTACAGGGCGGCAGGGTAGGGGTCAATGCCTAAATTGCGTAATTCGTCCAGACTCTGACGTCTGAATTGTTCTTGTTCACTAAGTTCTAAGCTCATAATCTCTTTTATATTCAAAATTACCGCAAAAGTACAAAAAAAAGAGGAAATTATGAATATGAATGTGGAATAATGAGTTATGAATTAAAAATTAGTGGGTTAAGTTGATTCCAGTGTTTGGAAATTTTCCTGATTGAAAATAGCGTCGTATGTGTACGAACGGCTGTCCATCCTCTCGTTTGCCCATTCGTACCAGTACACTCGGTTGTTCATCCCTTCGTTTGTTCATTCGTACTTGTACGCTGGCTCTTCATCCTCTCGTTTGACCGTTCGTACTAGTACGACTGACTGTCCATCCCTTCGTTCCGTCGTTCGTACCAGTTCACTTGTTTGTTCATCACCTCGTTTGACCAAGCATCCAAGGATGATTAAGTGTTCATCCCCTCGTTGGGTCATTCATCCAAGGATGACGGGATTTTGGCTTTTTGTTTCTAAAATCAGACCAAAATAAGCTTCAAAAATCAATAATTCCCCGAACAAAAACCGCTCTTCAACGTTTTGAGAAACAAAAGAATCAATTCGAAACGCTATGAAACGGTTTATTTTTAGTACTCTTCTGCTTTTAGTTCTTTCATCGATTTTTGCGCAACAGGCTGAGTTTTCCCCGTGGTCGTTTACAGCGGAATATGGCATCAGCGGACCGGATAGGGATGGCGATTCTTCCATACAACCCAGCGTGGGAGCTTCGGTGGAATATGCTGTTTTTCCGTTTGCCGGATTGTCGGTGGATTATTATCATTTCCGGCTTGCGGGCAGCGCGTTCCGAACGGATATGAACACCGGCGATGTGAATGTGACGGTCAATTTCAGTAAACTGTTGCTAGCGCATTTCGACAATAAAGTCACGCTGAACGGGTCTGTAGGGGTGGGGCTGGCCGGTTACACCACGAATTATCAAACCTCCACGGCTTCGGTGGTAAATGGATATGATTTGGCTACCTGTTTTCCGGTAGTCGCTTTGTCGGTTGAATATAATCTGATTAAAAACCTGGCGTTGGGTGCAAAAGCGCAATTCAGGCCTTTTAATAAAGATAATCTGGAAGGCGATCCGCTGTTTAATTATTCCGCAGTTTCAAACGATAATATCCTGGCGGTGACTGTTTACCTGCGCTTGAAATTATACGCTGCCAATTAAAGACCTTTTGTTTCCTGTTACTTCACAACTATTTTAGCCGACTTACCGGGCGTTGTCACAAAATAAATTTCGTTCCCGGGTACTGCAAGTACAATGCGTTCACCAACCGATTTTAAATTCCGGATTTTCAAACCGGTTACACCATATACATTCACCATATCATTTGTTTCAGTTCCTTCGATAATAATTTCCGAAGCGTTGCTGTAAATGTTTACTTTGCTTGTTGGCAACTGGGGAGCTGCAGTGTAGGTGGCTTTCCATGCGGTGACAGTTGGTGTGACATTTGGATATTGAAAATTGCCGGTTGGTAAGGATTGTTCATACTCTAAACCCGGTCCGGAGCAAAACCGAAAAGTGAATTTATTCATATCAAGAGTAAATAATCTCTTCTCAAAGATAATATTTCCATCTTTATCGGTAAAAACCTTCGACATTTTACAACTATCAACGGGTGATTCCCAATTATTGAAATTGCCAATTATATAACAAGCTGTTGTTCCGACAGGAGTTAATACATCGATTGTTACATATAATGGAGGATCAATTATGATTGGAGTGTAAATTACTGCCCACCGTACTACTGTATCAGTTGCTTCTGCATTATGCTTACGATTCATATCTTCAGTTCCATCGATATTTTTTTCCACAAAGGCCCAATCCGATGGACCGCTTAAATATTTATATTCCAGATTAGCTACTGTAATTCCGTCTTTCCATGTAGAATCATCGAGAGTTATGGTGTAGCGTTTCAAACCAACTTGAGTACATTTTTTTGAAGACATTATATCCCAACCATTAAAATTTCCAATAATCCAACATTCGTAGGTTGGTGCAGGAACAACAACATTAAAGACCACATCAGTTGCTTTCAACCCTTGAAGGGGCGGAATCATAATCAGGAAAATAATTGCCGAAATGATTGACTTTTTCATAAGTTTCACAGAATTAGTATGATTCAATACAGCTAAAAAACACTTACTTCACAACTATTTTGGCCGATTTGCCGGGAGTCGTTACAAAATAAATTTCGTTCCCGTGTACTGCAAGTACGATGCGTTCACCAACCGATTTAAAAGTCCGGATTTTCAAACCGGTTACACTATATACATTTACTATATCATTTGTTTCCGTTCCTTCGATGATAATATCCGAAGCGTTGCTGTAAATGTTTACATTGCTCGCCGGCAACTGAGGAGCTGCCGTATAGGTGGCTTTCCAAGCATCGATAACAATAAACATATTCACATTGTAGAAATTTTCCGAAGGTATCAACTGGTCATAATCAAGATTCGGCCCCGAGCTAAACCGGTAAGAAAGAGTACGCTCACAAGTTACAAAATTATCCGCAAAAAATGCACTGAACACAACCGTACTGTCGCTGTTTACAGAAACCATATCTAATTCGTAATCACCAATTGGAATGTTCCGACCATTCACAATCCCATATAAATAACAATGTTTGGTTCCTTTCGGAGTAGTTACTTGAGAAGGGAAATTTTCATAATAACCCTGACCCCATTTAACCACAGTATCATTTACCCCTTCTTTATAGGTTCTTTCACCGATATACATCCCGTCAATAGCTCTTTCCACGTACATCCAGTCGCAAGGTTGGCTAAGATAAAGGTATTTCAGGTTTGAAATGGTGACACTGTCATTCCAGATGCTATCATTCAGAATGATTTTGTAATGGGTTTGGTCAATCTTGGTGCATTTTTTTGCATCGGCAATCTTCCAACCAACAAAATTCCCAACAATCAGGCATTGGTTAGTTGTTGATGGTACAACAACATTAAAAACCACATCAGTTGCCTTTAACCCTTGCAAGGGCACAACCATAATCAGGAAAATAATTGCCGAAACGATTGACTTTTTCATAAGTTTAATGATTGTAATTCACCACAAATTTATTCAAGTTTTTTAAATAAAAAAATAAAAATACAGATAAATACTATTGAACCGGATTTTCGTTAATCGGATGAGCAATCTTCTGAATGAAGTTTGTATCTTTGCATCAATAAATAATATTCCATGAAAGAATTAGAAACGCTTTTTGAGCAATACACCCACGAAAAACTCCTTAGTAAAGAAGAACTTTCCGCTTCCGGTTCAAACCGTCGGTATTTTCGGTTGGAAAGTAAGAAAACATCCATCATCGGAGTGGAAGGCACTTCGGTGGAAGAAAATAAGGCCTTTATCGAAATGGCAAATCATTTCTACAAACAGGGTTTGCCTGTGCCGCAGTTTTTGGCTCAAACAGCCGATGGTAGGTTTTATATTCAGGAAGATTTAGGCGATGTGTTGCTGTTCGACACCATTGCCGATGGTCGCAAAACCGGTGTTTTCCACGAAGGTGAAAAAGAAATTCTCCGCAAAACCATGCGAAAGCTGCCCGCCATTCAGGTGCTCGGCGCGCAGGATTTCGATTTTTCGGTTTGCTATCCGCAACCGGAGTTCAACGAGCGGTCCATTCTCTGGGATTTGAATTATTTCAAATATTGCTTTCTGAAATCAACCGGACTTGAATTTCAGGAAAACCTGCTGGAAGATGATTTTGGGAAACTGGCGGATATCTTATTGCGTTCGCATACCAACACGTTTATGTACCGCGATTTTCAGAGCCGCAATGTGATGGTAAAAGACGATGAACCTTATTTTATCGACTTTCAGGGTGGCCGCCGGGGACCGCTTTTCTACGATGTAGCTTCGTTTCTGTGGCAGGCAAAAGCCCAATATAATACCGAATTGCGTGAGGAATTATTACAAACATACCTGGACGCTCTCAAGGAATTAATGCCGGTGGATGAAGCCGATTTCCGCGAACAACTGAAACATTTTGTGCTTTTCCGCACGTTGCAGGTGCTCGGTGCTTATGGTTTCCGTGGTTATTTTGAGAAGAAACCTCATTTCCTGCAAAGCATTCCGTTTGCACTCGAAAACCTGCGCACCATGTTGCAGAATAAGTATTCGGAATATCCGTATCTGCTGAAAATACTGAAGCAAATGACCGAACTGAAGCAGTTCCGCGAAGTATCGGTTCGCAAACCGCTGGTGGTAAAAGTATATAGTTTTTCGTTTAAGAAAGGGATTCCCCAGGATGATTCCGGCAATGGCGGCGGTTTCGTGTTCGATTGCCGTGCCGTGAATAATCCGGGGAAATATGAACGTTATGCTCATTTTACCGGATTGGATGAATCGGTAAAACAGTTTCTGGAGGAAGATGGTGAAATCCTGCATTTCCTCGAACATTCGTTTGAATTAATTGATGCCTCGGTGAAACGGTATAAAGACCGTGGATTTACCAACCTGATGATCAGTTTTGGTTGCACCGGTGGTCAGCATCGTTCGGTTTATTCGGCCCAAAAAGCAGCGGAACATATAAACTCAATGTTTGGTGTGGAAGTGCAACTCATTCATAGAGAACAAAATTTAGAACAAAACTTTGCAACAAAATAAGATGAAGGCGATGATTTTTGCAGCGGGATTGGGTACAAGACTTAAACCGCTAACTGACAATTTGCCTAAAGCGTTAATTCCAATAGCAGGAAAATCCTTATTGGAACATGTTATTTTAAAGCTTATGGAAGCGGGATTCGATGAAATCATTGTGAATATTCATCATTTTCCCGATCAGATTATTGATTTTCTGAAGGCAAATAACAATTTCGGAATTCGCATTGAAGTGTCGGACGAACGGGATTTGTTATTGGATACCGGAGGCGGAATCCGGAAAGCCAAGGGATTTTTTGATGATGGAAAACCTTTTTTGGTGCATAATGTGGATATTCTATCTAATGTTGATTTGAATGAATTGTATCAGCAACATGTACGCTCAAACAGTCTTGCCACGTTGGTGGTAAGCAAACGGGATACATTCCGGTATTTGCTTTTCGATGATAACTTGCGTTTGAAGGGTTGGATAAATGAGAAAACCGGCGAAACCAAACCTGAAGGTTTTACTGAACCGGAGTTGTATAGTAAATTCGCTTTTTCAGGCATTCAGATACTTTCGCCACGTGTATTTGGTTTAATGGAACAACTGGAACCGAAATTCCCAATCATGGATTTCTACCTGTTGATTGCAGCAAGCCAAACAATCACCGGTTTTGTGCCGGATAATTACAAAATGTTAGATGTCGGAAAATTGGATGTGTTGGATGAAGCAGAACGATTTGTCATGGCACAATCATCTGAATTGCGTTCGGAATAATACTGATTTTATACGGTGAAAATCCGTTTACAATAATTCCATCGGCTTCCAGCAAAGCGGCTTTGTCGCATTGAACCAGCAGACTTTGAGTCTGGAATGATTCAATAACCGGATGTTCGAGCAATTTCCCATTAAAAATCCGGAGCAAAGCGGTTAGAATATCCCAGAGAGTGGGTTTTTTAGCCATCATTACATCCAACAAGCCATCATAAGGTACCGCATTCGGATTTTGTTTCATACCACCACCGCTATAACAACCGTTGGCAACATTCATTGTAAACATTCCATCCGCTATATTTCTTTCCTCCGAAAAAATCCGTACTTTATGGGCTTTGTAGGTGAAAACAGCTCCGAGCAAAGCCAACGTATACAGAAAAGAATGACTTCCGAGCACTGATTTCAATCTGTGTGTCAGATTCACAACAGCCGCATCGAGTCCTAAACCGATAGAATTAATAAAGAAATGAGATTCTTTAATGCCTTCCATATCATATTCCACTCTGCCAATATCAATCGGCTGCGTTTTTCCTTTAAAAAATACGTCGATGGATTTGTTGTAATCGCGTGTTAAGCCCCAAAACCGACCCCAGTCATTTCCCGTACCGCGTGGAATTAATGCAATTTTCAACGAACTTGTGTCTTCAATATTCGCACTGAAAATACCGTTTATCACTTCGCTCATTGTGCCGTCACCACCCAAAACCATAATGTTTTTATAGTTTTTCTCAACAAAATACCGTGCAATTTTCGATGCATGACCGGCAAATTTGGTCAGCCGATAGTCAAATTCAATTCCGGCATGTTTAAGTGCCAGAAAAAGATATTTTCGTTGTTGTCGGAATTTCTTTTTTCCAGATTTTGGGTTAATGATAATGGCCCAGTGTAGCGGTGTGATTTCCATGATATGACCCCTAATCCCTAGAGGGGAATAGGCTGAGTTAAGTTCAATTATTTAAAGAATTATTATGCAAAAAATTGCTGACCAAATTCCCCTTTAGGGGTTAGGGGTCAGTTTTTTGTCAGATACAAATCTATCAACGTTAATGCTGCCATGGCTTCCACGATTGGAACTGCACGCGGTAAAACACACGGATCATGACGTCCTTTTGCTTCCAGTTCCACTTCGTTTGAATGAATATCGAGGGTTTCCTGTTTCTTGGCTATCGTGGCAACAGGTTTAAATAAAACACGGAAATAAATGTCCTGTCCGTTGCTTATTCCGCCCTGAACTCCTCCGGAATTATTTGTTTTGGTTGAAACTTTATCTCCGACTTTGATAAACGAATCGTTCATCTCAGAACCTTTCAGACTGACTCCTTCAAATCCACGACCGTAATCAAAACCATGTGTTGCATTTATACTCAACATAGCCTGAGCCAGACGAGTCTGTAATTTGTCAAATATGGGTTCGCCCAATCCAACCGGAACGCCTTGTATGACGCATGAAATAATGCCGCCGATGGAATCACCATCTTCTTTTAATTGTTTAATATAGGCAATCATCTTTTCAGCCGTTTCGGTATCCGGACAGCGAACTGCATTCGTTTCAATCAATGATAAATCAATCGATTCGTATGTTTTATTGATGCCAATATGCCCAACCTGTGAAGTATAAGCGGTAATTTCGATGCCCTGTTTTTTTAATGCCAGTTTCGCAATGGCTCCGGCAACAACACGCGAAGCCGTTTCGCGGGCTGAACTTCTCCCACCGCCACGGTGATCACGAATTCCGTATTTTTGTTGATAGGTATAATCGGCATGCGACGGGCGGTACACTTCTTTTAAATGATCGTAATCCGAACTGTGTTGGTTTTCATTCCAGATCACAAATGCAATGGGAGTGCCGGTAGATTTTCCTTCAAAAATTCCGGACAGAAATTCCACTTTATCACCTTCTTTCCTTGGTGTGGAAATGGCAGATTGACCCGGACGACGACGATTCAATTCGTTCTGAATATATTCTTCATCAATTTCGATTCCCGCCGGACAACCATCAACAATTCCACCGATTCCTTTTCCGTGCGATTCACCAAATGATGTGAAAGTAAACAATTTACCTATTGTATTCGACATAAACTTATACTAAGATTTGATTTTTTAAAAGAAACTACAAAGCACAAAGTTATTGAAAATTTTCAAAATACTATGATACGTTGAATTTGTACCAATAAAAAATGGATATTAAATGGCTTTGAATCACTTAATATCCATCTTAAAATTATTGTTTTTCGGTATTAATTGCAACCGCAGCTACCGCCACATCCGCAACTTTCGCCTACCATTTCTTTTTCATCGCAAGAACCTTCACCGCAACTATCGCATCCACATCCGCAACCTCCACCCTGAAGTGCTGCTAATTCCTTTTCAGTAGCTTCACGTACTTCGAGTACAGATCCTTTAAAGTGAAGATTTTCTCCGGCCAAAGGGTGGTTTAAATCAACTTTAACGTGTGTGTCGGTAATTGTAACGATTTGTGCATTAATGCGATTTCCTTCGCTATCCATCAATGGCACAACGTTTCCTTCGAAGATCATTTCTTCATCCAATTTGCCATCAATTTCGAAAATAGCACGGTCCAGATCCAAAACACTTTCGTCGTCATAGAGTCCGTAACCATTTTCTGCATCAATCAGAAAATCAAATTTGTCGCCAACTTGCATTCCGAAAAGGTTTTCTTCGAATTTTGGAAGCATCATACCAACTCCATAAATAAAATTCAATGGCTGTTGAGCGGTTGCTTTTTCCATTAATTCTAATTCTCCTTCAGTTTCACCATCTACAAATAACTCATATTCTGCAGATACTGATTTGTTTGCTGTAATTTTCATTTTTTACTTGTTTTTATTTGTGATTAAAATTTTGTTTCTACCTTAAAAAATACCTTTTTCATAAGTCATTTTATAATAACTTAATACCAGGTAATATTGTTCGCTCTCGGGTCACTTTGTTTGTCATATTTTAAATCCTGAAGCATGCTGGCATTAACGCCAATTCTGAAATTATATGTAGTTATTGTTCCAAAATGAGCTATACTGGCTGTCATTCTCCAACAGTGCAATTCACGCGTTACATTAACGTTTGAAGATGTAAATTGTTTTGCAGTAAAATCATACGAAGTGGTGGCACTAATCTTCCAGTTGGGTGTTAGTGAAATATTTCCATTAAAACTAAGATTTTGAGTAAACCCCATTTCATATTCCATAATATTCTTATTGAACACATTCGTGTTTCCATATCGTATTGAATAACTAGCGCCTAAACTCCATGGAATTGTTATTTTTTCATATCCATCTACTGACGTTTGAACTTGTTTTTTGTCCTTGTCTTTGGTTAATCCATCAGGCTTTTTATCACTCGTAGCATCGGATTTCATAGGTAATGACTCATTGTTTTCTGAGCTTGAATTCTTCTTTTTCGATTTAGTCTTTTTCTTAAAAGTTTCGTTGTTAATTGTATAACTGTACGAAGTGCTGGTTCCCAGAAAACGCGGGAAACTGCCATTTTCCCAACGAAGTTTATTGATTCGAACCGGATTTCCCGCGCTGTTTAACCCATAAAGATAGGGATCAAACTGACCGCTTAAACTCAATGAGTAATTTTTACCAAATTTCAACCGAAGATTTGTACTGAAAATGGACCATTGCATTGAATCAGCAGCTAAATTATACCCACCGCTAATCGTAAAATTATCAATGAGACTTATTTTTTTAAATTTCTCAGTACCGGTGGTATCATTGTCATTTCTGATTTTCATTTCCACATTATTTCCAAGTGAAAAACCAATGCTTCCGGATTTCCCAACACCCGGAGTGCCATAAAGTGATCCGATATAATGAGAATACTGAACTACCTGATCGTGATAAACTGCCGGATTGGTTTTATCTGCAAGTGATTCTGTGTAAGTACCGTAATATCCCCATCGTGGATCTCCGAAATCAGGTGTATAATTAAAACTCAACGAAGGAGTCAGAACGTGACGAATTGTTTCAATCTTATCTCCGAAAATGGCTCTGATCGGCGTATAAAATCCGTAGAGTTTGGTTGAAGCAGAAACTCCCATATTGAAATCATAAACTCTGCGAAACCCATTTATCGTGTCTGTCACAACTTTTTGATTGGTTTTGTCCCACGATTGATTATAGGATTGCAAATACCAACGTTCGGTATAATTAATTGAAGGTGATACATTGATGTATTTTAAAATATTAAAAGATGCACTAATCGGAATGCTATGTCTCATCCCGTTTTTCCAATCACGGGTCAGCGACGATGTGAGCAGTTTACTTTCTTTGGTTTCAATACTATTGGCCAGGGTTCCTGAGTATGACATCGATATTTTTTCATACCAACGTTCATTACCAATCGGATTTTTCCGTTTGAATGGATAAATCCTGCTCATTGAAATACTGATATTTGGCAACGTTAAACTGATGGTTGAATCTTTTGTTCGTTGGTTGATAAGCATACTTCCGGATATACTGAATGGACTTTCCGGAAACCGTTGAGAAAATGAAACGCTCGAGCCTTTTGAATTTTCCGAATTTAAAGCTGGATTGTAATAACTGTTGATATTACTTCGGTTGTAACCGCTAGTTGAAAAGTTTACACTGGAAGAAAAATTAAAATAAGGATTAGCTTTCTGATCCTGAGTATGCGACCAGCGAATACTCATGTTGTTGGCAACACTATAATCCGAAAGATCCTTTTCTCCGGTGATATCTGAACGGTAACTGATGCTTAAATTTCCACTGTATTTGTATTTTTTAACATATCTTGAATTTGCGGATAAAGCCCACGTTCCTTTGGTGTAGATTTCGCCCTTTAATTCCATATCAATGTAATCATTTATGGCAAAATAATAACCACCGTTTGTTAAACCAAAACCGCGTGTTAATTCATCCTGAAAGGTTGGCATAATAATTCCGGATGAATATTTATCGGTAAAAGGGAAAAATCCAAATGGAACCGCAATGGGCAACGGCACGTCTTCGATGACTAAATAAGCAGGACCGGTCACAATATAACCGCCGGGTTTGACTTTTCCGCGGGTCAAACTTAAGTAAAAATCAGGATGTTCATGATTATCACAGGTTGTATATTTTCCATCAGCAATGCAGAGTATATCACTTGGTGTTTTTTTTGTTCTATCACTGATTATATAACCCTCACCTTGTTGTGTAACTGCTTGCCGGATATATCCTTTTTTTGATTTTAAATTATAAGTCAGTTCTTTCGAAGCATATTCTGTTTTTCCTTCACTGAAAATCGGTTCTCCCTTTTTTATTCCGGTGCTATCAATTGTACCGTGGGCAAATACAATGCTACTATCCATTTTTACCCTTACAAAATCTGCTTTCAGCTCAATGGTTTTATATTTAATATCGCTTTTTCCGTGTAAAAATCCTGTTCCATTACCCAGAAAAACAATTGAATCCTGAGCACTATAATTGATTTCAGCATCAATCTGGTTTGATTTTTGCTTTTGTTGTGAAGTTAAATTCAATGAGTCTGTTTTGGAATTCTTGATGCTGTCGGAAGCAACAATCGTTTTTTTAGAATTTGGGGATGCTGCATTCCTTTGGCCAAAACCCGATTGGGGATGAGCTAACCACAAAAAAAACAAAAGCAAAATAAGACGTGCTTTGCTGAAATATAATTGGTTACAGATTTGCATCCGATAAGGTTCTGG
>Ga0302207_1000987_pt1 | contig 11069 bp, 8 predicted proteins | sample II_Fen_E2_2_FD_198792 | JGI IMG/M metagenome (GOLD analysis project Ga0302207, IMG submission 198792) | Peat permafrost microbial communities from Stordalen Mire near Abisko, Sweden - II_Fen_E2_2 | ecosystem: Environmental > Terrestrial > Soil > Wetlands > Permafrost | place: Sweden: Abisko...
CCGTGCAGCCCGGTGTGTTATCTTTCGGATAAAAATATAAAACCAGTTTTCTACCGGCGAAATCCGCCAGTTTAATTTCTTTGCCGTCCTGATCTACTCCCAATAAGGCGGGAGCTTTGTCGCCTACTTGTAATGCCATAAGATTAGTTCTTTAAATTTTTATATGCTTAGTTGTTTATTCGTTCAGTTGTTAATCAGTAACTAAAACACAAAATCAACAAAAGAGTTTATTCTTATTTCGAAATTCACTAAAACTACTGACTATTAACTATAAATTACCGACTATAAAACCTTCCCTGCCAGGTGTTTCTTTCCGTTAATCGTTTTACTATTTTAGCAGTGAATTCAAAGTTTTTCAAACCCCAAGTTGGAGCAATGAGCAGTTCTTTAGGCGATTGCGAAACAAAGCGTTCGACCGCTATGTCGGGATTCAGAACTTCCAGAAAATCAATAGCTAACTCGATATATTCTTCGGCGGAATACAGTTGAAATCCCTCCGGGTTTTCAGCAAACTGTTGAGCCATTTTAGTACCACGAACCAGTTGTAACTGGTGGATTTTCAGCATATCAAGTGGAAGTGCAGATAAGTTGGAAGCATGCGACAGTATGGTTTCCAGACTCTCATTTGGCAAGCCGAGAATGATATGTGCCCCGGTGCGAATGCCGCGAGCCGCAGTTTTGATAATCGCCTGTTCGGCAACGGCATACGTATGTCCGCGGTTGATAAACAGCAGCGTTTCATCGCGGGTCGATTCCACGCCGTATTCAATCATCACGTACTTGTTGGTCGATAGTTCCGCAAAGTAATCCATCAATTCATCGCTGACGCAATCCGGGCGGGTACCGACCACAATCCCTGCCACATTCGGGTAGGAGAGGGCTTCCTCGTAAAGGGCTATAAGATTATCGAGCGAATCGTAGGTGTTGGTGTACGACTGAAAATAGGCCAGATAGAGTTGTGCTTTGTATTTGTGATTAAAAAACGCGATACCTTTTTCCACCTGTTGGCTGACCGTTTTCGCCGATTGGCAATATTCGGGGCTGAACGTCTGATTGTTGCAATACGTGCAGCCACCGGTTCCTTTGCTTCCATCGCGATTTGGGCAGGTAAAGCCGGCATTAATGGATATTTTTTGAACGCGTTCCGCGAATTCGGATTTGAGAACCTGATTATAGTTGAGATAACGGTTTTTCATTTGTAAAAATTAGAATGAACAAAGATACACATTCCGGTAATGAAATAAAAACTTAATGAATTTTTTCTATCGTATTGTTATGTGAAGAGATTTTCTTAATTTTGTAAAGAAATGTAGCTTGGGAAATTATTTCAACAGATAATCAGGTATGTATTGGTCCAATTATCATAGTCATTGCGTGTTTTGCGACGGGCATAGTCCGATGGAGGACTTTGTGCGGTATGCTCTGGCACATGGTGTGAAGAAGTACGGCTTCTCGTCGCACGGACCACTTCCGTTTAGTACGCGCTGGAATATGGAGGAGGAGAATTTTCCGTTTTACGAATCGGAATTCAAGCGACTGAAAGAAAAGTACCGGGATGATATTGAGTTATTTTTCGGGTTGGAAGTTGATTTTATTCCTGATTGTACCGATGCGGGAAGTGCTTTTTATCAAAACCATGCGTTTGATTTTCTGATTGGTTCCATTCATTACATGGATAAATTGAAGGATGGAAGCTACCTGAGTGTTGACGGGAATTTTTATGATTTTGAAAAAGGCCTGAAAGAGCATTTTGATGGAGATATCAGAGCCGTTGTAAAAAGGTATTACGAGGTTTCTTCCGATATGATTGCGAAAGGTGGCTTTGAGGTGGTCGGACATTTTGATAAAATTATGCATCATTTGCTGCATTACGGGGAATTTGATATTACTACAAACGAATACCGGAATCGGGTGGGAGAGAACCTGGAACTTATCCGGAATAAGGGTATGATTTTGGAAATTAATACCAAGGCATTTCTTGAAAAAGGAGTTACGTACCCGCACGAGCAATTTTATCCGCTGATTCATGAACTTCAGATTCCGGTTACGGTCAATTCGGATTGTCATTATCCCGAAAAAATGACTGATGGATTTGCACAAACCTACAAAGCGTTGAAAAATGCCGGATTCAAAACTCTGCATCAACTGTCGGAAGGCGGTTGGCAAGCAGTGGAGTTTACTGAAAAAGGGTTGGTGGAATAATGATAAGAGCTATGAGAGAAGTTTCCCGAACAACAAACTAACTAAAATAAAAGATATGAGAAAATTACTGTTTATGATTGCATTAACCCTGTCGGCACTGATTCTGCCGGGTGTAAATGGCCGGCTTTGTGCCCAGGATTTTGAACCGATTGCCCGTAAGGGAAAAGTGGAAGATATCAAAATCCAGCTGGATAAAGGCGCCGACCCAAACATCAAGTGGGACAAACAAACTTTACTGGCTCATTCGTTGGGCAATAAAACCCATGAACTAACCATCCTGTTGGTTAATGCAAAGGGAATTAAAATAAACGAATGGAACATCTTACCTCAACCGGAAGTATCGTGGAAGTACACAGCGCTTATGAAAGCCGTGGAATATCCCGAAATGGTAAAACAGCTTCTCGATAAGGGTGCCCTGATTGATTTACAGGACGAATTGCTCCATTGGGACGGAATGCCTGACGTAAACGGCGGAAACACGCCGCTTATGCTTTCGGTTGCCGAACACACCGAATCTGCCAAAATACTGATTGACAGAGGTGCAAAAATTGACATGCAGAACCGGGGCGGATATACTGCTTTAATGAAAGCGGTTGGAAATACTGAAATTGCAAAGATTCTGATTGACAAAGGGGCAAGCCTTGATATTCAAACCAAGGATGGTGAAACCGCTTTAATGCTTGCCGCGGGAAAATATACCGACGTTGTAAAGCTGCTTTTGGATAAGGGTGCAAATATAGTTTTAAGACAATCAACTTACAAAGTGTCTCCCAATGCATTGGATTATGCGGCCCGATTTGGCAATATTGAAGCGGCAAAATTAATTCTGGCCAGTGCTGTAAGCCTTGGAGTTAAAGACGAAGTGCTATATAGTGCCTTACACTGGGCCGTCATCTCCGATCAGGTAGCAATGGCTAAATATCTGCTCGATGAAGGTGCCAAAATTGAAGGAAACGATGACCTCGGCGGATATACCCCGCTTATGGAGACTTCGCTGTCCGATATGGTGCAGTTGCTTGTTAAACGGGGTGCCAACGTGAATGCAAAAAATAAATTCAGTTATACGCCTTTGCATAAAGCCGTTTTCAGCTTTATTGAAGGCAAGCGGAAAGAAAATGACTGTGAAAAGATAATCAATTTGCTTTTGGAGAAAGGTGCCAACGTAGATGCTCAGGATGGAAATGGTAATACTCCGTTGATGGCTGCCGTTCAGAAAATAAATGCCGCAAAAATACTCGTGGCTAAAGGTGCAAACGTAAATATTCAAAACACAAACGGCGAAACCGCCTTGATGTACGCGGTGAAAGGCGGACTTATAAAAGTGGTATTGATGATGCCGGTAGTTGGCGGTTCCCTGGAATCAACCAAATTACTGGTAAGCAAAGGTGCCGATATAAATTTACAGGATAAATGGGGAAAAACTGCACTTATGCATGCCGCTGGGGCTGTGAATGCTCAGGGAAACAGCTACGGTTCGTACACCGATATACTACAGTTTTTGCTTGAAAGTGGAGCTAAACTTGAAATACAGGATAAAGAAGGTCATACCGCTTTGTATTGGGCTCAACGGTATGGTAGGGTAAGATCATCCGATATATTGCTGGCTAAAGGTGCAAATCCCGCACAAAAATATGACAAGGCTGCGGATAAATCCAATATCAAAGCAGGTATTGTAGGCACCTGGACGAATAGTTTTAAGCAACAGGATCCGTATAATACGGTTAAGAAGACTTTTATTACCTGCACAAACAAAGTAGTTTTTAATGCCGATTGGACTTATAGCAAAGTGCTTATTGCCAATGGTACCGTAATTCCCGATGGTGGCGGTTATAATACCTACGAGTTACGGGATGGAAAGATATGGCTGTTTAATAAGCTGGGAACTAACGCCGTATTTGAATTCAGGTTCGAAGAAAAAATACTGATTCTCAACGGAGAGAAATATACCCGATTCGTGAAGAAATAGAAACAACATAAATATTCTTCCTTAATCTGAATGTTTATCCATTTTTAAGTATAAAAACAGGCAGCCGTATTTGTATGGTTGCCTTTTTTATATATCTTTGTCCGCTCCAATTTTTATACAGATACCGGAAACAATTCCCCATGTATAATTCCGGACTTGTTATATATAAATTTCATTGAAATGATTAAAAAGATTTACCCCATTGTCTCTCTCTTTGTTCTTTGTTTTTTTCTTGTAAGTTGGGGTGGTGTTGGCCACCGAACCATTAGTAGTAAAGCTTATTTATCTTTTCCTTCCAGCATGGTTGGATTTAATGCCTGGGCAACTCCGTTAACCGATCATGCTTCGGATGCCGATAACCGCAAATCTTCAGATCCGAACGAAAGTCCCAAACACTTTCTGGATATTGAAAACTATGCGGAATTTGTCAGCACAGGACGTATTGCCTTAACGTACGATTCGGTTGTTACCAAGCATGGTGCATCGTGGGTAATAAATAATGGAACTTTGCCCTGGGCGACGCTTGATACCTACAATCTGTTGGTTGATGATTTCAAAAAATTAAATTGGTCAAAAGCGGTGTTGGATGCTGCTGATCTGGGTCATTATGTGGGCGATGGGCATCAGCCTTTGCATATTTCGGCGAATTATGATGGTCAGAAAACAGGACAAAAAGGTATTCATTCGCGTTATGAATCAGATTTAGTGGCTGACTATCTTTCAGATATATCAAATTATACCGGCAGTTCTGTTCAGGTGGTGACGAATGTAAACTCCTATATTTTTGCATATATTTATAAGAATCATAAATACCTTGATAGTGTGCTTATTGCAGACACATATGCCACATCAACAGCAGGAGACAACACTTCCAGTACTTACTATGCTGCTCTCTGGAGCAAAACACAATTTACAACCACCTTATTTAAAAATGCTTCGCACGCGTTGGCCGAATTAATCTATACAGCCTGGGTTGCAGGTGGTAGTCCGGCATACGGAGCCACTGCGTTAAGTCAGATTAACGGAAACATCATATCTGTTTATCCAAATCCGACAAAAGGAATCATAACTATGGAAAGTGATAATATCCTGAAAACAGAAGTTTGTGGCGTGACCGGAAAATCATTAGGATCATTCACCGGAAAACAAATTGATTTAAGTAACCTGGCAAACGGGTTGTATATTCTGAATATCTACGCGAAAGAAGGATTACTACAGAAAGAAAAAATCATGCTGGCCAGGTAGAAATACAGCATTCAGCTAAACATAAAAAAAAGGCTTAGTCATACATTGACTAAGCCTTTTTCTTTGAAAAACAATTTTTATTTTACATGTAATTCTTTAACCGGTAAATTGGGATAAAGTACCGGATGAACTTTTTCAACCAGTACACTCTCCGGTAAATTGAAGGTTGTTTTCTGGCGGATATCTTTCGAAGAAGCTCCGATACGAACTTCATAATCTCCCTTATCAGCTACCCATGACGACAAATCCGTGCGGAACGAAGCCAGTGAACGTAAATCAAGTTTAAAGCTTATTTCCTGACTTTCGCCCGGTTTCAGTAAGTTGGTCTTTGCAAAACCTTTTAATTCCTGTACAGGTTTTTCAATTTCCACAGCCGGTGCATGTAAATACATTTCTACCGCTTCTTTTCCTGCTACCTTGCCGGTGTTCTTCACGGTTACTTTCACAGTCACTTCATTTGCGAATTTAGTGCTGCTGATTTGAATATTGGAATAATCAAAGTTGGTATATGAAAGTCCGTAACCGAATTCGTAAGCCGTCGGAATTTTAAAGGTATCGTAATACCGGTAACCTACAAAGATTCCTTCGTTATAGATAGCGTTTACAGGATTGTTCGCAGGTTCGCCCGGAAAAATCTTTGCCGAAGGCACATCGCTGTATTCCATTGGGAAACTCATAGGCAATTTACCGGATGGATTTACTTTTCCTTTTAAAATTTCAACAATAGCGTTAGCACCTTCCTGACCTGTTTGCCATGCAAGTAAAATAGCATCAGGATATTCACGCCAATCGGCCGTAGCAACAACACCACCAACATTCATTACTACAATTACTTTTTTGTTTGCAGCATGATAAACTTCGGAAATATCTTTGATTAATTGTTTTTCAGTTGCCGACAGATAGAAATTATCAACGATCTGACGTTCCCAGCCTTCACCACCATTGCGACCAATCGTAATCACAGCTACATCGGAGTTCTGAACCTGCGATTTGATTTGTTCTTTCGTTAGTTTTAATTCCGGATGAAAGTCAACAACAAACTTCTTATCTTCTTTTTTGGCCGTATTTGTAACTGAGTCGATAAATGTTTTGTAAATGGTTTGCAACGGTTTCGAAACTTTATAACCGTAGTTTTCAAAGCTTTCGTTAATGGTGAAAGCTGATTTATAATTTACTTCACCACTTCCCGTTCCTCCGCAAATAAAGCGATACGAAGTCTTACCAAACAAAGCAACCCGTTTTACATTGTTGAATGGCAAGGAGTTTTTATCGTTTTTAAGCAGAACCATTCCTTCTGAAGCCGCAGTGCGCGAAACCAGAATGTGAGCATCAATGTCGGGTTTGTTAGTAAACGCGTAACCATTAAATCGTTTTGTTCTTAAAATATAAGTAAGAATGCGGGTTAAATTCCGGTCAATAACCTTCATATCAATATTTTTATATTTCAACGCATCTAGTAATTCTTCGCGTTGGTTGCAGCCCGGCATAATCATATCATTTCCCGAGTTCATTTGCGCAACGGCATCGGCACCTGCCCACCAGTCTGACATTACCATACCTTTAAAGCCCCATTCGTCACGCAAAATGGTCGTGATTAAATCGTAGTTTTCAGAGGTGTAAAAGCCATTCAGACGATTGTACGAAGACATTACCGTCCATGGTTGAGCTTCTTTTACTACCGTTTCGAATCCTCTGAGGTAAATTTCGCGCAAAGCACGTTGGCTGATAACAGCATTAATTGTTTTACGGTTTGTTTCAATATTATTGGCTACAAAATGTTTCAGTGAAGTTCCGACTCCGTTTGATTGTACGCCACGAACCATTGCAACGCCCATTTTACCTGCGATAAGCGGATCTTCTGAATAATATTCGAAGTTACGGCCGCAAAGCGGATTGCGGTGAATATTAATAGCCGGTGAAAGTAGAACGTCCGAACCGTATTCCAATACTTCGTTACCCATTGCTTTTCCTACATTTTCAACCATTTCGGTATTCCAGGTTGATGCCAGCGCAGTCGCAGTTGGAAATGCTGTGCAAAAACGGGTGATATTCAATCCTTCCGGATGCGGATCGATGCGTAATCCGGCAGGACCGTCAGTCATAACTGTTGGTGTAATTCCAAGACGTGGAATAGCCCAAGTAAGTCCGGCTTCGCCTGCAATAATTACTGTTTTTGGACCTGTTGCAGGGTTCATCCAGTTATTTTCACCCAGTCCCATTAGAAGATAAACTTTTTCTTCGGGAGTCATGGCGGCAATAACATCCTCAATTTTGTCTTTCCCCAACTGAGGAACGTGCGTTGAATTTTGTGCGTTCATAAGTCCAAATACTGATAATAACGAAAAAATTAAAAAAGGTTTTTTCATCGGTTGTTTTGTTTATTGATTTATATAGTTGATAGTTTCATCAAGAAATATAGGGAAAATTCATTCTAAAATTGTCAATCTGACACATTGCTGTGAAAATGAGTTACAAAGATAGCCATTCGAATTTGTCTTCACAATAATTAAATCGATAATTTGGCTGATGCTGAAGTCATGTGAGTTGTTTTATCTCACTATCAGTGTTATATTAAAATTAATTGTATCTTCGCGTGTGGTTTAGAGTTAAAAAGAAGAACTTTATTTACTTAAAACAAGATGAATAAAACCGAATTAATTATTAAAAAACTAAATTTGAATCCTCATCCTGAGGGAGGTTATTATCGCGAAACGTATCGAAGTAAAGATATTATTCCTGGGAATAATCCTGAGGCAGGATATAAAGGGGAACGAAATGTCACAACCTGCATTTATTATTTGCTGACTGCTGACACTTTCTCAGCGTTTCATCGAATCCGTCAGGATGAGATCTGGCATTTTTATGATGGAAATGCAATCTGTTTACACATGATTAGTCCAAATGGAGAATATTCTCAGGTATTGATTGGAAATGATATTGAAAACAATCAGATTCCTCAATTCGTGGTACCTGCCGGGTATTGGTTTGCTGCAAAGGTTGAACCTGATTATGCGCTGGTTGGTTGCACAGTTTCACCGGGTTTCGATTTCAGTGATTTTGAATTGGCAAAGTGGGAAGAGCTAATCAACAGTTTTCCTCAACTTTCTGATATAATTACTCCGTTAACCCGATAAAAATAAAACGCTCAGCTAATTAAAGTTGAGCGTTTTATCTGCGGAGAGAGAGGGATTCAAACCCCCGGTACCTTGCAGTACGGCGGTTTTCAAGACCGCTGCAATCGATCACTCTGCCATCTCTCCAGGGATCGTCTTATTTTCGTAAGGCGGTGCAAAGATAGTGCTTTTCGTGAAACTACCAAAGATTTAGTTTAGATTTTAGATATTGGAATGCCGATTTGATTGTAAGTAATTTAATATCAATCTAAAATCTAATAAAATCTATCTGAAATTCTTTTAGGTAGTTTTCAGATAATCCACCACATTCTTTTCAATACGGTCTACAATGTTATTTACATCAGCTTTATCGAATGTTTCTCCGGTTATGTTCTCAAATAATTCGATATATCGTTCGCTGATTCCGGCAACAATCTCCGGTGTCATTTCCGGCACTTTCTGACCATCTTTTCCCTGAAAACCATTGTCCATCAACCATTCGCGTACAAATTCTTTCGAAAGTTGTTTTTGTGGTTCGCCTTTTTCAAAACGTTCTTCATACCCTTCGGCGTAAAAATAGCGGGAAGAATCAGGAGTATGAATTTCGTCAATGAGGTAGATTTTTCCATCACGACGGCCAAATTCATATTTCGTATCCACCAGAATCAATCCACGTTTGGCAGCAATTTCAGTTCCACGAAGGAAAAGAGCCATAGTGTATTTTTCCAGCATATCGTATTCTTCAACCGAAACAAGTCCCTGACTCAGAATTTCTTCACGGGTAATATCTTCGTCGTGACGACCAAGTTCTGCTTTGGTTGTAGGAGTTATGATAGGTTGTGGAAAACGTTGGTTTTCGCGCATGCCATCAGGGACTTTTACGCCACAAATTTCACGTACGCCGCTTTTGTAGGTTCTCCAGGCACTTCCGCACAAATAACCGCGTACAATCATTTCTACCGGGTATCCTTCGCAACGAAGTCCCACAGTTACCATTGGATCAGGACTGGCCAATTTCCAGTTTGGAACAATATCGGCAGTTGCATCAAGGAATTTGGCTGCAATCTGATTCAGCATTTGGCCTTTAAACGGAATTCCTTTGGGCAAAACCACATCGAAAGCCGAAATACGATCGGTGGCAACCATAACAAGTAAGTCGTTTTTCACGGAGTAAACATCACGTACTTTGCCGTGATACACATTTGTCTGTCCATCAAAATGGAAATCAGTGTTAGTTAAAGCGTTCATATTATTTAGTTGTTTTATTTTTTATATATCGTATTGATATGATAGAGAATGCAATGAAAACAAGAAACAATGGCCAAAGTTTAAGGCTGTTTGATAAAAGACTGTTATTCTCCCAAAAAGGCAATTCAGGTTTAATATATACAACGTCATTAACAAAAAAATCACTGTGTGAATTACTTTTTGAATTTTTAAACCTATCTTTTATAACTTTTTTTATGCTATCATTCCACTCTCTGTGAAAATACCAGAACTCGTTGTCATAAAAAAGATAACTTGGCCTGAATGAATCTTTTTTACAAATATCAATTACCTTGATAAAAGTGTTGTATTTGGCATTATCTTCGAAAGTAATGTGGAGCCCATTTATTGTATCTTCATTTTCAACGATATCTAATACATGATTATTAAAGGATGTGAGTTCATTTTCATCATTAATGAAATTTCCATTCATCTTGAAATTAATATACTTTCTTTTATTTTCAGGTAAAGAAAGCAAAGTCGTGTCAAAATGCAATCTTCCATCGTTTTTGTTTGGAATATATCTCTCCGGAGCACAAAGTTCTATACATCTTTGAACATTTTTATGTTCATTCAAATACCAAACACATAAAATCGGTAAAAAGATTAAGCTAATCATGCCCGGAACATAATATATTTTACGTCGTTTCATTTTGTCGAATCATTAGTGTTAAGGATAAAACGACTTTATGGCTTCTTTAGTATCAAAACGTCTTTTTCTTGTTCCCCTTTAGGGGCTAGGGGTTCTTTACTCCTTTTCTCATACGCCTCCACAATTCGTTGAACCAGTTTGTGGCGTACAATGTCTTTTACATCAAATTCAACTTTGGCAATTCCTTTTACGTTTTTCAGCACTTCCAATGCGTCAATTAAGCCCGATTTCTGAGCATAAGGCAAATCAATTTGCGTCATATCACCGGTAACTATCATTTTGGCATTCAATCCCATGCGTGTCAGAAACATTTTTATCTGCATGGTGGTGGAGTTTTGCGCTTCGTCCAGAATAACCACCGCATCGCTCAGCGTTCGTCCACGCATAAAGGCCAGTGGAGCAATCTGAATAGTGCCGTTTTCCAGATATTCTTTCAGTTTAAGCGGTGTAATCATATCCTGCAACGCATCGTAAAGCGGTTGCAGGTACGGATCGATTTTTTCTTTCATATCGCCCGGTAGAAAACCAAGTTTTTCGCCTGCTTCCACTGCCGGTCTGCTGAGAATAATCTTTTTTACTTCCCGGTTTTTCAACGAGCGAACTGCCAATGCAATGGCTGTGTACG
>Ga0302207_1000993_pt1 | contig 11035 bp, 5 predicted proteins | sample II_Fen_E2_2_FD_198792 | JGI IMG/M metagenome (GOLD analysis project Ga0302207, IMG submission 198792) | Peat permafrost microbial communities from Stordalen Mire near Abisko, Sweden - II_Fen_E2_2 | ecosystem: Environmental > Terrestrial > Soil > Wetlands > Permafrost | place: Sweden: Abisko...
TCTATATTCATGTTTTCATTTTCGGGCATAAACTCCAGCTTCAAGGTGTGTTTTCCGGATGTAAGCTGAACCTGAACAGCATTGCTGTAACCCCAGTTCGACCATTCATTGATACCACGTTGCGGGAATATCTGGGCACCCAACCGGATACCATCTGCAAAAAGCGTTCGTATGGCGCATTTGTTCTCAGTGTTGTTTGGACCATTCCCGTTGGCATAGCGCCAGTCAACGGCATAGTTGCCTGATGAAGGCACTTCGATATCCAGACTGACTATTCTGTTGACAGAACGGCTGATTTCTACAAACCCATTCCCGGAATAGCCATGATAGGGCAGGGTAGAAGCGGTAAGGTATTTTTCAACTTCTATTACTTTAATACTTTCTTCAGGATAAGTCAGAACAGGCTCACTGGCAAAGGACGAAATTCCGTTTTTATCAACAGCCATGACCTGAAACTCACCCGGTTCGCTTGTTGGAATACTAATAGACGTAGCATTTGTTTCTTTCCAGAATTGCCCGTTTTTCAGGATGCTATAGTTTACAGCACTTTCTATGGACAACCAGGATAACCGGCTGTTTTCGTATTTCACAATCGGAGTAAGGGGGGTAAATTCATTCTTAACCAGGTTGATGGGCTGTTTCTCAAACTCATTATTGGCAAGTGTAATTCTCAATATATGTTTTCCGGTAAGAGTAGGAGAAACGATGTTTGTTTTTAGTACTTTCCCATCCAGTTCAAACTTTGCGATCCTGTTTCCATACCCGTTTAGTTCAATGTCAAGCAAGGCTTTCCGATAGGTAAAATTGTTCAGCTTGCGGGTTGCTGACAGAACCTTGGGTATAAATGGATCAAACCTTAGTCCGTTTTCTTCAAATCGAATACCAAATAGTACTTTATGAATAATGCTTATATTTCCGGAGAGGCTCCACAACATATTGCTGGAATTGATCTGGGTGCCGGCATAATCGCCGTTATCCGCTACAAAATTTTCCTTGTTGGTCAGGAACATGGCTCCTGCACGGTATATGGAAGCCACGCTGTGTAATACACTTTCTTCATTCCCAGTTTTAGCTGCTGCCCACATCCAGTAGGTTTGTACAAACGGCCACACGGAATTGTTGTGATAAGGAGGTATATCCCCAATCTGAGGGTAAATGCAGGGGATTCCATAATCCACCACCGGCACATGTTGTACCACCTGTTTCTGGCGTGCCTCGTCAGCTATATCAAAGACTACACACAGTGCTTCGCCTAATGCTTCCGATCGCGGTGACAGCATCTGGTAGTCCCTTCCATAAAGATATTGGCCATAATACTTCTTTTCAGGTATCCAGAGCCGGGTGTTGATTGCTTTTTTTAATTCCTCTGCCAGATTATGATATTTGGTACTCGTTTGTTTTTCATTCATTAAATCCGCCATCTTGCCGGCCACCATCATAGCCTGATAATGCAAGGCATTCGTACCTAAATTCTTGCTTTCAAAAATATCTACCGGTTGCATCCAGCGTGGATAAGTTTGTTCACGCCAGTCGAGGAAAGATGATTCTCCTTTTATAAGGCCTGTTTTGGAGTCGTGATCGACCATAATATCGTCTTCTATCGAATTTTTGATAATAGGATACACCTTACGAAGCCAGTTTCGGTCGCCTGTAACTTTATATATTTCCCAGGCGGCTACTGCCCAGATCATGCGATCGGTTGAAGCCGGCCATGCTCCTCCGGTGCCTGTATCCTGTATGATACGCCTGTTGGCGTTTACTTTGCGCATCAGACTGTTCTGCGATACTTTCGGCTCCATATAAGCCATGGAAAGGATAATGCTATAGCTTACATCCCTGGTCCATACACCCGGCCAGTCAATCCCTGTTCGCAGAGTGCTGTCCTTCTCAATGGCTTTTGTCATTTCTTCCACGGACATGTTGTATATGGCTGACTCCAACATGTTAGGGGACTGGTATTGCGGAAAAGCAGAAATGTCTTTTACCAGTTTCCAGGTTCTTAATTTGATGGGCTCTTCCTTTAATGGATTTAGTTTTAGAACCACTTCATAAATCCCGTCACCATCCGGATCGGTGAGTTGCAAATCGGAATGAGAGGTGAGGTTATCAAAGTTCCAGACCATGGGAATAGTATTTCCCACTACATAAACACATTTAAAATCAGATTTGTATATTTTTGTACCATTGAAATTGGTGTAATATCCGGTCTTTTCGAATTGAGCAAATACGGGTCGCATATCCAGTCTTATTTTTAAAAGGGTATTGGGTTTTAGATATGTATTGGCGGGTATTTTTTGTGGATCGGTGAATTTAGTTCCAAAAGTAATGATCGGTGTTTCACTGGTTCCATTCCCGGGCAGACATACAAATTCGTGATTTACCCCCGGAAGCATTTCATTGTCGAGTCCGTTTATCGAGAACTTAAATGTGATAAGCGGGCTTTTAAAAGCTGTTGCCATACTCTGATAATCCGACTGCATTTCAATCGGGGATACAGCAGTGGCAGTGAATTCCCCCTGAGTAACGTGATTATTAAAAACGCTGAATGCTGTTGATTGATAAACAGGTTTTTCGCTTGTTTGTGCCCAACCAATATTACACAGGCTAAGAAGGAATGCTGTCAGGTAGATGTTTTGGAGTTTCATAGTGACCGATTTAAGAGATACTTTTGCTAATCTTTCATTCATATTGTACACAAAAATAATGAAAACTATTGAATTGCAAATATTTGGAATCTATCTGATTAATACAATTAAAATAAATAACTGTCTCAGATCCCATAATACGCAAATAGTGTAAGAATATAGGCTCCCGATCCATATCCAACCATAGGTACCATGCCTATGTACTGGTTATCTTTATCCCGGATGCAGTTGCACCAGAAATTGATTCCTTTGAGACTGTCGGGCACCTTTTCCATTTGTAGCTTGTTGCTGTACATTTCCGGTATCGTATTATTGTTTACCGAGGCTTGTTCGGTTACGAAATTAAGCAATCCGGCGGCTTCTTCCTTTTCTCCGAATAAGAGCCATGCGTTTGCTATACGAAGATCTATATATACCCATTCCTGGTTTTCGTATGGATCGCCTGTATTCAACCGGACATAACCGGGCCTGTTTCCTTTAATTCGTAAGATCTTGTCATATTCATTCATATGCGATAAAAATAGTTTTTTGTCATTTATCAGTCCGTTGGCAAATATCTCGTATACGCCCGAATCATAATACTCACGATCAGTTTCTAGTGTATCATTCACATTTCCTTTCACATACTTGTTTTTGCAAAGCATATGTTTCAGTATGCCCTGTTTTAATACTCCGGCAGCTGTTTCGTACTTTTTGTATGGGAGTTTGTAGTGCTGTTGCAGCTTTGCAAATTGTTCCAGTCCTCTGGCGCAGACCCCTGAAGTAAATGTATACTGTTTTGGGTTCTGAAGATGATGCTCCCATGGACCGGAATCTGCTTTTATCAGTGAATCGGTATCGATACAATGGATGGTTGCATCCGCTACTTTGGTGCACATCACCGTGTTCCATCTCTTGTAGAAAGCGCTGTCCCGGCTGCGTGCCACATAATCGGAAAAAGCACAAAGAAACAAGCCATAATCATCATATTCAATATTAGGACCGAATTCATTATAGTCACATTCTTCCGTTCCGTTCCCGAAATATCTGGTTAGTGAAATCTGATAGTCCACTCCCGGCCCATAGTCTTTTCCATCCGTGTAGAGGTAATGCTTGAAACGGCCTGAAGGTGCTTTCAACATGAACTCAAGGCCTTTCTTAGCCTCCGAAAACATGCCCAGCCTGGTCATTGCCTGTATGGCATAGCTTCCATCCCGTACCCATGCTACGTGCCAAAGTCCGGGTCGAAGGGATGCCATGATCTGCCCATGTGAAAAAGGAAAGATCTCGTTATCGGCTACCTGCGACATTTTTAAAATGGTGATAGATTGCTCTGTCACATTCCGTTCTTTGACAGTTAAGTTTTTAGGCAGGGTACATTTAGAAAACACATGTTGCATATAGCTGACTTCCTCATCAAGCAATGATTTATTCCGGTTTGATAATCTGGCAACGGCTTTGCTTACTGCCGATGTGTCGGTATGCAATGAATCGGTAAATGAATACAAGAAATATTTTTCATAGATGTTTTTATCATACCGGCGTAGGATATTTCCCGTAAGGAGATTCCCCTTAATCTGGATAGGCAGGTCCTCTAGGGGATTCTCCAGCAGGGTGATACCACTGACAGCTTTCCCTACACCGCTTTCAGCCGTAAACGTCAGGTTCTCTATCTTTTGCTTCTCGCCTCTCAATACGATATAAAATATCTTATCGCTGTTGGTGAATGATGAGAAGTAATTTGCCGTAAAACCGGTATATCCGGCAGTAATGACATGGGTGTTCTTCAGATATCCTGTATAGGCAGGATGTTCAGAGATGTTTAAAGTGATATTGCCGGCAAAAGGATGTACATACCGGCTCGAATCGTAATTGGCAAAGATATGCGGATATACATCGTCAATTCTGTTCTCTTTTGAATTGTATACCGCTACGATCAACCCATTTGAAGTGGTTAGTTTAAAATAGGATGGTGAAAGTGGCTTGGCAGTTTTCTGTGCATTCAATAAAGGCAGGCAGAAAAGGCAAAGCAGAATAGTAAAATTAAATTTAGTTTTCATAGCTCTTTCTTTTAGTAATGTGCCGGAAACAATATCTGTTTCTATTCTTATTTTCTATTATTTCTACGTTACTAAGTATGCCCGGGTTCTCACTCTCGAAAGAAAAAATGCGTTCTACCCTTTTTCTTTAATGCCTGAACCATGCGGTCATTAAAATGTACTTTTTATCACAAGGTCAATATAGTTTAAAACAATATATTCCGGGATTTGTTGCCGTCAAAAAAAGAATAATACAGGCTTTAGTTTCTGCTGTCCTGTGAGATATTTCGCTGGTTAGGCATATAGCTGACAGTACGGTATGTTTTTAGAAGTTGACCTGAAAGGAGAGGGTAAGGGTAAGCTTGTGGAAAGAAAAGTTCCCCTGTAGGTGTCTTATTGAAGAGAGGCAGCAGGTGGTTCAAGTGCTGTCTTTTTATTGGCATCCTTTTTTTGACTATCCATGAGTAGCAAATTTGTAATCATGGATACAGTAGGCGGTTGTTAAAAGATTTTTTAATTAAGCGAATGCTTTTGTTATTTATGCAAATCAGAAGTTGCAGACATGCTCATTCTGTTTATGATGAGTTATTCCCAGTAGAGAATACATATCAATAGAAAATGAAAACATATACTGATTCGTATTATTTAATTGGTTTCTTATTTTCCCTGGCAAGGTTTTCTTTTGTTCTTGTGGTTATCTTTAGTATTGCCATATTAGCATCGTGTTTTTTCAGGTAGACGATTTCACTTCCCTTTATAAGTTCAATTTTTAAAATATAGGAAGAGTCTATCCTGAAACTGGAGGTATCTTTCAGAAATTCATTATCCAGTATAAATATCTCCGGGGAGAATCTTTCTTTTTTATAGGTGCTTGTGATGTCTCGCAGAGTTAAAAATTTATAGTCTTTGGGGTTCTTAGACGTCATAAATACTTTGCCGTGGATTTGTCTTGTTGAATCTATGTAACTACTGATAACCTGCATGCTTTTAAGCTTATTCAGCTCAAAATGGTACTTAGGGAAATCAACATGTACGGAGTCTATATAATAAAGGGGTTGCCATTCTTTAAATGGTTTTGATACCGTATTGTGCTGACCAAAAGCAACAAGCGAAACAAATAATGTGATAAAAAGAATAATAGGTTTCATAAACTTGTTTGTTTTCCCTGTGTCGATTGTGGCGTTCTTTTGTCTTCTGGTTATTTCTTTTGTGCCTGAAATCTAGAATGGCACACAGACAAAATTAGCATTCTCAAGCCCTTCAGCATTACCTCCAGATCATTCAAAAAGCCCTTCCGGGAAGTACCGTTAATGGTTACTGTGCGTTTTGCTAAGTTCAGGGTTTCCTTCAAAGTCTGCCATAGCTTTTCTCCATTCATCAGATATGGGGCGACTGGTTTTAGTTTTCGCATCATAACAAACCATTACAGTCTGGCAGACACACTTTACTTCTTTTGTCTCAACATCGATCAGTTGCTGCAACAACTTAAAGCTTTTATTTCCGATTTCTGCCACAGCTGTTTCCACAGCAACATTTTCACCCGGATATACAGGCAGCAGAAAGCTTACTTCAATGTGTCCTATTACGACACCCACTTCCTTATTAGCACTCACCTCAGGCAATACTTCTGTAAAATAGGTGGTCTTTCCCAAATCATAGAAAGAGAAGTAAACCGAGTTATTCACATGCCCCAAGGCATCGAAGTCATTAAAACGAAGTTGAATTGGTGTTGTATGATTGAATTTCATGTTGTCCATAGGTGTTCTCTTTATTTTTTTATGCAAAAATACTCATTTTAAAATATATCTGCAAAAATCCTTTGTCACTTCACCTGTGCTTCATCCTGCAGGGGGTTACAATCTTTTTTAAATGCATGAATATCCTGTCTGTTACAGGAGTTTTTAAAATCCCGGCTTTAATCAAAAGGTTGAATGTCTGAATCCATCTAAATCATTATTTACATGAACTTCTAAATTAAATTTGATAGGTAAAGTAAATCCTTCACTTATTTTCTCTCCATCAGTTTCTCCGGGAGTCCATCGTGGCAGAATAGAAACAACACGTTGTGATTCATTATCCATAGAAGGGGACAACTTTTGTTTTAACTGGATATTGGTTACTTGTCCTGCTTTGTCGATGATGAAATGTACTATCACTTTCCCCTGGATGCCTGCTTCCTGCGCATCAACAGGATATCTCATATTTCTGCTTATAAGCAACATCAATACCTTTTCTCCTCCCGGAAATTCAGGCGCTTTGTGAAATGGATAATAGGTTGTCTCAAGCCCGTTCTCATCATAGCATTTTCCTCCCAGGGACTTATTCTCCTGATAAAGGTCGTGCCGTTTTACCTTTCCGTTTTCCCAATATGTGGTCAGATTACCATCAATCTTATTCTTGTGGTAATCAATATCCCGTTTTAGTTGGCCGCTTTCGTACCACATCTTGAATATCCCTTCCCAAACATACTTTTTCTTTTTAGATTTCTCGTTTAGTTCAGGCACCAGGTGACATTCAGATTTTAGTTTCCCTGAAAGGTAATATTCCCTTTCTATCTTCCCTTCGTTCACTGTCGAATCCCGGCTAGTTAATCGATAGGCAACGGCTAAAAGCTTTAGTTTGGTTTTGTCACCAGACTGGTCAATATAAATGGTGTCCTGCCCATATACAATCAATGGCAAGAGAAATGAAATGATGATAAACAGTTTCTTTAGTTTCATACAACGTGTTTTTTTAATAAATCAGGAAATATGATTGCAATTTTTATTTAGTGCTGTATGCGCGTAAGTTACATGATGATATGGTGGTTTTTTTTTCTATTCATTCGGTTATATCTACTAGCACGGATTTCCAATACTGCAATCTCCTTAACCTATCCATGGAACGATATTACTCATCTGCTTGCACTCCTCTGTGTTGGTGTTGCATTCGAATCTTTCAGTTCCTTTCCCAATGTAGAATAGATCATGGTTTTTACATCCTCGTTGGTTAATCCCTGAATTTTCGGACTCACAATCTCCCCTTTCTGATTTATTAGTATTCCGTGCGGAATAGAGGTAACATTATATTTCTTCGACAAGACATTCCATTCTTGTCGGGTTAACCGGTAATGATCGCCACTAATATCGGGAATAACATTTTCCCAAAGTGCCTTTGGCGAAGTTTGATTTGTGATATATACAAATGCTACATTATATGCTTTCAATTCATCTTTCAGCGTTTTCATGGCTGCGATATTTCTCATGCACGGACCGCACCAGGTAGCCCAAAAATCAACATAAATCACATGCCCACGGTACTTTTGCAGTATGGTCTCAAATAACTTCTCAGGTTCTACATTAGGGGTTCCCATGACTCTGGAATCCACTTTCCCTTTATTTGCCGCTATTATTTTTCTCAACTCCACATTGACTTCAGCTATTTTTGCTGCTATAAACGGATTCGAAATTTGTGCAGTGGCTTCCTTCAATTGTTCATCGGTAAGTAGATTATAATCATTCAGTTTTTTAATGATGATGGACGATTTTATCAGATCAATAACCCAGGGAGTTCCACTAAGATACGTATCAGCCGATTTTAATAAGCAACTATTGCTGAATTTCTGTACATATTCCTGAGTTTCAGCCTGGTGATTCGCTATGAATTTTAAAACTTCCGGTAAGTGCTTTCTTAAATGTGCCGTATCTACATCCTCTACACGAATAGCCTTTAATTCATTTTGCAATGTAATCTCTTCAGGAGTCAATTCCTTGCATTGTTTTGCAACATTAAAAAATATATTCAACATATTATTGACAAAAGCACGTATTGGAATGAAATAGTTGTTGGAAGGCAGCTTGAGTAAAAGGTCGTAAAACCGAAAGTCCAGCAAAACGGTAGGTTGCTTCACACTTTCAATAAAGGATAGTGCAGAAATAGAATCTATTTCTGCTTTCTTAAATGTCTTTAAAAATGACATATAGGTTTTTGGGTTTTTATCTACGATGTCTTTTAGTTTATATTCTGCAAATTCTGATAGCAGGGACGTGCGTTTCATCGAAATGTTGGCATTAATAATCGCTTCTGCTTTAGGACTCAGGTTACGTTCCTGCTTATAGTTGGCAAAATGGGATTGCTCACGTTGATAATTAGCCGTAACACTATCTGAAAATTGATGAATATCCGTCCCCGCAATTAAGTCGTGCAACTTCTTTAGATTATCTTCTTTTCCGGTTAGTATATGAATTTCTTCATTTAGCTCCGCATTATCGCCCATAAACGAACAACGATGGGTTCCGTAGAATTCGTTCCTTATATCCTTTTTTGTCCTGAATTCAAGGCTCTGAAAAGTCTTTTTACCAGGTTCGAGCAGTACGTGTTCCAACCCGAATCCTTTCAGATGAGCATTTACCATGATCGGGTAATCCAACTTGATCCTGGTCTCAAAATAACCGTTGGGGGCTATTGATACCTGTGTAACCACCTTTCTTCCCTTTGTTGCATTATCATACTCAAATCTCAGTTTATGTGGCATCAATGGAGTATAACGATGAATATAGCCGCAGTAGGTTGCACTGTCCGATTTAAAAATATCTTTTGCAAAGGGTTGTTTATCTGAAGGAAAGTATTGCAGGTCTTTTGTCCTTTGCCGGCTGCAGGCTATGGAAGGTTTCCCTTCTTCAGTAACCGTTAGGATCCCTGTATTATCGGTTTCAACAATCAGCTTCCTGGTTTGTTTTTCTTTCTCTATAATCGAATAAATACCTTTATTATCGGTTACTGCTATTGACTTGGAGATTTTTAAAACTATTTCTGTCTGTTTGTCCGTTACATTGACAGAATCGTATTGCCATACCTGTGCATCCAACAACGCAGCTTCTTCGTACAGTGCCACGAATAGCAAATTGCTACCATCGGTTCTTAGCCATTTACCTGCCAGTGCCTGAGGAAGCTTCGAAGTCCATATATGTTTTTTTAATTTAATCCCAAATATCTGCCAGGGTTCATTCGATTCTTTTGTAGCCGGTTCCGTGAAATTGATACTCTCAATGTTCTTATCAATCTTAGGGAAAATAACCGAGAATGCTACCGGTTTTTTGTTATCCACTTTCCATCGTTCTCCCATTGGACTGGGTAAACCGATAGTCGATCGGACAAGATATTTTTCTCCTCCTTTTGAAGATTGGATATAATTTCCTTTTATCAGTGCACGACCACTGGGAGAATGCTCTGTAAAACTCAGAATAGTTGCCGTGTCACTAAGCACCACGTTGGTCAATTCAAGGGTCCTCGATGACCTGTAAAGATACCTGGGAGCGGCAGAATTAGCCGAAAATGAAACAATAGTCAAATAAAAGAGCAACAGCAAAATGATTCGGTTTTTCATAACTGGATTTTATTAAAATATACTTTTCATGTTTTTAATCGCTAAAATGATACATCTTTAAAATATAGCTGACTGCGACATCGTATTATAACTTAAATTCTGACAATCAGGTTTATATGAGAAGACTCATCTACCTGTCAGGCCCGTTTTTCATCATATACTTATCATATTCTGCTTTAGTCATCGTACGTTTGTAAATTTTTGGCTTTTGTGGTGCATTCCAGCCATTTGCCGATTGTATCATATTACTGTTGGGAATATATTGCAGCCCCTTATTTACTATTTTCTGTGCCATTGTGCGATTATTAAACCGAACATAATACCGTGCATACTCATAATAGGTATCTTCAATTGCCACTTTGAAATGAGTATCAGGTACCGGTAATTTAAAATCTGATTCGAACAGGCTTATGTACTTAACGCCATCCTGTAATTGATTACTTAAAAAGAGATGTCTTGATAAATCGAGGTAGGTCAGTAATCTTAAGTCTTTTATAAAGTTTATAGCTTCGGTTTTATTCAGAACTTTTTCATAACGGTTAAGTGTATCCAAAAAAGATTTCGGATCATTAAGGCTATCAAACTTATATTGCAGTCCCCTTTCAACTATCGTAAGTGCACTCTTATCAAAAGGTTTCAGCTTTAATGCCTCTATAGCCGGTGTCAGATTATGCCTGTAACTGTTGTTGTAATAGGCTGAAATCATATAATACATATAACTGATTTCGTCATCCAGCAATACATTTTTTATCTGTGGCAGTAATCTGTCATAGGCAGCTTTGCAAAACTCTATATCATTTTTTTTGCTCATTCTGGTAAGTACCATGCTTTGAAACGTCTTATGAATATAAGTGAAATTATCTTCCTCGAACCTCGACAGCTGGCCTAACAGATCAACATCCTCTACACGATCAAACTCGCATTTTTGCATACGATTGGTTAGCATTTTGTACATAATAACCGTATATGGGTTTTCAGGACATAGGTAACAAGCTTTTCGGATAAGT
>Ga0302207_1000994_pt1 | contig 11033 bp, 10 predicted proteins | sample II_Fen_E2_2_FD_198792 | JGI IMG/M metagenome (GOLD analysis project Ga0302207, IMG submission 198792) | Peat permafrost microbial communities from Stordalen Mire near Abisko, Sweden - II_Fen_E2_2 | ecosystem: Environmental > Terrestrial > Soil > Wetlands > Permafrost | place: Sweden: Abisko...
CATAGGGTTTTCTAGTATTACCTTATCTTTGCTATGAATTCTATATAAATCATGGACTGCAGCAAATGTATTTATTTCCACACTATTGACTTCGAAAAATAGCGGTAATAACTCTCATTTACGTATTATTTTGTTGAGAAAATAGGTGTCTCTTTTGATCATATATACTTTGTGTTTATAGTCTACTTGATTGATTTCTTTTATCAGTTCTTCTGATAGAACTTCATCTCGATCTAGCGCGAAGATGTATTTCCCTTGGTGATTTTTCTTGAGTAGTTTATAGTGTTTTGCTTTCATATCATCCATAGTTCACTCATATACTTCATTTTGAATATCAAAATTAACATGATATTCTTCTCTTAGTTTATCTAATATCTTTAGTGTAGAATCAGTACTTCAGTGATTTACAATATAAAATTCTTTTGAGATCTTTGTGGCAGCAATAAATACTCTTGTAAATAGGGCTTCTTTTGATTCAATATTTCTAATTGTCATAAATATGATCGGTTTCATCTGTCGTTATATTCATATAAAACTTTTATTTATTGCTGAATATTTTATAAAACTTTTCTGAATTAACCTCTTGTTCAAATCTTTTTATATTGATAAGTCATAATTTTATATATTTTTCCCTATTGTTATTTAACTCTAATATTTTATTACACAATTCTTTGTCGTCTTCAGGATCTTTTAATATACTACATGAATCTCAGATAACTTCTTTAAGCCCTCATTTATCTGATGATATTACAGGACATCAGCAAGCTTGTGCTTCTATGGGAGGTCTTCCAAATCATTCAAATAATGATGGAAACACAAATATATCTGCGATATTATAAAACTTTATAATATCATCAATATCATCAATATAATCTATAAAATGAACTCTATCTCATAACTTGTTTTCTTTTATATATTTTAAATGGTTTTCTCTGTTTTTTAAGATGACGGGTCTTCCAATCTTTATAAATGAATACTCTTTAAGTTTGTTTAATGATTTTAATATAGTTATTATATTTTTTCTACTTTCTTCAGATCATATATTTAGCAAAATCTTGTTATTTGTATTGATCTTATACTTTTTAAATAGAGATTCTTTTATTCAATTATCTTCTAGAATTTTGAATTTATTTAGATCAAAGCAACTATAAACTACAGATATTTTTTCTCTATTAATTCAAAACATATCGACTATGTTGCTTTTAGTGAATTCTGATGGCGTTATTATTTTCTTTATTTTGCGTAAATTTTTGTATGATTTGCTAATTAGATGAAAATATATTTTTTGCAGAAATGTTTTTTTCTCTGCAGAAAGATTAAAATCTCTAATGTCGTGAACTATATACGTTGAATTTTTTGTAGGGAAAAATGGAAATAATGTATATATCAACATTCATTCATCCCAGAATATCTTTTCCTGTTTTCTATAGAAGAGACTAATCTTTATAGGAAGCACAATAAACTGATATAGTATTCTTAAATATCAATTTTTTATGGGGATCCATTTATCAATAATATTAAGTCATTTTTCCTTCAAACATCTTATATATGTATCACTATAGTATCCTACTCAGCTTTTTCTGTAGTCTTCAGATCCACAAAACCAGATAATTTCTTTCATTATGTAATTTTTAAAATTTTAAAGTTGATGTCTATTTACCCTTTATTATGTTATAAATAACACCCCAACCGTACATGAAGATATGTAATGGGACCAGAAACAATACGTATATGGATTTCCAGCTTTTGGTTTTTATGATGTTTTCTATAAAAACAGCTATGCTTAAAAGGAATAATAATCCTAACGGTATAAATGCTATCCAGAAATTATTAAATACGAGAAAAGAGGCCCATCATAGTAGAGGACTAGTTACTATATATAGAACATAGAGAACAGAAATAGGAATATATATTCTTACTATTTCTCCGTGTAGTCTACTTGTATTTGTGGCTCCATTACCATAGATGAAGAGATGTTTCAAAAATTGAGAAATGGTTTCATCTAATCTATGATAGATTCTAGCTTTTTTAGAATATAAAAATTTAAGATCATCTTTGGTAATTCTATAATTGATCTCTATATCATCTGTGTTAAATGGATATGTTGTATCATATCTATATTTTTCAAGAACTTCTCTCTTGTAAATACTATTATATCATGCTACTGAGCTCATATATTTGACATCTCTTTCACAAAAGGCTGGGTTTCCTAAACTCATAATTGTACTTGTAAAATAGTAATTTAATACAAGCTCTAATTTTCAGATATTCCCTTCTGTTTCTACATATCTTGGTCCTCCTGCACCTGCTATATTGGATTTACTGTCTTTTACAGTCTCTCGAAGTGAAAGTAATCGATCTTTATCCGCTCTACAATCTGCATCTATTCGTGCCATATATTTTGATTTTTTATCCATATGCATAATTGCCACATTTCTTGCTCGACTGTGTCCATAATTTACTCATTTAGGGTTTTTTATGTCTCTTTCATTAATGATTTTGTACGTTATTTTCCCCTCTAATACGCGTTTAATTTCCTGTATACTATTATCAGAAGAGTTTCCATCTACAAAAATTATTTCTATAAACGTAAGTGGATAGGTTTGTTTTAAAATATATTCTAGTGTATTTGCAATGACTTTCCCTTCGTTTCTTCAAATAATTCAGATAGAAATATAATCATAGTGATTATCTTTTTTCATAGAAAGAAGTAATGTATAAATGAACTTTTATGCTTTTGCTCTATAATCACTGCTGTTGTGTGTCTTGGCTCATAATCAATCTTTGATTTCTATTCATAATTGTTCACAAACTTGTACTTCAGGAATGTTTCCTGCAAATCTATCTCCTCCTTTACCGAATATTATTTTGGTTCACTCTCAATACTTATCTTTGATTAATTTGCTTGTATATTTAATGCTTTCACATACTGATCCATCTTTATCTACCGCCAATACTGTTTCATCTACAACCTTTAATGAGGAGACAACTCTTTTTCTAAATGTTTCATTTTGAAACGGTTCATCCTTTCCAGTTTTTGCTTTTACTTGCTCATCATTATTTACTATTACTCGTAGTTCATCTCATAAATCTTTACAGAGTTCTAGACATTCAATATGTCCTGGATGTATTGGATTAAAATATCCTGATGTGATAACAATGGTTTTCATTTTTTCCTAGAATAAGGTAAAATTACATCTTGTTTATATACAGATTATATAATTCTATTGAGAAATCCAGTTTATCTGAAATAAGAAATTTACTTTTTTACACGATATATTCAATCATATCTCCCACATCGATAGTTCAGTCTGGATTTGGGATACTTATGATATTCTCAGCTGTTATCTTATCGTAGGCGTCGACCTCTGGACAGTGGAGTCGAGGACGAACCGTGAGTTTTATCGTGTCTTTTTTTTCTGAGATATCTACGATGAATCAAGTTTCTTCTTTTCCTAGTCTCGCAGATTCTTTGGCAGTGAGGAGTTGGTCTACAAGGTCGTCGATATCCATAAATCTAGCTCTGATAGTGTTACTATCGACCTTGTTTTGGAGTTTGCTGGATGCTGCAAATGGCTCATCATGATACTCAAATAAGGCGATATTGTCGAAGTAATCTTTCTTCAAAAATGTAATGAGTTTTTGTTGATCTTCCTGTGTCTCTCCTGGAAATCCTATGATAATATTTGTTCTAATGTAGTGTACTGGAAAATTCTTTTTGATAAATTTCAAAAACTCTTCGATAGCATTTTCATCATAAAATCTTCCCATTTTTTTCAACAAAGGCGCGCTTACGTGTTGCAAAGGAATATCAAAATATGGAATCCATTTCTTGAATGTTGTCAGCTTTTTGATGTGGTCTAAGCTCAAAATATCTGGATATAAGTAGAGGAGTCTATATTTAAAATCACCAGGGATATTTTCGATAGCTTGCAATAAATCAAACAAAGCTGGCTCACCATAGAGGTCGGTTCCATATCTTGTACTGTCTTGAGCTATCAATATAACCTCTTGAATTCCATCGTTTACCATTTGCGTAATTTCTTGTATGATTGTTTCTTTGGGAAGTGATTTTTGTTTTCCTCTGATCTTTGGAATGATACAAAATGTGCATTTATTGTCGCATCATTCAGCGATTTTGAGATATTCAAATCCATAATCAAAATTAGTATAGACTCTAGGACTATTGCTAAATTCAAAATCTCCAAAGTTCTTACTGTCGTATCATTCCACGAGTTGTTCCAATGTTACGGTATCAAAATCATTTCGTGAAAGGAGATGAATATTTTTCCCTTCGAGTGGATTTTGACTATCTTTATCAATATTTTTGTAATACTGAATTGCACATCCAAGGACATAAATAGCCTTACCAGCTTTCGTGAGTTGTTTGATAACTTCGATAGCTTCTTCTCTTCCGCTAGAAATAAATCCACAGGTATTGAGAAAAACTACGTCCACTTCTGTATCGTATGGGTCACTATAATATTGTGGAGAGATTCATTTCTTTTTTTCGGCAACCGTAAATAATTTTCCCAAGAGAAATTGTGTGTCTACGAGATTCTTGGTACATCCGAGATTTATAGAAGAGTATTTGAAGTGTTGCATAAGGTTCGTTTGATTTAAAATATTATAATCTACTTACATGGAGTCATTCGGAATATTCAAATTTTCCAAACTTTTTTCCAATCTTATCTTTTTTGCAATATTCTTTGTAATTTCTGACTTTATCTGCTTTGGTTTCTGTGCTTTCTTTGCTGATAATTCCAGGTCCTCAGATACATCCTCAAAGACAAGAAAGTGCATCCAAAAATTTTATATTTGTGTCAGCTTCAAATGTTTTGATAGCGGCATCCATACCTGCAATACCATCCACAATCAAAATCTGATTTTCTTGTAGGATATCTTTGGCATGCATTGTTTGGGCTACAGCTCCGGAGAGTGGATAGACTTTTGTGTAATCATTATAGAATTTATCGAAATCCATTTCTCCGCTTTCTGTGACATCGAAGTTAAATTCTTTGGTTGGTAGATTATTTTCCTTGTAATAATCAAAGATTGCTTGAAGTTCTTTGAAGGTGATTGCATAGTCTACATTACCAGATTCTCTAGCTTCTAGTTTTTTGGCTAAACATGGACCAACAAACACTGTTTTATATTCTGGGCCCATTTCTTTTTTGATAAATCTGCTCATGATCACCATAGGTGAGGCAACATCTATCAATTTATCTTTGTGTTGGGGATATTTGTGTTCTATCAATTTCACGATAGTTGGACAATTTGAACAGATGTATTGATTTTCTGGATGCTCTTTGAAAAGTTTGTGATAGTGTAAATTGATGATTTTCGCAGCATAGGTGAGTTCTACTATTTTCTCAAATCCTATTTGTTTCAATTTTCCTAGAATTTCAGGAAATTCAAAATCTACAGGGAAGCTTGGAGCTAACAAACAAATTGTTTTTTCTGTTTTTAAAACCTCAATGAGGTGTAAAAGATCAGACTGTAGTTCCATGGATATATTGAGAAAATAAAAGATCTATAATGTATCTACTATTTCATCTATATTGATTCATTCTCATTCAAAAACTTCTTTGATTCCTCCTGGGATTTCATAGTCATCGAGGAATTCTTTGAGATGAGGTTTTTTTTGGAGCAGTCCTTCTAAGCTTCATTCTAGCAATGCATATTCTCCAGATTTTGGATAAATATAGGTCACTGGATCCAAAAGCCCTGTAGGTCTAATAATTTGTTCAACGATTTTTTGACTTTTATTGAGTTCATAGGGAGCAGGTGTCGCTGAAAGAAAAATCGTTTTAGCTCATTTTTTATTTTTGATATTTGTATAATCATAGGTTCCTAGTGTTTTTTGAATTTCTTGGTATGTCGTGTTGTCTGACATTACGAGGTTGGTATTTGTCTCTTCAGGTATTTGATTACTTCGTCATAATTTGTTTTCAAGTTCGGTAAACCCAATTGGTCTGTGGTCGATCGCTGATGGCAGTCTAAACCCATATTTAATCAGATTTGATTTTCTGGCTTTATCTCCTGCAGGCATAGCTTGAAGTTGTGGAATCGTCATATGTGATTCATCCACGATCAACAAAAAATCATCTGGAAAATAATCGAAAATTGTATTTGGAGCTTCACCAGGTAATCTGCGGTCGAAGTAGAGTGAATAATTTTCAATTCCATTTACAAATCCAGTCTCTCTCATCATTCTGATATCATATTCAACTCTTTTTTTGATTCTTTCTGCTTCGACAAACATTTTATTTTTTTCAAATTCTTTGACACGAAGCTCTTTTTCTTGGTCCATTTTGAGCAAGATAGTTTCGAGATCTGAAGTGTCTTGCAAAAACTGGTTCGCTGGCCAGATAGTGACGTGTTCTTTTTTTCCTTTGTATTCAAATGTTACGCTATCTCTAAGCTCAATAAATTCGAGGACATCTTCGTTGAAATGCAGTCTGAATAAATCTTTTTCTGTACTAGAAAACACGTCGATTCTTTCTCCTTGGATATCAAACATACCGTGTTCAATTTTGGATTGTACTGGTTTATATTGGATTTTGAGGAGTTGTCTTTTTAAATCTCAGAAATCGTATGATCTTCCTGCTTGCAAATAGACACAACTATTTTTGAAATTTTCTTTTTGTCACAATCCATAGAGAGAAGAGGCTGAAGCTACAATAATAACATCCTCCCTACTGAGGAGAGATGCCATCGCACCGAGCCTATACATTTCTATTTCTTTGTTTATTGTGGCTTCTTTTTCTATAAATAATCCTTGTGCTGGCAAATAACTTTCTGGTTGATAGTAGTCAAAGTAGGACACAAAATAATGCACAGCACTATTTGGAAAAAAATATTTAAATTCAGTCGCTAACTGTGCAGCGAGTGTTTTATTGTGAGAAATGACAAGTGTCGGTTTCCCTACATGCTTGATGATATTTGCCATGGTAAATGTCTTTCCTGTACCTGTAGCTCCCAAGAGGGTAATCTGGTCATCACCTTCAGCAAAAGCTTGCTGAATCTCAGCAATGGCTTTGGGTTGGTCTCCGGCAGGAGCGTATGAGGATTCAAGTTCGAAAGTCGTCATGGATTATATATTGTTGTTTATAAATCTTTCTAATTTGACCATATCTCTCTCATCTTTATCGTAGAAGTATGTTGTGATACCCACAGATGTCGCACTTTTTACTGCATCATTATTGTGTTCAAAATACATCACATTTTCTGGATCTAATTCGAAATGATCTAAAAGAATCTTGAAATATTTAGGGTCTGTTTTGTCAGGATTATGTTTGAGGGTAAATACCTCGTACGGCATATCCACTATTCCAAATGTGATGAGTTGCTCATCATTGGCATTTGTTACGATAATTTTTTTGTTTGGAAAGGTATCCAAAAAATTCTGTATTTTTTTATTGATTCATTTTTCTGTAACAAATGTGTTTCGTGCATCAACTAAGATTGTTTTCATATTAGAAGATTATTTTGTAAAGATAGACGCTAATAATGATATGATTTGTCAGTCTTCATCGTTTCACTTCTGTAAATCTGTTCTGCTAATGTTAGTTTTGCGAGTCAATGGGGGAGCGTAATTTTTCCGAAGGCTATTTTGCTTTGTACGAGCGAAGCGAGCTGAGGTTCGTCTAATCCGTATGGTCCTCCAATAATAAAGACTACGTGATTGTTTTGTGTACAAAGTGCGTGAAAGTCTTCTGTAGTCACAAGTTTTCCATCTTTGGTCATAAGCACTTTGTGGTATTTACTGTATTTTTTTTCAAGTATTTGGATGAGTGTTTCAGTATCTTTGGAGATAATTTGCTCTCTAGATCCATTTTTAGCTGGTTTGATATTTTCTATCGTTAATGTCTTCCCTAGTCTTTTCTCAAACTCAGCAATGGCAGATGCCCAGTGTTTGTCAGAATCTGAGATGGAGAGAATAGTAAACATAATAATTTGAGAAAGCTAAAAGTGAGATTAATACATAATATATCTATCATCTTGTCATTGGTAGAAACTCTTTATTTTGAGCACATCTCATTTTTGAATATTATTTTCTTCAAATAATTGAATAGTTCCTTTTTGTTCCAATACATTTCGGAATCGTTGTTCTGCTTCTTGATTTCCTCGAGGGAGAATCCATACAAGTTTACAAAGTTCTTCGTCTTTAACTTCTCGAACTTCGTTATATTTACTATCTAATTCTTGGATATATGATTCATCAATCAATTTCTGTTTTTCTTCAGCGGAAATATTGCGGATCATAACTTCTTCTTCTGCATCTTCATCAACAGCTATTTCTGGAATATGATATACTTCCTCATCTCTAGTATTTTTGAGCATAGGAATGAGCATATCAAGCCAGCTATCTAGTCCATATTTGGTAGCAGCAGATACTTCAAGAATATATTTGTGAAGAAGTGTTTTGTTTATATCTTTTCCAATACTTCGTTGTTTGAAAAATACTTGAAGTTGTTCTTCCATGATCTTACGTTCTTCTCCAATAATTTCAGGATCGTTGATCAAATCATACTTGTTGATCAAAAAAATAATTCTTTTTTCCAAAATAATTTCTCCATTTATTGTGGCAACCATAGTTATCATGTCGTCTTTTTTGATAATATATTCCATGATTTCTTGGAATAAATCTATAATTTCTGCAATACCTGCATCATATCTAGATCCATCACACACCATACAAAATATCTTAGCTTTGAGGACATGTCTCAAAAATGCATTTCCAAGTCCTTTTCCTTCGGCAGCACCCTTGATAAGTCCTGGAATATCTATCATATTGAATGTTACTTCTTTGTGTTGAACTGATCCAAGATTTGGAATTAATGTCGTAAATGGATATTCAGCAACTTTAGCTTTGGTATGAGAAATACAGTTGATAAGTGAAGATTTTCCTACACTTGGTGTACCAATCAATGCAACATCTGCCAAAAGTTGAAGTTCTAGTGTAATTTCTTTTTGTTGTCCAGGTTCTCCCATCAAATAGAAATTTGGGAATTGATTGACGGCATCTTTGAAATGAATATTTCCAACTCAGCCCTCACCACCTTTAACTACCTTCCAACTTTCTCCATCGCGAGAAAAAACATGAAGAACATGTCCATCCATATCTTTTACCATAGTTCCTATAGGCACTTTGAGCTCCATATCTGCTGCATTTGCTCAGTATTGATCTTTCCCTCTACCAGGTTCTCCATAGTGTGCTTTGAAAATTTTTCTATATCTAAATGGGAGGAGTGTATTCTCATCCTTGGATGCGATAAATACTACTGACCCTCATTTTCCACCATTTCCACCAGATGGTCCACCATATGGGACTCCAGCTTCTCTTCTTCCTGTAGCACATCCATCACCTCATTTTCCGGATTGAACAAATACTTTTACTTCGTCATAAAATTGCATATGATTTGATTATTTGATAATATAAAGTTTCACTATTTTGACTATAAGGAAAAGTATCTGAAAAGAAAGTGAAAAGGCAATTTTAAAAAAAAGAGGAAGTGTTTTCCTCTTTGGTGTGTTATCGACTAAACATCGTATCCCAATATCCTCCAAATTCTCAAACTCATAAGTATTTGGCATGGGAATTTATCATATTTGCAAAGTGATTAGGATGGTTTATTGGATCGCTTCGATGATTTATTGCATCATTTATGGAATAATAATTATATCCTATATTTTCTAACATGTGGCTAAATGAAAGTTCATTACTATCTACATCTTTATTGGATATATTCTCTTCTGTTTTGTTTACTTTATATCCAGCTTTTTGAGCTCTTGTTACGGGAGTACTTCCATTTTTTCCAATATGGTTATATCGTTTGTTTATAGCCATCTCTTCACTGTAGTTTTGTGCAATCAGACTTAATTCTTTACTTATAATCAGTTCAGCAACTCAGTTTTGTTCTCTGATTTTATTAATTTTTTTTAAAATAGTCTCTCTTATGATTTCTGCTGTTTTTTCTTTCCCAAAATGTTTTTCTATCCATTGTATTGGATAGTCTCAGATATCTTCAGGTATTGTTTCTGATATTTCTTTTTTTGTGTTTGTTATTATTTTTTCTGTGTTTTGTCAAAATGATGGGCTACCGATGATAGTAGCTGCAGTTATGAGAATACCTATTATAGATTTATTCTTTTTCATATATTGATTCTCTAAAATAAACTTCTAGTGTTTACCACAACCACATCCCTTCCATTTGATGTGTCCATTCCCTCAAAAGTTAGGAATAAGTGATGTTAATGCGCTTCCTATTCAGCTTCCAATACTTGTAATTCCATCTTTGAACGCACTTGTTAATGTTTGACTTGATGCAATAGAGAATGCGTAATCTTTTGTATGTGTTTCCTCTTTTACATCAAAATTAAGTGTTTGTGCTTTTTGTTCTGTTTTTACAAAATCTAGGTCTAATGTTGCATTTTGTCGTTCTTTAAAGAGTTCTGATAATTCTGTTTCACTAGCATTTGGATTTGCTTTTTTGAGTATATCTTTAGCTGGTCCATCTACTTTATATTTTAATTCAAATTTAGCGTTGTTGCTTACTTTTCCATCCATTCCATAGAAGTAATTTAGAAATGATGAAGCTCTATCAAAAGCAAGATTCTCATTTCCGATGACGTTACTGTTTGTTGTTAAATTACTCTCTTTCTGAATAGCAATATTTGGATTTTTTTTGTATGCGTCGAACTCTGGTTTAGATTTATATCCCATATTTGTATTTAAACTTGCTGATCCTGAAATGTTTCCACCAGTGATCTTATAGTTAGGATCTAGGATTAATGCTTTCATTTCTGGATTTTGAGATAGGAGCTTTTCTATATCTTGTTTGCTCACTGTTACGTTTGCATCTAGTTTTGGAAGACTTAATGCAATTTTACCTCTATTTTCTTTGGATTCTATTGCATTAATAGTCACATTTTTGAGTCCTTCGCTTGTTTCTAGATGTACCTTATCTTTTAAAGGAGAATCCTTGAATGTCCATTCTATAACCTCTTTTTGGTCAGCAGGTGCTTTG
>Ga0302207_1001010_pt1 | contig 10967 bp, 14 predicted proteins | sample II_Fen_E2_2_FD_198792 | JGI IMG/M metagenome (GOLD analysis project Ga0302207, IMG submission 198792) | Peat permafrost microbial communities from Stordalen Mire near Abisko, Sweden - II_Fen_E2_2 | ecosystem: Environmental > Terrestrial > Soil > Wetlands > Permafrost | place: Sweden: Abisko...
GATCTATCATACGTTCTTCACGTTCAATTTGTGTTTTGTTGAAGAATGGGCTAGCAAAGTAAAGATCATAATCATTAGCTGCCATCATGATTTGTTCACATGTACTAGCTAGCATCTTGAATTTGGTTTTAACTTTCCAGATACATGATAGTGAATACTCAAGCGCCATCAGTTTTGCATGTTCTGTTAAATCACATCCTGCATGTTCATTTGAGTAGTTTATATCATCAGGTTCAACCATTACTAATAACGTTTTCTTCATTGACAATATTCTATCCAGCATAAATAGCTCAGGTGTCTTAGATCCTTTACGTTCTATTGTTCCATATACCATTTCAGTTAGATGTAATCTATCCATTACAATATCATGTCCTTGTTCAATGAGCTGCAATAATAGAACAACAGTGGAATCACACTTTCCTAATGAATAATCACAGAAGCTTAAGCTTGACTTGAAGTCATCACATGTTGACACTAGGAACTCATCCTTAAGATACATAAAACCTTGCTTAACTAACATATTTGCTAAAGTAGTTTTTCCTACTCTATCTATTCCCTCTAAAATTACTAACACTATTCACACCTATTTAACCTTTCAAAGTTTTGCTTTATTTTACTTGATATTGCTTGCTCAATGTCATTGACACTGAACCCTGAGTGTATCGAGATGTTAATTGCAGTTATAAATACATCAGCTATTTCATCTAGCTTTTCTTCAGGTTCGTACCTTTTGTTCCTGTTGGTTTTCCACCTTTTATCTGCCTTCATCACTTCACCTAGCTCTTCTACCATTGCTTGAATGTGGTAGCTAAAGTGTTCAAGATGATCACCGGGGCATGTAGCCCCAGTAACCCTTTCTTGAAAACCTACTTGATGCTGGAATGAATCATAGAAGCTGTTATTCAGCCCACTCATCTTCTTCTTCATCCTCTTCATCATTATCATCATCTGCTTCAAGCAAGCCTATGTAATACTTTGCAACTTTCTTTGGTTTTGCTTCTATGTCACGTTCCTTACACAGTTTGAACAACTCCAAAGGTGACATTTCAGTGTAATCAACTGCATCATCATCTTCCTCTTCCCATTCGTCCTCTTCTGGTTCAGGTTCTGGTTTCTTCTTCTTAGGCTTAACTGTTGGCTTAACTGGTTTAGCACCTCTTTTTGGTTTAACTTCTTCTTCGTCATCATCGTCATCGTCATCAGTATTATCACCATCAGGAAAGGCCTTGTCCAACAATGTAAGAAACTTACTCTCACTATATGCTTTGGCTTTTTCATTTCTAAATTTAACCTTGTCCATAGGAACGATAGCAAATGTAGTTGACTGTTGCTGACCTGATTTAGTGATTACATAATCCCTGTCTGTCAAGGTTCCATATGCCTCATACATAGATACTAATGTAGGAACTGGTGAGCATTGATTGACAGCTGCTAACAATAGCTTGACCTCTTTTGCTTCGTAATCCCATACTGACCATGCATATTGATCTCTCGTTCTAAGCTCATCATTTTCACAATGCTCACATTCACGACCAAATGTTTCCTGACAAGGTACATTTATGTTATTAGCAAAGCTATCATGGAATGTTACTTTGTGACCGTCATCCATATCATCCAAGAATCTTACTCTGATCTTTGATCCTGCCTTAAAGTATAAAAATTTACCTTTGTTTGTTCCTGATTTCTTTGCCTGCTTCTTAATGTCGTCTACTAATCCCATCTTGAGACCTCCTGTTTTTAATTAACTTTTTAGTTTTTGCTTGTGCTACTATGAATTGATCCTTGTTCATTTCACCTGCATCTTTTACTGTGTTTGAATATTGAAAGTTTATCACCTCAAAAAATTGCTTTAGATAAGTTGTTCCTTTCCTACCACATTCGTCCATGTCAAGTGCTGATATTACACATGTGATACCTTTTTCTTTAAGCTTGTTAACTTGTTCCGCTGTTATTTTCCAGCCCAAGATAGCAACTACATTCTTGATTCCAAACTGCCTAAACTTAAGCATGTCCATGTATCCTTCTACAATTACAACTAATTGATTCCTTGTATATTTACCACATAAAGTGGACCTCCTGCTAAAACCCTCATTATATAGGTACTTCCTTTTCTTTTCAACTGATTTTGTAGTGGTTCTACATACCCACCCTTTAAATTCATCATTGTCCATCATAGGAAATATTAGTGGATATTGTTGATTATATGTATACTTTGCCTTGCAATGAGTAAGCGTGCTAGAACTGAAGCCTCTTGCTTTCATGTACTCATGTTCAGGTGATTTTTCCTTTAACCAATCAATAGTTTTTAGCCCATAATAATGATCTGTTGCTTCTATCAATGCTTGTTTTGCATCACTTTTGTTCACATTAACTGCCATAGCTTTTATCTTCTTGACCTTGTTTGATTTTAAAACTGTTACTAGCTTTTTCATTCCTTGCAAGTCATCGTCAATGTGTTCTATCTTTTTAACAAATGAAAATGCATCACCTTTTTCTTGACACCCAAAACAAAAATAATTTCCGGTTGCATAATTTATCTTCATACTGGGGTTTATGTCACTGTGAAAAGGACATACTATTTTTTCCTGATCAGAGGGGATGCCGTAATAATGAAAGACTTTTGCTAATTGATCACCACCAATTTTAAATTCAATTCTTACCACCCGCTTCTGTTATTTTTATTGTTTTAGATATTGTAGCAGTAAATGTACCATTCAGTTGTTTCATTGTGATTTCCTTACTATCATACATTTGCTTTATCCTTGCACTATCTGCTTTAACAACAACTTCTAGATATTGCTTGAATTGTTTTGCACTAACACCTGCCTCTCTCACCATCTTTATCATTGCATCTATGTCTGTTATAACATAAGATCTTTTGGTAATCTCTAAGAACATCTCATCATCAAACTTTTTCTTAAGCTCTTCTATTTTATATGTAAGAGTAGCACGTTCTGATTTTTTAATCACTAGACCTGACTTAATGTTAAACGTGTTTTTTTCACCAACTGCTATTTCTAGCTCTTTTATTTGATTCTCATCAAAATATTTTTGTATCTTAGATTTGTTTTCATCTGACTTCAATAATAGCTGACCCATCTGCTGTTCAATGTTGTGAGTTTCAACAGCTAATGATTTTACTGTATACTCGGACATTTTAGCCAATGGTTTCCACCTCTTTCGTGTTTAACTTAAAGAGCTCATATACCCATTTTGGCCACTTAGCTCCTGTTTTGACCCACAATATATCACTGTGTAAAATGTAATATTTTGTGCCTGACTTCGTTTCCACTGCATAAGTGTCTTCGCCGGGTTCACCTTCCCATGAATCATTTTCAATTAGCTTAATAAACTTACCGCTAAGAGCTGATTCACCACGTTTTGTTATGACTTTAAAAGCTAATAAATCACCTACTTCAATGTGGGAAATGTAACTATCAGTGGTTGCTGTAACATTCACGCTTCCTTCAGGTTGTGTTTGAATATCACCGTTGATAGCTTTATCCAATGCCTCAACTAATGCTTCCTTATTCATATCCCATCTACCTGTGATATTGTGTTCCTTTGCTGATTCCCTTAAAGTCTTAAGGGTTAATTTCCTAAGATCATCTTTACTCATTGATTTCCTCCGTTTACTATTTGTTTTCAAACTACTATAATACGGTAACTTGGTAAGCTCATTATAACACATTCATTATGATATGTAAATACCTTTTTGTAATATTTCCTAGCCACCCTCAGCATACATAAAAGGGGCCGAAGCCCCAGTTATCTTATAGTTTGCTTAAATACTCCTCAGAAGCTAAAAAGCCTCTGACTTTATCAACTGTGCTATAACCTCTCCAACCGGCAATTTCATCATCTGAAATTTCTCTATCTGTTCTGAAAAGTAATACTTTGTAAAGACTTCTAGTAAGTGAATCGTTGTTAGCTTCATCAGAATTTGCTATTTCACTAGCTACATCACTAACAGATTCACCACCTTTAATCTTATCTGCCCAATAAACTATTTCATCTTCTCTGGACATTCTACTTAGGTATCTTGCGTAACATGCAATAACTTCTTCTCTTGAACCATCACCAAGATCTACTGCTGGAGCTTCCTGAACTTCTCTAGCAACGTTGAAATATGCATAAAAATCTCTGTTTGGAATGTTGATACCTTTTGTTTCATCACCAAACCAAATACCGTCCCCTAGGTGATACCCAAGATCTACATGTGTTGCATTTCCCATATAACCGATTCCTGTTGCTCCGTGGTCTTGTACAAAACAACATACCAATGACGAATCTACTAAATTACCATTTGAATCGTTTTGCATAATATCAGCTGCATTAGCTTGTACATGTTGATCATTTGCATAACCACCACATGCTACTGAAACTTCAGGTGTGCTGAACCCTCTGGTTACAGTAGTACTACCTCCAAAATGATCATGAACTGCTTGTAAAAGTGCAATTAAATCAGGATTAATTACTATCCTATCTGTTCTATCATTTCCATTATGATTGCTTTGAAACTCATGTAACATGAATGATGGTGCCAATTGCTCATCACCTTGACTTAAAAAATATTCTTTTGCCATAGTTATTTCACACTTTCGTCGTTCGACTTTTTATTGTTTGACCTATCCCATAACTCATATAATTGATCCCAACCGTTGGTTGCTACAAATGAAACTATAAAACCTAATATAATTGCACCAACGATGTAATACCACACAAAAGCCATTCTTTGCGTTTGTATGTAAATTATTGCGGTGATAACTGAAAGCAATATACTCGTTACAGTTACCTGAACTACTGTTGGAATATTTACAAATACCCACAGCTCTTTTGTTACTTGCGTAATTAATGAAGTTAAGAATACTAACCCTCCAATTACAGTGATGATTAATGCTAAATTTGAAATTAAAATTTCCATACTTCTACCTCTTCCTTTCCCCGATAGGGAGTTCTAGGAGCTCATCATATAGATGCTTGATGGTTCCATTGCCGTCTAGTGCTTTGTACTGCTTGTACATTTGTTCTACGTTTTCAAGCGCATAAATTGGAATACACTTATCAATTGAATACCGGTTATATTGTTCAATCAAGTTGTTTCTTAATATCGCCTGCATGCCTAGCTTTAGAGCTTTAAACTGTGCAAATAACCATCTTAAAGCAAAACTAAAAGCAAATATTACTAATCCAAAAAGTGCTTGCAACCAATATTGTATAATAAATTCTTCCACTTCTGCCTCCTCACTTACTTTATTTTGTACTTGATACTTATAATAAGATGATTTCTACACATCTATTGCATCCTTAAATTGTGGTAAAGATTTTATTTGTGAATATAGTGCTTCAAAAGAGATGCCTGATTCTTTATCTAAAGGAAGTGTATATTCCTCCTCAATCAATGCATATTCATATTGATTAGGGTCTAGCGTTATTCCTTTTTCAACTAAAACATTGTACTCTACAGATAAGCCCTTTATCATGTCTATTGTTTCATCTGTCACAGTTAAGTTCCTCAACTTTTCACTAAGGTCCTTCAGTGTCTGAACATCTTTATCTCTTTGCTTTTCAATTTCTCTATAAGATACATCCGCATATGAGTATAGCTTTAATCTAATTGAACTATTTACTTCTAAACTATTTATCTGATGATATGATGTAACGATGCCTTTTTTGTTTTTTACTGTAATTTGTAAAGCCATTTAGCTTTCTCCTTTCATCACTTTAATTAACCAGTTCTTTGCCATACAAATAATTGCATTGCATAAGGTGTTGCTTGATGAGTATGCCCTTGCCCACCGCCTGATCCGTCTGTGTTAAGTGTCCAAGGAGTGTAGGGCCATGAGCTATCTCCACTTGTGTATTGAACTTCCCATTCCCACCCTGTTGGACTACCACTAGCCCACCCTGGAGATTTCATTCCATGATTATGGAAAGGCATTGTTGCTTGACTAATAGCTGTTGCACTTGTTGTATCTGATCCAAACTGACCTCCACCTGAATTTCCTGCATATAAATATGCTCCTGAATTTCGTGTCCAAGACCCACCAAATATGGTAGCTGGTTGATCAGCAAGAGTGTTTTTAGTAGTCATGTATATTGCTCCAATTGGGTAAGCTGACATTCCAACCACATAGCCTTTCCAATAAATTTCTTTAGCTACGTTGAGATCTCCAATAGTCCATATATGGCCATCAGTTCCCAAACCAATTGCATCGGCTCCTGTTGTGCCTTTTACCCATAATCCTTTTCCTTGTATTACTACACCTTCGTTTGTAGTTGCATTTTGTACTGATAATTGCCCAGGCATTTGCTTAGATACTAAATTGGGTCCATTAAGCTGAATTACACTAGTTGCATCTGCACTTGTAGTTATTGCTATACTACCTCCTGTAATCGATACAATTCCTGTTGAGCTTAACTTAAAATACTTGCTATCCCACACCCCTGTATCAAGAACTATTTTTAGTCCTGTCGTGTTAACAACATAATTTAAGCTTTGAATTGTTCCTGCAGTAACAGTTCCTAGGTTTGCCGAAATTGAACTGAGTGTAGCAACATTTATCTCAGCAGCCGTTATTGAGTCAGCTAGTATGTTGTTAGCAGTTATCGTATTTGCTGCTATTTTATCACCCGTAATAGTTGCCGCTACTAGCTTATCACCAGTTATTACTGCTGCTGCTATTTTATCTGCACCAATTGCACCTGCAGCTATTGCATTAGCAGATATTGAACCTGCTAATATACTATTTGCTGTTACCGCACCGGTTGCAATTTTATCAGCAGTAATAGCATTTGCCGCTATCTTATCTGTAAGTATTGTTCCGGGAACTATCAAATCTCCTTGTATAGCTGTTGCGGTGAGTACATTAATGGCTGAGCCACTTTTGTTCAAAAACAACAAACAGTCATCAGCTGTTAGTGTTGGATAAGTATTTGTAACTACTAAATTTGTTGGATAAGCAGGTGACCAATAAGTATATACTGCATTAGTATAACCATCTACAATTGTATATGAAACACCTTTGTACTGAATATGTAACCCTGCCCATTGAATCTGTCCTGCAGCAGGCGTATTGTTTAATATCGTATATGCCATTTATTAGTTCACCTCCATTCTAGAACATCATATGCATTGCCGTGTTAAGTTTATCTGTTGCTACTGCTCCAGCTCCTATCTTTACTGCTATTACTGATCCAGTTCCTAGGATAGTTGAATCAACAGCTCCTGTTGCTAGCTTTGCAGTAGTTACTGCATTTGCACCTAAAGCTACTGTTGTTACAGCACCAGCTAGCAATGCATTTGCTGTTACTGCACCGGTTGCAATTTTAGTTGAATCAACTGCACTAGCTGCTAGTTTAGCTGTTGTTACTGCCAAAGGACCAAGGGCTGTAACGTCTACAGCACCAGCTAATATTTTACCACTTGTTACTGCACCAGTGCCTATGGCAGTTGCATCTACTGCTCCTGCAAGTATCTTGGTGTTGGTTACCGCTCCTGTTGCTAAAGCTGTTGCTGTAACAGCATTTGCAGCTATCTTAGTTGAATCAACAGCACTTGCGGCTAATTTAGCTGTTGTTACAGCAAGTGCTCCTAATGCTGTTGCATCTACTGCTCCAGCTAATATTTTTGTGTTGGTTACCGCTCCTGTTGCAAGTGCAGCTGCTGTTACCGCCGAAGCCCCTAATGATGTTGCGTCTACTGCACCACTTGCTATCTTATCATTAGTTATTGCATCACCTGCTATTGTAGTTCCTGTTACCGCTCCTGTTGCAATTTTACCAAGTATTACTGCTCCTGCGCCAAGGATAGAGGAATCTACTGAACCAGCAGCGAGTTGAAGTGTACCAATTGCATCGTCTGCAATTTCATTACCTGTTAATGAATTACTAAGTATTGTTGCCCCTGATACCATCTTACCTGTCCCAATACTAGTTTGATGAATACCTCCGTCATTAGTAAATACTAAAACATCATCATCTGTTAGTATTGGTTTAGTAGCTGAACTTGTAAACAGTGTTTTATCAGTAGCAGAAAACTTCCAATACGTATAGGCTAGATTTGTATTACCATTTTGTATTGCGTAGTTTACACCCTTGTACACAATGTTACAATCTGTCCATGCAACATATCCTGCAGTAGGCGAATTATCTGTTAGTAAAAATCCGTCTAATTGATGAGAAGCTATATTAAGATCTCTTGACATTACTTTACTAGCTATACCATTAATTGCATTTACCTTTGACTCATACAAGCATTCAATCCTGTAACTAACATCTGCCAGCATGGACTTAAACTTATTGTCTAGCTTGTTATCAATAATTTTTTCTATATCTACTTTTTTCATTTATTAATCCCCTCTCCTAACACAAAAAATGTGTTGCCACATTAAGTTTGTCTGCTGCTATAGCCCCTAAAGGTATTTTGTCAGCAGTTACGGCACCATTTGCTATTAACTCCTCAGTTATACTACCTTGTGCAATTTGATGACCATTTATAGTTCCAACGGTTAAGTTGGCACAATCCAAATTTATAACAGTAATTGAGCTAGCATCAATTGTTCCTGCAGTTAACTTATTTGCTGTTAAATCTACAATTTTTGCATCCGTTATACTACCATCAGCTATTTGAACTGTTCCTATAACACCTGCACCTATCATTGCAGATTGTATTGTTCCATCTGCTATATTGGCTAGGTTAATGTCAGCAAAATTAGAAGTTAAATATTCAACTGTTATTGAATTGGCTTCTAGCAATTCTATTTGTGCTACAACTGCTTCAAGTTCATCAGTCTTTACATAGTTTGCTTCTAAATAATCTACTGTAATTGTATTAGCTATTAGATCTTTGACCCTTATAAATTCAGCTGTAAACTTCTTTATAGCTTTTTCATTGGGTCCATCTATACTTACATTTGATGCAGTTTCTGACTTACCATATGACTCTACAGAAGTTATTAACCCACCATCAAAGTCTTGAGTAAGAACCATCATTGGTATTTTGCATACTTTACCTTTTTTATCTGTTACCGTTATCATATCATATGGATCAAGCCTTGGATCTCCTATGAAGGATAATGATCCTTGCCTAAAAGTAAATCCTGATACAGTTTGAAACATATTGTCTAACATAGATTGTGTCATGAAGTTGTTTGAAATACTAATAGCAGTAATTCCTGATCCTGATGACAATATAGCTGAATCACTTGAACATTCTACTTTTCCTACTACATAATCATGATCACTGACTACTAAATCATCGTAGTATCGAGTGGTGTCAACATTGTAATTTATGTCCGTCCACCACTTAAATACCAAGTACCCTCTTCTATCAAACAAAGTAAACTTTCCATGTAGTTGTGCTATCATTCCAACTACTTCTCTGTAACTCATGCCTTCAGGTTCTGTATTTATTGTGATGTTGGGCAAGCCTGTTGTATCAATTGTTATCCCTGCTTGTGTTCCAAGCTCTGTTAAAATTTGTTTATCAGTTGCAGGAAATGTTAATGAAGAGAAGTAATTCTCCTCCATTATATATATCATTTTATCATATGCAGTAAATGTTATTACATCTTCTTCTGGTTCATAATCAATAGCTTTGAACTTTCCAAAAGGAATGTACTCAGGTGTACCGTCAATATCAAGTCCTATGAAAATTTCTATTTCATGGTTTTCAAAAATTATTCCAGTATTTTTTACCTTTACTTCCACAAGTCCTGCATAAGTACTTCCAAATGTAATATCGGTTCCACTGTTTGATCCTCTTTTACACTTTATACTATAAATTCCAGTTGTAACCTCTGTTAAGCCATCCTTTATTTTTGCTATAAAGTGTCTGCCTGTCCCAAGAACAATGTTTTGAAAAGAACCTGATGAACTATACATATTGTACCTCCTTCCTAAGGGTGATGATCATGCTATTGGACAATCATAAATAACAAGGCCTTTACATCACAAAATGGAATGACATCATACTTTTCAGTATCATATTCTAGATCACTAAAAACTATAGTATCTATATCAACTTCATTTGTAAGTAAAAGTAATTCATTTATTTCATTAGCCCAGTTGATACCTTTTGCGTTTCCTTCACCCGGGTATTTTACATCTATTTTTGTTTTTTCTTTGTCATACGGTTTGTATGTGTCTTCTAACTTTTGTAATGTTTTTGCAATTGCATAACTTAACTTGATAGGCAACTTTAACTGGCTTATCTTGCTTAATGAATTTACAATATCTATTACACCTTGATTTGTTAATATCACTTTCATTACTTTATTACCTCCTATTAGTTTACATCTTGTTGTACCAAAGAAACTGATACTTGTTTGTAGTATCTATATCCCAATGCCATGTCTGAAAGAGTAGCTTTAGGAGCACTTGTATAAAATGTTCTTATCTCAATTTCATCTGTGTCAGGATTAAGAAAGTTAACAGGAAAGAACGGTGCACTCTTTAGAGCTGCTAACATTGCTTTGTAATTTGCAGTTGTCATCTTTGTCCAAGTAATATCTAGAGTAGTTACCCACCCTAGTATATCACCTGTCATAGAACCATTCGCTACCCTTGTTGTGTTCTTTGACCAAATAGGCTCTGTTGCTATGCTTATACCCTCAATATCAGGAGAAGGCATTTCAACATTGTTAAACTTTAGATCACTCATGATTGCTTCCTCCTTAATTGATTATTGGGCATTTGCCAGTTGCTATAGTTTCTTGATTTACTAATTTTACTACAACATCTTTTATCTCTTTGCCTTCTATATAGAGCTTAACTATGATATTGTTAGATCCTCCACCTTTGTTAGGAAGATTATCTACTGCTTCTTTTGCTGCCTTTAATGCCATTGCATACATCTTATCTTCAGGAGCTACAAACTCTCCTTTAGTTTTGTTATCACCAATTATTGCTAGCTTAGGTTGATTTGCCTTAGCATAACCACCTTGTGCAAGCATTGGTATTCTTGG
>Ga0302207_1001014_pt1 | contig 10935 bp, 8 predicted proteins | sample II_Fen_E2_2_FD_198792 | JGI IMG/M metagenome (GOLD analysis project Ga0302207, IMG submission 198792) | Peat permafrost microbial communities from Stordalen Mire near Abisko, Sweden - II_Fen_E2_2 | ecosystem: Environmental > Terrestrial > Soil > Wetlands > Permafrost | place: Sweden: Abisko...
TATGTTGAAAGAGTCAACTACACTGTAATTGGTCAACCAAAAATAGTGTTTATTTTACGTATACAAAATACTATTGTAAATGTTTTATAACACTTTATTAAAAATTAACCTAAAAAGAAAGGGGCAAGTAATCATATATTATACATTTACAGAATGTGGTATATACTATAAAGCAAAGATAGGATATTTAAATTCGGATAACTGTGAACTTTTGTTCTAAAATAGTGCACTTTTTGACAATTTACACCGAATAATTGACTGAAGGAAGGAGAAATTCATTTTACCTTGAATAACCAGGCTAAATTGACGGATAAATTAAAATTATTGGAGGTGCTAAAAACATCACGTTTTGTATTTGCAAAGACATCACTCAAACTGTAATATGCCCTCGTATCGAGTTGAATGATTTTACCTTTAATATTGAAAAGCATTCCAAGACCGGTACAAAGACCATAATCAAATGGATGTTGAACTGAAGTGATATGCTGGGCATCCAACGATCCGCCGGTGGTATTCAAAAGGACTCTTTCAGAAATTAAATAGCTGATTTTAGGTCCCAGATTAAAGAAGACCCTATTTTTACGACCAACAAATATATGAGTCATAAAAGGTAGTTCGATATAATTTAATTGACGGGAATACAGCCCTGATGATTCTGTCCAGCCACGTTGCGAGAAATTCAACTCAGCCTGCACACCGACATTCTTTTCGGCAATGTACCTGAATACGATACCACCATTATAACCCATTAGAAAACCCTGGGGAATTGCAGGATTAAAGAGTACCATCGACTCAGTAACTCCTAAATTCACGCCTACATACATTTCAGGTTTATCTAATCGTACCTGAGCATAAAGAGACGCTGAAACAAATATCAGGATTGAAATTAAAAGTTTTCGCATAGTATGGTTTTTTCACAAAATTATTGAGCTTTGTCTTCGCCTAAATAAACACGTTGGTTTATAAATCCTGAACCAGTAGTACTGCGTTCAAACAATGGTTCTGATTGAATGCCTTTTTCCTGATTGTTAGAATTAATTTTAGTACCAAATTTACCTCCGTTATGGCGAATTAAAGTAATAAAGTATTTTGACAAGTCATATCCAAGCAAATCAAATCGCGGAGAATCAGTTGCTGCATCTTTTCCAAAATATTGATCATACTCAAGATTAAATTCGTTGACCAGCGAAGGATTAAATTTAGTGATAAAAGGAGAAATAAATATACTTTGCGGTGTCTTTTCGGGTTGACTTCTCCAGTTATACTGTTTAAATAAGATTATATCATAAGTCGTCGATGCTAAAGTCAATGAATTAAGAAAAGGGCTTACAGTTGAAAATTTATCTGAATTAAAAATGATTAGATTCTTTTCTCCCTTTTTTAATACCTTCGTAAAGTCAGCATTCTCTTCGCTTGTTACATCAATATTTGAAAAACTCTTATGTACTTTGGTTAATTTCTTTTGCAGTGTTTCAGCCCGTATTCTACCATCATCCAGCGGACTAATATCCTGTAATTCGGCAAAAACAATATGTGCATTTTTATATTTCCCGGTAATTAATTCAGTGATAAGATCCAATTCAGAATCTTGTCCAGGATTAAATTGAAACAAATACGGGTTAGTATCAATATCCGGCACTTTTGAGGTAAATGGAATTAAGGTATTAATCTTATTTGCCTTTGAGAAATCGTCAACAATAGGTACCTGATTGCTAAAAGCGGGTCCGATTATCAGATCTACAGTTTTTATTTCAGGGTTATTCAGTATTTCAGTGACTCTTTCCTCTGATTTTTCGGTATCATATGTGTAAATTTCGAAAGATATCCCTCGTTGTTTGGCTTCATTGATAGCCAGAAGTGCACCTTCATAAAAGTTCACAAACCTTTCTACACTCGGGTCGCTTTTGGGTTGGTCGAGCATGAATGGCAAAAGGAAAGCTATCTTAATAATCTTTTTTTCAGCGTTTTTAATTGATATTGGTTTCTCAACGATTTTAGCTTCTACTTTAGTTGTTTTAGATTCCAATACCATTTTGTCCTTTTGCCCTTTAGATTTTACAACTACAGGCACTGGAATTTTCAACTCCGATCCTACAACCAATCTGGTGTCACATCCCGGATTTAATTTTATTATATCCAGGATATCTACTTTATATCGTTTGCTGATCGAGAATAAAGTTTCCTCCACTTTGACTTTATGTGTAACAAACTTTGGCTTGGTGTCGCTATTATCCGAATGAGTTGATTGAGAATTTGTTTTTAATAGCTTCTCATTTTCTTTTTTATTGTTTTCACTTAAAAATACGGGTATTTGTAATACTGTTCCTTCCTGCAATCCATCTTTAATAGCCGGATTATATTTCAGGACGTCTTCTTCACTTACTTTGAATTTACGGCAGATGCTGAAGAGCGTCTGTTTTCTTCCTACTTTGTATTGAATAAAGTCAGGGGCAGGTTTAGACTTACCGAATAAACTTTTTCCTGTTTTTTTAGGAACAGGAATAAGAATCTGTTGTCCTACTTTCAATCCATCCTTTACTTCGGGAGTTGCTTTCGTTATTTCCTCAACAGATATATCAAATTTTCTTCCAATAGAAAGTAAGCCTTCGCTCGGTTGAACCGTATATTGGTAATATTCTTTGCCATTAACAATTATGATGGGACTGTTATTGTTCTGTGCAAGAGTTATAAAAGATGACAGAAAGAAAGCTGCAAATATAAACCTGAATAATTGCTTTTTCATGTAGTTGTTGGTTACTAATTGATTTTTAGTAACAATTGCAAAAGTACTAAAAATATATTTTATCAGGCAAGACAGGGTAATAAATCAGAGTTTTTTTTGTTATTGATAAGAAAGATGTACATTTGCATACGATATATAATATAGCAATTATTACCTGCCCATGAGAAGATTGATTTTGTCTGCCTGCCTTTGTGTTCTAGCTATACTTGCATCGGCTCAAATTACCATTAACGGTAACAAGTATTTACAATTTCAACGGATAATAGGTAGTGATACAATTGCCGTATTGCTTATTAATGATGTTTCTAAAACCGACATTACTTATTCCGGCAATGGAACAACCATAAACTGGTATAAATACTCGAAAGGGGTAAACACCTTTTTCAGTTCTTTTAAAACAATTTATCCGGAAGATGCTACCGGATATTCTCTGATTGTCGATGGACATGAAACCCATATCTGGGTTATAGATTATAAAAATTATCTTCCTGTTTTCAATTCTTTTGAACCGGAGAATAATCCCAATGCACAATGCGTTAATATGAACCTGCTTATTGATGCAACCATTCCGGCTCTTAGTTATCAGGCATTTGTTGGTTCTCAGTTTTCTCTTCCACGTAATTTCAGCATTACGTATCAAACCCTTAAGTGGGATGACGCCACCAGTTCATGGATTTCAGATCCCGTTACTATTCCTGTTGAATTACCGGCAAATCAGATCAATGTTCCTACACCGTATGGCAATACAACTTTTACAATTTCCGGCGACCAATATGCTGCTGATCTGGGATTAGACCCTGTAAGCAAAAAAAGTTCGGAATATCTGACCAGTGCAGTAATCAGTCATTTAAAAACCAATGTTGCTTCCCGTGATCAGGGAACAGGAAATAATAATGAAGGTGACTTCCCGTCTTCAAAAACACCTATTAATTTTTCGGCACCCATAGATGTTCAGTTCTTAAGCAATGCCAACGAACCAACGACACTGTTTTACAATTGGAGCATTTATAAAGACTCCAAGTTAGTGATTACCCGCTCTGATAAGGACACCCGCAATTCTTTTACAGAAGCAGGCACGTATAAAGTAAAGTTAACAGTAAGCAATGCAACCTGTTCATTTACTGACTCCCTGACTGTCATTGTATCCGAATCGGCCCTGTATGTTCCAAATGTATTTACACCAAATGGTGATAATCTGAATGATGAATTCAGGGTAGCATACAAATCATTACTCACCTTTCAATGTTGGGTGTACAACCGTTGGGGAAGACAAGTGTATTACTGGACGGATCCTACTAAGGGATGGGATGGGAATATAAACGGGAAGAAAGCTACACCGGGTCCGTACTTCTATGTCATCAAAGCCACAGGTTCTGATAAAAAAGTATACAAACTTAAAGGAGATATCAATTTACTAAGGGGATCAGGAAACTAAGAACCATTATTAATAAATAAAAAGGCAGTAGGTATTTTCGGATACTTACTGCCTTTTTTATTACTATACCGGACTCATATATTATTTTTCAACCAGATACATGCTGCAAACCCCAAACGTAAATTTGCGGTAGATATTTAATTTAAACCCATTGGCAATGAGAATATCAATCAATCTCTGTCTGTTTGGAAAAGCATGCATGGAAGCTGTCAGGTAATCATATGCTACTTTATCACTCGACAGATATTTAGCTGTCATACGAACAAAAATCTTAGTATAAAGCTGATATCCTTTGAATAACAATCCTTTCTGTGGTTCATTCATTTCCAGAATCAACAAGTGACCACCTGGTTTCAGCACCCTGTGTATTTGCTTTAAACTTTCATCCAACTTCTCAAAATTACGTATTCCAAAAGCAATGGTGGCAGCATCAAAACTCTCATTCGCAAAACTCAGGTCAGAGCAGTCCTGAACCTGTAGGTCAATTTTAGTGCTTAAATTCGCATTCGCAACTTTAATTCTACCCATTTCAAGCATCTGGGCTGATATATCAACCCCGGTAACATGATCCGGATCTAAGTACTGATATGATTTAATACACATATCAGCTGTACCTGCAGCAATGTCAAGAATTTGCTTGGGATTATATTTTTTGAGTGCCAGCAACGATTGCTTGCGCCATACACGTGCCATTCCCCAGGACATGATATCGTTGAATTTATCATACTTATCGGAAATCGTATTAAACATGCGGGCAAGTTGTACCGTTTTTTCTTCTTCCTGATTATAGGGCTTTACTTTTGTAAAATCTTCTGTTGGCTTTATTTTATTCATATTTTCAGTTTACAGTTTGAATACGGAAATTATAAGTCATTCTTGATGCGTGTGTCCTGATAATTTCAGAATCCTGTGAGATTAAAGTTTATAACAAAGATAGATTCCTGTTTGTTGTGGATTAATAAGTGGAGAAATTGTAAGTTTCTTCGGGAATAGCGACATTACGCCATCGTATGCCCAGTAGGTTGCATTGGTCATCAGTATTCCTACAGCAGCTCCCATCAATACATCACTTGTCCAGTGGTAGTTATTTGCAATCCGTGCGATACCAACCCATGTGGCTGCTGCATAACCTCCTACTGATATCCAGGGACTGACAGAACCCAATTCATGGTCAAGAAATGTAGCTGCAACAAAAGCCATAGCTGTATGTTGCGAAGGCAGGGAATAAATATCCTGTATGGAAGTATAGTTCCGCCCCGGAGGCCGCAGTGATTTAGTCAGCATTTTACCGTTATAAACGACAAAATCACTTGCAATATACGATACTGCCAGGATAATTGATTTGTCGATAAACCTGTGTTTGGAGGGTACTCCGCAAAAACTGATTGCATAAGCAGCAATTGATGGAAGATAGCGTATCTGGTCCTCATAAAGATTTACATAGATGCCTGTTGTTGAAGGATTGTAATTCCATTTCAAGGGTTTTTGCAGGCTTTCTTTCAATCCCGGTATGCTGATAATAGCCACACTTCCCAGAGCAAAGCTCACCGGTATGATGCTTTCATGAACATAGCGCGAATCGTACCATTTCTTATGAAATTCATGAGAATTTACAGTCGTTGAATCAGGTGCTTTCAACGTATCGGATTGTGCTGCAGTTTTATTGCTGAAAAATAATATTAATATTATAATCGGCAGAAGTTTCATTTTCTAAGTAGCTTTAACTTCAGAAGTTTTCATGCTTCTGAATATCAACCAGATTCCCCAGATAATAAATGGTAAACTGAGTATCTGCCCCATATTCAACGATAAGTTGGATTCAAATACTTCCTGGTTGTTCTTTATAAATTCCAATGCAAAACGGGAACCAAATATACCAATCAGAAAAACTCCGAATATCAACCCGTTCTTTTTATAGGCTTCTTTTTTCCAGTACAACCACCACACTATGGCAAATGTAATCAGACAATATATCATTTCATATATCTGTGTCGGATGCATTGGTTGTGTTTCACCACTGCGAACGAATATAAATCCCCAGGGCAATGAAGTAGCACTACCATAAATTTCCGAGTTCATTAAATTTCCCAATCGTATGCTGGCACCACAAATAGCAACACCAATAACCAGGCGGTCGAATATCCAGACATATCCTTTTTTGGACACATTCTTATTGAAAAAATACATGGCAATAAGGATTCCAATAGCTCCACCATGGCTGGCTAATCCTCCGCGCCATATATATAGTAATTCCCAGGGGTGCGAAAGATAATGATTTCCGTATTCAAATGTAATTCCGAGTATAGTTACCGGCTCTTTCAACAACTGCCATTCGTAGAAGAAGCAATGTCCGAGACGCGCACCCAGGATAGCCCCGACTACAGTATACAGAAACAGTTGATCCAACCAGGCTTCCGGTAGTTTCTCATGTTTGAATAGTCGTTGAACAATTAATAATGTGAACCAGATTCCTGCTGCCCAAAGTAATCCGTACCAACGGATGGCAAGTGGTCCTAAGTGCACTAATACAGGATCAACATTCCATGTAATAAAGTCTAACATCATACAATTGTGCGTGTTTAAGGAGTTGAATTATATTGGAAAATCAAGTATCTGAAATTTAAATTGTCAATTATAAGCAATCGTAGATAATTAAAGATATATTTGATAATCTACAAAAAACTTATAGTTCAGTATCAGGGTAATTATTAATTTTTAATTATTAATTTTTAATTGATAAGTCTGTCTTCAATTAAGCATTAACAGCTGCACCATGGCAATTTTTATATTTTTTGCCACTTCCGCAAGGGCAAGGATCGTTGCGTCCTACTTTCTTTTCTACACGTATTGGTTCATGATGTTGTAACTCGCGGGTATCCTGTTTGGTTGGATCTTCGGTTCTGCCACCCACTTCATCTTTCTGTGTCTTATATTTGCTTAAATCCATGCGTTGACTGGGTCTTGCTTCACGAACCTGTTCAGGCTCACGCATTGGAATCTGTCCACGCATCAATATAGCAAGCACTTTGCGGTTAATCGAATCGATCATTTCTTTAAATAAGCCGAACGATTCCAGTTTGTATATCAATAACGGATCCTTTTGTTCGTAGCTGGCATTCTGAACCGAATTACGCAATTCGTCCAACTGACGAAGATGTTCTTTCCATTCATCGTCGATTACAAACAGTAACGTTTGCTTTTCAAATGCTTTTACCACTTCACGGGCTTCCGATTTATAGGCTGTTTCCAAATGGGCTGTAATATTGAATACTCTTTTCCCATCAGATACCGGGATTAAAATACTTTCATACTGTTGTCCTTTTTGCTCATAAACCTGTTTAATGACCGGATATGCTATTACTGCCAGTTTATCCATCTTACGTTTAAACGTTTCCATAGCAGCATCAGCTACCATGTCGCCTAACGTACTGATTTTTGTTGAATGAAATTCTTCTTCCTTGAATGGAACATCCATTGAAAATACTTTCAACAAATCAACCTCCAATTCTTCAAAATCACCTGAATTTCTTGCATTCTCTACAATACTATCGGCAGTATCGTAAATCATATTGGTTATATCAACCCCGATACGTTCACCCATTAAGGCATGGCGACGTTTAGAATACACAACTTCACGCTGGGAGTTCATAACATCATCATATTCAAGTAAACGTTTACGTATACCGAAGTTATTTTCCTCGACCTTCTTCTGTGCGCGTTCTATGGATTTGGAGATCATGGAATGTTCAATCATTTCACCTTCTTCGAATCCGAGTCTGTCCATGATACCTGCAATACGTTCGGAACCAAACAAACGCATTAAATCATCCTCAAGTGATACGTAGAATATAGAAGATCCCGGATCACCCTGACGACCTGCACGCCCACGTAACTGACGGTCAACACGTCTACTTTCATGACGTTCTGTACCGATAATTGCCAAACCACCTGCTGTTTTTACTTCGGGTGTCAGCTTAATATCCGTACCACGACCGGCCATGTTGGTCGCAATTGTTACCGTTCCCGATTGTCCGGCAGCAGCTACAATTTCAGCTTCACGCTGATGTAACTTGGCATTCAACACATTGTGCTTGATCTTGCGGCCATTTAGCATTCGGCTTAGTAATTCGGAGATTTCTACCGAAGTTGTACCTACCAGAACAGGGCGTCCGGCAACCACCAACCGATCGATTTCTTCGATAACAGCTGTATATTTTTCGCGTTTTGTTTTATAAACGCGGTCTTCCATATCATTACGCGCAATCGGACGATTGGTTGGTATTACCACAACATCCAGTTTATAGATATCCCATAACTCACCGGCTTCTGTTTCTGCCGTACCGGTCATCCCCGAGAGCTTGTGGTACATGCGGAAATAATTCTGCAGGGTTATGGTGGCAAATGTTTGTGTTGCTGCTTCGATGGTTACATTTTCCTTTGCTTCAATAGCCTGGTGTAATCCATCTGAATAACGACGACCGTCCATGATACGTCCGGTTTGTTCGTCAACAATCATTACTTTATTTTCCATTACCACATATTCCACGTCTTTTTCAAACAAGGTGTATGCTTTCAGTAATTGGTTAATCGTATGAACACGTTCCGATTTTATGGAATAAGCTTGAAGGATATCGTCCTTTTTTGACTGCTTTTCTTCAATAGTCAGCGTTTTTTCTTTCTCCAGATCTGCAATTTCACTACCCACATCAGGCAATACGAAGAATTGAGCATCATCCGTATTATCCGTTATTAAATCAATCCCTTTATCGGTCAGTTCAATCGTGTTGTTTTTTTCATCAATGATAAAGTACAGCGGATCGGTAGCAATATACATATTTCTATTGTTTTCCTGCATATAGAACTCTTCTGTTTTAAGCAAAAGCGCCTTAATTCCCTGTTCGCTTAAGTACTTAATCAAAGGCTTATTTTTAGGCATCCCTTTGAAAGACCTGAATAAAGCCAAAGCTCCTTCTTCCTGTACTTTTTTATCTTCCGATTTCAATAAAATACGCGCATCGGCGAGATATTTTGTTGCCAGGACTTTTTGAGTATTTACCAATCGATCTACTTTTGGTTTCAGTTCATCAAACAACTGATCTTCTCCTTTTGGTACCGGACCAGAAATGATTAATGGCGTACGGGCATCATCAATTAACACGGAGTCAACTTCATCCACAATCGCATAATTATGTTTCCGTTGTACCAGATCAAGTGGCGCTGTAGCCATATTGTCACGCAGGTAATCGAAACCAAACTCGTTGTTTGTACCAAAAGTAATGTCGGCTAAATAAGCCTGACGTCGTTCTTCTGAATTCGGACGGTGACGGTCGATACAATCAACAGTCAATCCGTGGAACATATAAAGAGGCCCCATCCATTCGGAGTCACGTTTTGATAAATAATCATTTACTGTAACCAGATGCACACCATTGCGAGTCAGGGCATTCAGGAAAACCGGCAGGGTAGCTACCAGTGTCTTACCTTCACCTGTCCCCATTTCCGATATTTTACCCTTATGAAGTACAACACCACCAAACAGCTGCACATCATAATGGACCATTTCCCATTTAATAAGTGCACCGCCGGCAAGCCATTCATTTTTGTAATGGGCTTTATCACCCTGAATGGTTACAAAGTCATGTTTTGTTGCCAGTTCCCTGTCAAAATCATTGGCTGTCACTATCACTTCCGAATTCTCAGTCAGACGACGGGCAGTATCTTTCATTATGCTGAAAGCTTCCGGCAATACCTCATCCAATACTTCTTCGTATTTTGATGTGATTTCCTTTTCCAGCTTATCAATTTCATTGTAAATCTTCTCACGCTGATCAATTTCAGTTTCCTCGATACTTGCCTTGAGTTCTGCAATAAGGGTAACTTCCGGAGCAACATAATCCTGAATCCTTGTCTTAAGAATTTCAGTATGAGCCCTTAATTCATCATTTGAGAGAGTTTTAATTTCCTCATAAACAGCTTTTATTTTATCAACAAAAGGGGTTATTTCTTTCAGGTCTCGTTGTCCTTTATTCCCCAATATTTTTCCTAGAAAATCATTAAATCCCATATATTTCAATGTTTTATATTATTGTTTCGATTATTTTTGTTTGTTTTGTCAGTTTTCCTGAAAAAGACTGACAAAGATAGTATTTTTTCGTGTTAAAAACGAGTAGTAAGCTAATTTATTAGGCAACGTTATTAAAACAAAAAACGCTCCAAAATTAATTATTTCAGGATTTGTTCGGGTAAAATTAATTCATGGATTTACTTTCAGCTTATAAAATGACTTCATACACTGATCTTGCTTTAGTTCTTTTTTAGTCAGTTTTTTAACCATTTATTAAATATCACTCTACCGAATATGTTGTTAATACAAGCCTAAATAACTTTGAATGTATTGGTTAGCATCAATGACTTATTTTTCCGGATTTAGATTAAATGAGCTCTTTGTGTCTTTTTATTGATGGATAATTATTTACTGACTTTAATAATTTATTTTTTCTTTTTGACAGTAACCGGAACATCCCTGGCAGTTCGAGACTCATTGTCACAATCCGTCACCATCTGACATAAAGCAATTTCAGGCCTAAACAAATTTAAATCATGAACCCAAGATAAATTTCCGGATAAGAACGAGGGCATTATGATCACATAATCGTTGTTTTTGCTTTTCATATTCAATCCCAATCCATTAAATTTTAGATACTTCAAATTCAGGTAAAAAGTAAAAAAAAAGATATAACAAAGGGGATTCTGAGTG
>Ga0302207_1001017_pt1 | contig 10923 bp, 21 predicted proteins | sample II_Fen_E2_2_FD_198792 | JGI IMG/M metagenome (GOLD analysis project Ga0302207, IMG submission 198792) | Peat permafrost microbial communities from Stordalen Mire near Abisko, Sweden - II_Fen_E2_2 | ecosystem: Environmental > Terrestrial > Soil > Wetlands > Permafrost | place: Sweden: Abisko...
CTTTGCCTAGTTCACTAGAATAGCCACTTTTAAGGTCTTTGTAATACAGTCTGCAAGAACAATCCCTATGCTTTTCCATATGTAAATAAGGGCATTTCTCGTATTCAGGTGGCTCGTGATACCATTGACAATAGTTATAAGAATCGGTTTTAATATCTTTCATAGATTAACCTTCTTTCATATTGTTATATTTATCTAGCATCTCCTGTGTTGCACTTATAGTGTTGATTAGCTTTACTCTTTCCTTAATGATATTGTCCTCAAGTCGTTTTATTCTTGCTTCACTTTTATGTATCTTAGCCCAACCCTTAGACAGCTTGCAGCCTACATAAATAAATTTTAAAATCTCTTTAATTTTATCCATTACATTTTCTCCGTCCGATCAAATATTAATTTGTAGAAAACCTTGAATCTACCACCACAATTTATACATTCATGTTCGTCCCAATGGGTGTCATTAGCTAAGATAAAATATGAATTTGCGAATTTTGTATCATCGCTTCCGCAATGTGGACATATATAACTGATCATTTTTTATGACTACCTCCCAATTTAACAGCTTTAAATCTTTGGCTATCTTCGGGGTATTTAGCTATTTTTATAACATCTTTTAATTCTATTTTCTTTATTGGCATTTCCGAACAGCGTCCACACATTCTTGGCGAATACAACATTTGTGAGCCTGTCTGAATATAAAGGTATTTTGTTCCTATGCTTGTAATTATGCCTGTTTTTGTTTTGTCTTTTGCTTGAACAGAAATTTTGTCATTTATATAGAATTTCACATACTTCCCATTCTTATAACCTCGTAAAACAGACTCCAACCCATGATTATATTTCATATTATTCCTCTTTCTAATTTAAGTGTGGCTTCTAACCATTCTTTTGTAATGTAACATTCACCTTCTGAGCAACATAAAATACCACGATCTTCATCAACCCATACCGAATATTCTGGGTCATCATTATCAAAATTTGTTATAAATCTTGTTCCGTTTGGAAAATCAAATATCTCTCGCAAATTATATATTTTGTCCATGTAGTCCTCCTTAATTTCTCTCCTGTATTAGTCATCTTTTAATGCATCTCGCCAACATTCACCATTAAGCTTCCAATCCTTAATGCAACGCTCATCGCATTCAAAGTCAGGAAACCAAGCCGATGTAGGACACATACTACAAAAATCAATATCATTAAAGTCTAAAGGCTGTCTTTTCAATGCTCTCAGTATATCCTTCAAATCACTCAAGTCATTTTCATCAGAGTAGATATTGAATGAATAACCTTCTATTTTATTTATAACTCTTTCTACTTTTTCAGCAGTAGTCATATAATCTCCCCTTCCAATTACGATAAAACCACCATTTTAGTGACTTGTTTACCACAACTTTCTTCCACATACAGGACAATAACTTATAGTAAAAATAGCAGTACAATCATACCCGTCCCAAATGCTTAACTCTCTTTCAGAGTCGTCTATTTCAAGGGTACAATAATCATCATTTTGAGATTTCAAGCCATAGCCATCATTACAATACTTACAATTTCCCATAGTCAACATCCTTTCGTGATCAATCACAACATTTTTGAATTGTTCGTTATTCACGGTACAAACTGTTTACTATTTCAATCACTTTATCTTTTTCCATACTGTAATATTGAATATTTTTATTTAGTATATCTATAAATTCCTGTTCTTCTTCTGTCGGTAACAATTCCCACGTATCATCTACTGAAAAGCCTGCTGAGTAGTTAAATGCTCTATTGTCGGTAAGGTACAATGTGCCACCTCTTTGATTTTTAAATCTTCTTGTATTATCTTCACTTAGAATTTTTACTGCTTCCCACGTTCTTATATTCCTCATAATTTCTCCTTTCTAATTAATCGCCATTTTTTCAAAGTGTTCCCTACTGTGCTAAATATCCATTTGTATGATTTCTAAAACTTGCATATAAATCTTCTATATTATCAAAGCCTGTGGCTATGGAATATCCGATTGAAGTTTTAACTTCTGTATTATAGTTGTTCTTCTTCATAAAATCTGTCATACCGTTGAATAAATATTTTATAAATAATTGCTCTTTTTCCAATGAATCGAACAGATATAATGTTTCAAGTCCTAAGAAATATTTTTTCTGATCTTTGTCGTATATAATATCAATATCGTTCATTGTGAATAGCCCCGCTGTCTTTATTTGACTATCCATAGTTATTCCCCAAATAAACTCATGGTCATTAACGAAATCCTCATATACCTTTTCCATATCCACCTGTGTTTCCAAAGTTTCAAATTCTATCATTATTTACCCCTTATAAAGTTGATTTTCTTTTTGTTTTCTCTATTAAGGTCTACTATGTACCACATGTTTAACTTTTTTAATTGTTTCTTTAACTTTGCATTTAATGGAGTTCCATTTTCTAAAGCTGACATTTCTTTCGATCTTAATGTTGCTAAGATTTCTTTGTACCATATTACTTTACCTTTCATAATATCCTCCTCCTTATTTACCTGAACTTCCGAGTTTACCCATGCCACGTTCACTTTCAAACGTTTGTAATTCTTCCCAAGTAATTTCCTTAATAATGTCGAATTTAGGTACAGGCAGCATAACAAACTGTGTGATTGCCTTATTGCTGAATTTTACTATACATTCCCTCTTCATAAGTACCTCTGTCCACTTCTCTGTAACTTCATCGAAACCTTTGACGAATTTATTTGCGTTTATATCGAACAACTCACATTCATCAACTTCTTCTTGTGTTTGTGTAGTTATAACGAGATACTTATCATAGTTGGTATTTATAAGTGGAATGAAGTACCCATTACGATACCCTGAGTCACCAACGCCAGCTCCTACAATTATGCCCTTACTTCCCATACCACCTTTGTCAAAGAACTTAGGAAACCAATCAGGACTGCACCCTATCGCTATTCCTGTATCTACTAGCTTTACTGAACAAGGGTTAATAACTATTGTTTCGGTTTCTGCGGAATGAACATCAAAACCTGCGTCTTCAAATCTCTTTGTTGGGATAATTCCGTTAGGTTTAGTTCTTGCGAAAAATAATTCGTTGCTTTTAATTTCCATTTATTATCTTCTCCTTTTATTATCTTCTCCTTTTATTTGAACCTCCCGTGACTAAAGTCGCAGGATTCTCGCTTCGCAGACCTCGTTACCTACTATCTCAGCGAGCCTCTAATATTCGGTACGTTCCATACCTATTTGCTCATTGTTTTTATGCCAAAATTCCTAAATCTTTTAGTCCTTGATTGAGAATATTAATGCTTGCGTTTTTATCTCTATTATGATGCGTCCCACATTCAAGGCAAATCCACTCCCTTAATCCCAAATTCTTTGTATCAGAATTCCTATATCCACAAATATTACAAGTTTGGCTTGAGGCAAAATATCTATCAACTTTATGATATGTTCTTCCATACCATTTTGATTTATATTTAATCATTCTTACAAACTCACTCCAAGATACGTTGCTTATTGCCTTTGCTAATTTGTGATTTTGAACCATACCTTTTACATTCAAGTCTTCTGAAAATATCAGTTGATTTTCCTTGATAATTTCAGTTGATAATTTGTGTAAAAAGTCAATTCTTATATTTCTTATTTTCTCATGCAATTTGGCAATTTTTAAAGATTGTTTTTTATATCTGATACTACCTATTTTCTTGTGTGCCAATTGTCTTTGCAATTTAGTTAATTTATGTTCATATTGGTATAATATTTTAGGGTTATTTCCAATCACACCGTCAGAAGTTATAAGAAAATCCTTTATCCCCAAATCAAACCCCATCACATTGTCATTTTCAGGTAATTGCTCGATTTCTTGCTCTACCAAAACTGAGACGTAATATTTGTTTGTAGAAGATTTTGATACTGTGACGTTTTTGATCTGCCCTATAAATGATTTACTATTAACGAATTTAACTAATCCAAGTTTAGGAAGTTTTATCCTGTTTTCTATAATATAAATGTTGTTATTTACCATTTGACTTCTATATGACTGTTTGTTATCTCTTTTAGATTTAAACTTAGGATATCCTAATTTGTCCGAGTCTTTTTTAACTCTTTTGAAGAAATTTTGATAAGCCACATCTAAATCTTTTAAACTCTGTTGAAGTGAAATACTATCTATTTCTTTAAGCCAATCATGTTCTTTTTTAAGGTTTTTTAATTCGTTCGCACATTGATTATAAGTTAAAGATTTTTTTTCTGATTTATATAAATCAATCTTTTTGGATAAATAGTGATTAAACACGAATCTACAACAACCAATTGTTTTATTAATTAAAATTTCTTGTTTTTTATTGGGATAAAATCTATACTTGTAAGCTTTTAATGTCATAGTATTCACCTCACTTTCTTTATAATAATTCATCTCATGGCTTAAAGTATGTGTGTTTCTGCCTGCCTATAAAAATATAGTGCATAAGGTTTGCTTGATTTCTCAACCTTATACACTTATATTATCATATTATTAATTATTTGTCAAGGTTTCTAATCGCAGCGTGAAAACCCACAATCAGAACAAGTCATGCATCCACCTTCTTGTCTAAGCTTTGCTCCACATATAGGACACTTATTGAAGTGCTTTGCAAAATCAATGTCTCCATTTTCTTCTTTATACTTTAATTCTTCTTTACTGAATAAAGACTTTTGTGCTTTAATTTCTTTTGCCTGAGTTGACTGTTTAACAGCAGTTTCACCCTCGTCTTCTCTTAATTCTATCCACATTTCCTTCTGCATAGACAACAATGCTCTGCCTATTGCATCAGGACAGCATTTGCCGACAGATACATCACGTTTAGTGGCTTGTCTTACGGCATATGAAGGACACGCTATAACACTATTCAACTGATCTACGATGGATTCTATGTGTATTCCACCCCTCAAAGCTAAACTAATCATTCTTGATAGTCCTACCATAAAGGCATTGCAGCCACCCGTACTTCCTTTTGATAGATATACTTCCATCAAATCTCCATTCTCAGGACTAAAGAATCCTTCAATATGCAATGAACCACAACCACTAACAATTTTGCGTTTGCGACCTATTAAAGTATCGTCAACCTCTAATATCATCCCTCTTGGAAGTTCTGTTTTTACTTCTTCGGATTCTGTAGGGGCTATATTTGTAAGAATACCACCTCTAGCACAACCATCTCTAAAGATAGTAACTCCCTTTAATCCCTTTTTCCATGCGTACATGTACAGCTCTTTTACATCTTCTACTGTAAATTCATTAGGAACATTAACGGTTGAGCTTATTGAAGCATCTATGTATTCCTGCCAAATTGACTGCATATTAATTCTATTTTTGTGATCTAAAGTCATTGCAGTTACAAAGTAATCAGGCAAATCTTCCTCGCTTTCGATTCCATTTGCTTTCATAAATTCTTCAACTATAGGGGTATATACTTTGTAAATAACTTCTTCATCATGCAGCGATAGTGTTTTTCTATTGTAGGATATGTTATATATTGGCTCAAGTCCACCACTAATACCCAACATAGTAGATAAAGTACCTGTAGGTGCAATTGTAAGCAACTGACTGTGAGCCAATCCATATGCTTCTACTAATACTTTTGTCTCTAAATCCGCAACATGATTAAAATAAGGACTCTTTAAGATAGCTTCCTTTTTATATTTAGGATATGCACCCTGTTCTTTTGCAATTAAAGCCGATGTTCTAAGGGCTGAATTTGCCATTTGAACACCTATTTCTTTGCAAATTCTAATAGAGTATTCGTCTCCGTATTTAATACCCAATTTTAATAATGCGTCGGACATTCCCATGATTCCAAGTCCAATCTGTCTCCATTCATCAACAGTCTTTCTCTGTATTTCCAATGGATGAAGGGGCAATCCCTGTAATAATACTTCATTCAACCCCTCTATTGAAGTTTTAACATCCTCATCAAAGGCTGTAAAATTAAAATATGAATCTTTTGTAAATGGATTTACTACATATTCTGATAGATTAATACTGCCAAGCAAGCACGAACCACCTGCGGGCAAAGGTTCTTCTGCACAATTATGCACAATAATCCCATTTAAATTAAAATGATGAATTACATCTACATTGATATCATAAACATCCTTAATGCCTATACTTTCAATGGTTTTTATTTTCTGCTCTTTTTTACGGGTTTGTATTCTCTTTGGAGTTTCTTTTAATTTTTCAAGGAATGATTTGTTTTTGTAATTCGTCAAATATCCAATATTCTTAAATACTTCATCATATATTTCTATTTTAAAAGCAGTTGCATTGTTTCTTAATAAGCCATCTTTTGCTACATATGATTTAGCATGATTGTGAATTGTTAAATTGCTATATATTCCAAACTCTATTAGCAATCTTTGGATTTGCTCTAATATATTTTTATTTACGGCACATAGCATAGCAAAGCTTGAAGTTCTGCTTGAGCCATCACAGGTAAACATAGCTCTAACAAATCCCAATTTAAAATCTTTTGATTTATTAAGCAAATCTATAGTTGTTTTGTCAAAATTCTCTATTCCTAAAAATTTATTAAAATCAGATACTTTTTCAATTTTATGGATTCTGCCCTCTAAACAAGTTTTTGTTTTCTGAGAATGTGGAGTTAATTTGAAATTTTCATCAATATGTTTTCTGACTAAACTCTCTAATGTCTCAGCATATTCAAATTCTTTATCTCCAACCGAAAAAGAAATGCTATGACTATCATGGTGAGGTACAAAAGAACCATCTGCAACAAGCCATCCTGCAATTATACCTTTTTCATAGTCTGATTCGTTGTCTATTGCAAAATCATGTATAGGAGTATAATCCATATTAACCTTATCTCCAATCGACAAATCTTTTAATTCTTTGTCTCCATTTGGAGTTAATATCTTATGATTATCGGTCATCCTCACGATTGTACCGTTTTCTAACTCAACTTCGAATACTTCTTTTTCTCCTGTCTTAAACATATCAGATGCTCTATATGTTTTGCCTTCCAATATAATTTCGTTTTTTACATCCTCTATTTTTTTATATCCCGACTTGGTTAAAACATGCTCACCTAATGGTATGCAAGGATTAGTACCTGCAAACTCAAATTCTTCATCTTCGCTTACTAAACACCAATCTGTAATCCTATCCCAAAATAACATTCCAGGTTCTGCCATATTCCAATTATTGTAGCATAACTTATCAAAGACCTCTCTAGCTTTAACAACGTTTTTGAATTCATCATTTGTATCTTCGCTTTTGAAATATAGAGTCCAATCGCTGTCGTTTTCTACAGCTTTCATGAAATCATTTAGTATTCTTATGGATATATTTGCTTTTGTTACCTTATCTAAATCGTTTTTTATATCTATAAAGTCTATTACGTCAGGATGAGTACAAAGAATTGAGATCATCAATGCTCCCCTACGACCTTTTGCTCCTATTATCTCAGTAACTTTGCTATATAAATCCATAAATGATGTACTTCCTGTTGTCGATTCAGCAGCATTGTGAACTTTCATTCCCTTTGGTCTTAGCTTGGATATATCCACTCCACAACCACCACTATAAGAGAATGTTCTTGCTAATGATTTTGCTGTGTCAAAAATACTTTCTATATTATCTTCAGGTGCAGGGATAACATAACAATTTGAATATGTAACCTTTTTGCCTAGTTTATCTAATCCTCTATTTGCTAATATTCTGCCACCAAATAAAAACTTCTTATCTAAGATCAACTGTCCAACTTTGTTGTTACCGTTGCTCACTCTATCTAACCAAGCATCAAAGGTTTCACCGTTGTACTGATATTTATTACTCCATATATTTTTTGCTAAATCTGTATCCACCCAATTTTCTAAATTCAAATTATCTACCTCTTTCTGTATTTTTAATTTATGCTATTCATTTATTTTACTATGTATCCTTTTGTATTCCATATACCCATATTCATCATTTCCTTGTCTGTAACATTTGGAATAAATACATCGATAACCGCTCGACCATTTTGCCAAACAACAGCGTTGCCACGATCTTTAACTATGCACATGCCTAAATTTTGAACAAAAACATGTGTTCCCATCGGAATACTTTTTGGTGCAGCTATTGGTATAAGATAATCCGATGATCCTCTATTTAAGGAATATTTATTTAGATTAGTGCCATCTGCTGAAATCGCCCTAGTATTAGAACAACTTTGGACAGTATTGGAATAATAAGAAACTTTAATATCAAACCATTTATTTTGTGCTTCTTTCTTCTTTTCTTCAGCAGCTTCCTGTTTAGCCTTTTCTTCAGCAATCAATCTTTCTTTTTCAGCTTGTTCTTTGGCTAATGCTTCAGCCTTTTTCTTTTCTTCTATCTCTCTCATCTTCACAAATATCGGAGCTTCATGAGCTTTTCTATATTCTATAAATCCTTGAAGAGTTTTTGCTTTCTTATCATCTACCTTTTTTATCGTTTGTGTGTGATTTTTTATATTTATTATTGGTGCTTTTAAATTGAACAAAAATATTGCTATTATACTTGAAACAATGATTGTAAAGAGCTTTTTCTTACTCAAAAATGTCCCTTATCACACACAAAACTTCTAATTCTTTCATTTTAAAACCTCTTTTCATTTTTAATTATAAGAGAATAAATTAACTATCCCCTTCTGACCATCCGCATTTAGGACAAAAGTCTAAATACATATATTCACATTCTGTATACCCATCTAAATCTCCGTGGATATTTGCTAATTGTTCAACGCTTTTTAAACAACTATGGCAGTGGGGACACAAAAAATTTTCAACCGAATCTTTCTTAACCATATTAACTAATCTTTCAGACGTATGTACTGGATTACGCTTAATGTCCTCAGATAACTCATCTAAGTCTTGATAAGCATATTTTCTATTCCCTCCATAATATTCTACAAGGGCTTCTAGTAAATCTTGCATTGTTTATGTAATCACCACCTTTAACTGAATAATCTTGCTATGGTTATGCCAACACCTAATACAATAGCGAATATACTTAACATGTAGATTACATCTAAGAAACTGTCAATCTTCACAAATTTATCTGTTGAAAGTTTGCTCAAATCAAATTTAAAATATATCCAATCTCGGTTTTTATCAGACGTAGATATTGCGAACACCATTCCCACAGCAACTAACAGGAATGTAATTAAGTTTAAAATAAACTCCAAAACTAAACCTCCTCTTCTTATTATATCATATTATTAATTATATGTCAACACTCTTAATCTTTTCACGAACTCTGTCCATTTCATATTCAGTAAGTCCTCTATCTACTCTATTCTTATACTTCTCAAGGTCTATTTTTTCTTTGTCTGTTAAATTGTCGTATTTATTTTGATCGTCCATCTTCTGCATAACATCTAACAACCTATGTAATTCTTCGTTCTTGGATTTGCTTTCAAATAGTTTTCTTAGACTAAACATAAACTTCCTCCTACAACATTTTTAATACTTCATCTCTCTTATCTTCAAATTCCTGCTCAATGATAAGTTTAAGTACATCTCTTGTGTAGTGTTTGTTCCTCAACCATTTATCTTTGAATTTCTTCTTGGCTTCAAGATAAGTTTCTTCTTCTGTATCACCCGATTTATACCAATCAAAATTATGCATTAAGTCAAATAACTCAAATACAATTTGGCTTATTTCTGCATCTTCTAATGGATTAGTAGTTCTTACATCGTCTGCATAATCAAACATTTCATTTCTCAAAGACATATCCATGTAATTCCAATGTCCACCACTCACGATAAAATCCTCCTTTTAATTTTACTTTTTAATTACCTTTTCTATCCTGTCAAAACTACCACTATATATTTCTATGGTTTTATTTTTATTGATTCCACCCTTTGAATGAACTTCCAAAATTATATCACCATCTTCTATTCCTTGATATTTGCCATAATATCCACTGCCTCGACAACTAAAGAAAAGCATATCCCCTATATTCCAACCCATGTTTTGTTTGATAAAATCATAAATGGTATTGTCTTTTATGATTTTATAACGTTCTCTAATTGGTTTTATTTCTTTTACAAGTTCTTTATCAACAACATCAACTGCTTTTATGTAATCACTAAATAAACTCATTCGCTCTCCTTTTATTTGAGATTTGATTTAAACCCGTCTACAGTCCATGTAATTACAAAATGATATAACCACACCCATATGGATATTATTAATCCTTCTATAAGCGTTATGGATGGTATATTTACAAAGTTATTTATGTAATTCCACAGCATAAATATAACCCATCCCTTAAAAACTACATTTGATACTATACTTAATATCGCTTTTATAAAAATCATAATTGTCTCCTTCTTCTTATTTTAAATCTACATTTTCCACTACATATGTAAGACCATTGGGAATATTATTTAAATATTTTGCCTGTCTCTCAGCTTCTTCCCTAGTTGAATAAAACTGTCCCTTATCCTCGCCTTTTATACATACTAAATAAACTGTCATTTAATGTCCTCCCTTACGGTAATTTGTGAATGTTAACAAGATACCATGCCTTAGACTTTCCTAAAACATTGTGATAATATTCAAATGAATTATCATTTGTAGGCACATTTTTAATTTCTTTGTGATGTGTCCTATGTATAAAACAGTGATGATGGTGTCTTGAATGATGATTTCGTCCACTTGCTGATACGCTTGTCATTGGAACCCCCAACGTAATGATCAATGCCAAAGCAACTGCTATTCTTTTAATATTTTTATTCATAATATTTATCCCCTTTTTATATGTATAATATTTTTATTTGTTTCACCGTATTTTTGAATGGTTCGTGACATCTTTTACAGTATCTTTCCACACATAGGACAATATTTTATAGGTATAGCCCTCATGGTATCTCCATTTTCACTGTAATGATTAAGGACTATATGCTTTTGGTCTA
>Ga0302207_1001020_pt1 | contig 10919 bp, 9 predicted proteins | sample II_Fen_E2_2_FD_198792 | JGI IMG/M metagenome (GOLD analysis project Ga0302207, IMG submission 198792) | Peat permafrost microbial communities from Stordalen Mire near Abisko, Sweden - II_Fen_E2_2 | ecosystem: Environmental > Terrestrial > Soil > Wetlands > Permafrost | place: Sweden: Abisko...
TTGGACAAGCGTTGTGAAGCCCTTCAATAGTTTGATAAACCAACTCAACGGGACAATCCACATCGGGCGGAGTAAGCATTTCAGCAATTTTTACAGAGATTTCGTCTTGCGTAAATGGTTTGTAAATTTCAGTCACGTAGTTTATTACCTTTTCTTTTGGCAAACTTTCCTGAGCTTTGGATTTACGATATACTTCGTCAATAATATATTGTTTGCCTGATTCTTTCAACAATTCAATGGCTGCACGAAATGCACAGAATTCATTCATCCTAGCCATGTCAATTCCATAGTAATCAGGAAAACGAACCTGTGGAGATGAAGAAACAATGACGATTTTCTTTGGTTCAAGCCTGTTTAAAATCTTCAAAATACTCTGTTTCAGTGTAGTTCCGCGCACTATGGAGTCGTCAATGGCTACCAGATTATCTACTTTTCCACGTCGGATAGATCCATAAGTCACATCATATACGTGCGTTGCCAAATCATTTCGTTCATGGTTATTGGAAATAAAAGTCCGTAATTTTATATCCTTAATCAACACTTTTTCCGCACGAATCGGCTTATTGGTTGCATTTTTAATACCATCTTTCATTCCAAAAAAAGCTACTTCGGCCGTATTCGGAATAAACGAAAAAACAGTATTTTCCATATCATTATCAATAGCTTTCAGAATGGGTTGGGCTAATGATTCACCAAGTTTTTTACGTTCTTTGTAAATGTCAATATCACTGCCCCGCGAAAAATAAATACGTTCAAACGAACACTTTGCCAATTCGGAAGCAGCCGGACGAATGGTTTCAAATTTTATCGTTCCATTCTTCTTAATAATCATCGCTTCACCGGGATTCAATTCATGAATATCTTCTTCTTTCAGGTTCATAGCTGTTTGAATAACAGGTCGTTCGGAAGCAGCAACAACTATTTCATCATCAATATAATAAAATGCCGGACGTATTCCTTTGGGGTCGCGGAAAATAAATGAATCACCATGGCCAAGCATTCCACATATAGCATAACCGCCATCCCATAATTTTTCAGATTTGCGAATGAACGATGATATATCCAGATTCTCTTCAATCTTTTGAGTAATAATTAAATCGTCGGAAGAAGTTTGTCTGATTTTATTATACTCTTTCTGCACTTCCTGATCAAGCTGAAAACCAAGCGATTCCAGCATTAAAAACGTATCACCTTTATCGCGTGGATGTTGACCTTTCAGGGTTAAATTATCAAATAATTCATCCACATTCGTTAAATTAAAGTTACCGGCAAGTAACATGGTTCTGTTCTTCCAGTTATGACGACGCAAAAACGGATGCACATACGACAAACCACTTCTGCCGGTAGTACTGTATCGTAAATGTCCCAGATACAATTCACCGGCAAAAGGTAACTGGGTTTTCGATTTCTGAACACTTTTATATACTTCATCCGGTAACGTTGCCATTTTTGCATTAATTGTTGCAAAAATTTCCTGAATTGCATTTTTACCCTCAACCCTTTCGCGCCATATATATTCTTCGCCCGGCGGCATATCCAGTTTTAAGGTAGCCAGACCGGCACCTTCCTGTCCCCGGTTATGTTGTTTTTCCATAAGTAAATACATTTTTTGCAAACCGTACTGCCATGTTCCATACTTCTCCTGATAAAAATCCAAAGGTTTTAATAACCTTACCATTGCTATTCCACACATATCTTTTTATGAATAATTAGAAATGAAAAAATTAATAATTATTTTTATAACTTTTTGAAAAACAAATAATAAACCCAAATAACAATAACAAATAAAAAACCCCAACGATTGACGCAGGGGCTATTTATAACATTATTCAACAGTTACCGACTTGGCAAGGTTGCGGGGCTGATCCACATCGCACCCTTTTACAACAGCTATGTGATATGCCAGCAATTGCAACGGAATGGCCGCCAGTAAAGGAACCAGACATTCTTCAGTATCTGGAATGCTAATGCTGTAATCCGACAAATTGCTCACAACCACATCTCCTTCGGTGACTATCGAAATTATTTTTCCTTTTCGGGCCTTAATTTCCTGAATATTGCTAACCACTTTTTCATACATGCCGGCGCTTGGTGCTATAACAACTACCGGCATTTCCTGACTAATCAGGGCAATCGGTCCGTGTTTCATTTCAGCTGCAGGATAACCTTCGGCATGAATATAAGATATTTCTTTCAGTTTTAAAGCACCTTCCAGCGCAACCGGAAAATTATATCCACGTCCAAGATAAATGAAGTTCTGAGCATAAGTAAACGTTTTAGCAAACTCTGCTATTTTATCGTTCTGCTTTAAGATTTCCGATATTTTTTCAGGAATTCTTGCTAATTCATATACTATTTTGAGATAATTTTCCTGACTTAAAGTTCCTTTTTCTTTACCTATCATCATAGCCAACATGGTCAACACTGTAACCTGAGCGGTAAAGGCTTTAGTTGAAGCCACTCCAATTTCGGGACCTGCATGAGTATAACATCCTGAATGTGTGTTGCGTGGAATGGAAGAACCAACCACATTACAAATTCCGAAAATGAATGCTCCATGCGATTTTGCCAGTTCAATAGCTGCAAGTGTATCGGCTGTTTCGCCGGACTGAGAAATGGCAATGACCAAATCATCGCAATTAATAACCGGTTTGCGATATCGGAATTCTGATGAATATTCCACTTCCACCGGGATACGTGCAAATTCTTCAATAGCGTATTTTCCAATTAATCCGGCATGCCAGGAAGTTCCGCAAGCTGTGATAATAATTCGTTTTGCATTCAGAAATTTCTCTTTATTATCAATAAAACCGGCTAAAGTGATATTATTTTCCTCTACATTAACGCGACCACGCATGCTGTCACTCAACGTCTTAGGCTGTTCGAAAATTTCTTTAATCATAAAGTGCGGATAACCGCCTTTCTCTAACTGACTCAAAGTCATTTCGAGTTTTTTGATTTCAGGAGTTTTTTCAACATTACCAATTGTTTTAATCTTAAGTTGTTTTCCACGTTGCAGCGTAACAACTTCTTCTTCGCCAATATATACAACCTGATCGGTGAATTCAACGATTGGGGTTGCATCAGAAGCTAAAAAGAATTCATCTTCGCCAATTCCAACAACCAATGGGCTTCCTTTGCGGGCTGCAACGATAACATCAGGATGCCCTTTTTCAATAATCGCAATTGCGTAAGCACCAACAACCTGATTAAGTGCAAGTTGTACTGCAGTTGTAAGATCAACTTTATTTGATTTTTTGATATATTCAATCAGCTGAACTAAAACTTCAGTATCAGTCTGACTGCTAAATGTGAAGCCCTGTTCTTTAAGCCCTTCTTTTAGTATGGAATAATTTTCAATAATTCCATTGTGAATCATAGCTAATTCTTCGGACTGAGAATAATGTGGATGTGCATTCACCTGATTGGGTTCTCCGTGTGTTGCCCAACGTGTATGAGCTATACCAATTGTACCTTCAATATCCTTTTGTTCTGCAAAATGCACCAAATCAGAAACTTTTCCTTTTGCTTTATAAACATTCAGCTTTTCACCGTGTATTAAAGCAATTCCGGCGCTGTCATAGCCTCGGTATTCAAGACGTCTGAGTCCTTTGATTAAAATAGGATAAGCCTGTTTATTTCCAATGTAACCTACTATTCCGCACATATACTTTTATTTTAGTTTCTTTATTAATTATTGAAAATCAGATTTTTGTCGCTAATATAAATATAAAATTTAATCTATTTATTATCATTTCTTTCCGTACCGAAGCCGCTCCATCGCTAAAATTGTATCTTCGCGGCTGCTAAAACCTGTAAATCTCATATATCCTTCACCCGAAGAGCCAAAAACCACACCTGGAGTACTTACAATATTATTTTCGTACAGAAGCTGTTGAAAAAACTTCCATGAACTTTGATTATCAGGCGTTTTAAACCAAACATAAGGCGAACTGATACCACCATAAACTTCAAATCCTAATGAAATTAGTTCTTTTCTTATCAAATTAGCATTGGTCAGATAATAATTTACAAGTTCTGCTACTTCCGCTTTCCCCTTGCGGGAATAAGTTGCATCAGCTGCTTTCTGTATTATATAAGGAACACCGTTTGTGTAATTTGTTTTTCGGCGACTCCATAATTTAACCAATGGAACCTGTTCACCCATGCGGGTATAAACCATTAATTCCTGCGGAAAAACCGTGTACCCACAACGTAAACCGGTAAAACCGGCAGATTTTGAATACGTCCGTATTTCAATTGCAACTTTCTTTGCTCCTTTTATTTCGTAAATACTTCGTGGAATATCCGATTCATTTATATAAGTATAATAAGCACCATCGTAAACTATAATACTTTGATGTTCAATTGCATAATCAACCCACTTTTTCAATTCAAATTTATTTATTACAGTTCCGGTCGGATTATTCGGATTACATAAATAAATGATATCAACTTTTTCATTGGGTATTTCCGGCAAAAAATCAGTTTCGGATGTACAACGCAAATATACTATATTACTCCACTTTTGATCCTCTTCATTTATAACACCTGCTCTACCACTCATTATAGTCGCATTTTCGTAAACCGGATAAACCGGATCGACAATAGCAATAATATTATCGCGTCCTAAAACATGACCTATATTTCCGATATCGGATTTGGCTCCATCGCTTATAAATATGCTTTCCTTTTCTAAAAATACACCTACTGTGCGGTATTCTTTCAAAACCTTATCAATCAAGAAATCATAGCCCTGTGCAGGTCCGTATCCCTTAAATGTTTCGACAACTGATTGTTCATTAACTGCCTCATGCAAAGCATTCTGAACTTCGTTTGGTAAAGGTTGTGTAACATCTCCTACTCCCAGACGAATAATTTTTGAAGTTGGGTGCAGAATTTTAAAGGCGTTAACGCGTTTCTCTATTTCATCAAAATAGGAAATTTCGGGAGTTTTGAGATAATTCTCGTTCGCTAAAGCCATTAGAAGAAAAGATTTGTTTAAAAGGAAAATTTTCTAATGAAAGTGCAAAATTGCACTTTTTTTTTGATTTACAAAAACCTTTTGCTCAAAAAGATTGGATTCAGATATCTTATTTAAACAAAATTCTTACTAATTAAATCCCTTTCGATTCCTTTATATTTTAATTACTAAAAATAAGAAAGAAGTCTTTTGTTTATATTTGATACGTTTAATCAACCATTTTTACAATTGTCCTTCCTTTAAGTTTACCCTGAAGCATTAAATCAATTGCGTTTGTAACTTTATCAAGTGTGATTTCATGATATAATTCCAGCAGATTATCCGGTTTCCATTCATCTCCAAGTTTTTTCCACAACTCATTCCGAAAACTCATTGGATAATTTTGAGCAGAGATGCCAATTAACGTAATTCCACGCAAAATAAACGGGAAAACAGTCATATTCAATAGAACAGATGAAACACTGCCACAAGTAGTTACAGCTCCTAATGGTTGTAGTGTTTTCAATATATTTTCAAGTATTGGACCTCCAACCGTATCAATAGCTCCGGCGTATTGTGCAGAAAGCATTGGTCTTTTATCAACAATTTCAAATTCTGATCGGGGAATTATTTCTGAAGCGCCTAAACTTTCTAAAAAACTGCCTTCTGTTTCTTTCCCTGAAATGGCAACAACCTGATATCCCAATTTACTCAGTAATGAAACAGCTACAGAACCGACTCCACCGGTAGCTCCCGAAACCAATATTTGACCATCAGTCGGTTTTACTATTTCAGACAATCGGCTAACTGAAATGCCTGACGTAAAGCCGGCTGTACCAATTATCATTGCTTCTTTCAGCGTTAAGCCAACAGGTAATTTTACAACCCAGGTTGCCGGCACCCGAATAAACTGACCAAAACCTCCGGCCGTATTCATTCCCAAATCATATCCGGTGACAATTACTTCATCTCCTTTTATAAACTCAGGATTAGTTGAATATTCAACAACACCGGCAGCATCAATTCCCGGAGTATGAGGATAGCTTTTGGTAATACCTTTATTTCCGATTGCTGATAGCGCATCTTTATAGTTCAATGAAGAATAATTAACCCTGATCAGAACATCGCCTGCAGGAAGTGAATTTGTGGAACAATTTTGAATATTTTGCACAAAACTTCCATCAACTTCACTAACAATAAGTGCTTTATATTGAATTTCTTCCATTTTATTAATCTAAAAGATAAACAAAAACGTTGAAGTAAACACTTTTACTTCAACGCTGTATATTTAATCAAGTCAAATAATGCATTCCGACTTTTTCTGACATTTATTACTTTTTTCGAATTTATTCTGCAACAGGTCTGCTATCCGTGTTACGCATAGAACATGTTCCGTTGAAAATGGCGTTTGGTTCAACCATCAATATTTTGGTTTTTACATCACCGGTAATAAATGCTGTCGAACGTAAAGATAAAGTTTCAGATACAACAATATCACCATCTACCGTTCCCACAACCTCCGCACTTACGCAGGAGATGGAACCTTTCAATAGCCCTTTTTGTCCAATTACTACTTTTCCTTTGCAAATAATATCACCTTCAACTTCTCCATCGATTCTAAAATCGCTGTCAGCCAATATTTTACCTACAATTTTACTTCCATTGGTAAGTGCATTATACATTGCACCGGTGTTCGTAACAACTTCTTTTGCCATAACTTTTCGTTAACTTTATTTTGAAAGCTCAAAATTACAGTTTTCTTTCTGAATAAAAAAATAATTCCTTAAAAATCGTATCATCAATTTATTATTATTTTGTTTTTTTCATTGATTTAACAGCATAAATTAAAGTAATTTGATGTTGTTTTATTGTAAAAATCCACTACTTTTGTTTTGATTTTTTCAAACCCCTTAACATGCAGATTAAACATCTACGAAACAGTGCTATTGATTATTCTTTATGGGATGCATGTATTTTGCAGTCCAGTAACCATTTGGCATATGCATATTCGTGGTATTTAGATATTGTTTCTCCGGGTTGGGAAGCACTTGTTTCGGAAGATTATGACTTTGTAATGCCGCTGCCAACGAAAAGTAAATACAAAATTCCGTATTTAGTGCAGCCAATACTGACTCAGCAACTAGGCATTTTTTCAAAACAAGAAATTAACGAAGAAATTGTAAACGAGTTTATTAAAGAAATTCCATATTATAGTTACGAGTTAAATCTCAACGAGCGTAACTATTTTCCGAAAGCTTTGATTTATCCTAATTTTTTGCTTCATCTCAATAAACCATATCAGGAATTAGCCTCGGTATATTCAAAAAACAATCAACGAAACATTGAAAAGGCCTCAAAATTGAACCTCAGAGTGGAGTTTGATATTGATTCTTCAGAATTTTTAAATTTCTATTTTGAGGTCGAGAAACAATTCATATCTGTCAAAAAAACAATTCTTGAAAAGCTAATCGACAAAGGTATTTCTGAAAAATTAATCAAAATTTTTGGTGTTTATTCATCTACTAATGAATTGATTGCAGCTGTATGTTTGTTAATTTCATCGAATCGAATTACTTACCTTATTCCGGTTTCGAATGCTAAAGGAAAGACTTCTTCTGCCATGTTTTTATTAATTGATCAGTTCATTCGGAAAAATTCAGGAAACGATCTGATTTTTGATTTTGAAGGTTCAAGAATTGAAGGAATTGCACGATTCTACAGAGGCTTTGGTGCCAGAAATCATCCATATTATATACTAAAACGGTTTCGGCCTTCGTTTTTAATAAATAAATTACCAAAATAAATGGCTGAAAAAATTGTATTCTTAAATACCGGACATAAATCATTGGATGATCGTGTATTTTATCATCAGGCTAAAAGCTTGCTGAAACAAGGATTCAATATTGAAATTATCTCCACAAAAGAAGATTTTATAAGTAATATTGATTCGATTACAATAAATTCCTACGACGATTTAAAATTCAGCCAAAAACAAAAAATCAGTAAAATCATTAAGTATCTTATTCATTCCAACCCGAAAATTATAATTGCAGATACACCTTTAGCTGTCATAGCATCAGCCATTTATAAAAGAAAAAACAAAACCAGAATAATATATGATATCACCGAGTGGTATCCTTCTAAAAAAAATTTAATTGATAATAAGGGAGTTAGTAAAATATTCAAGGCTATTACGCTGACAATATTGAATTTATTTTCAGGATTACAATCCGATTACTTTATTTTTGGAGAACATTTTAAATCAATTCCTTTTCGAATATTATTTTTTTGGAAATCATACATTTACCTTCCTTATTATCCGGATTTGAATTACATAAATTATTTTCCGGTTAGTAGAATTGAAAATGTTGTCAATCTTACTTTTAGTGGAATCATAAATAAGGAGAAAGGTATTGAATCGGTTATAAATGCAATCTCACTTTCCGCGCTGAAATGTTCAGATAAGCAATTTAATTTGAGAATAATAGGCTATTTTCCAACAAGTGAAGATCGATTATTTTTTGAAGAAATAACCAAGAATCTTCAAGGAAATTTCAGCATTACTCTCGAAAACTTTCTTACTTTCCCCCAATTTTGCAAAACAATTGGAAATACACATATATTTCTTGATTTGAGAAAAAAAGATTTTGAGAACTCTTTCTGTCTTCCAATAAAGTTATTTTATTACCTGGCATGTGGGAGACCGGTCATTTACTCGAATCTGAGTTCCATCCCAAAAGCTATTCCCGATATCAATTTTGGACTATTAACTGAACCCGATGATTCCGAAAGAATTTCGAACCGGATTATTGATTATATAAATGACAACGATTTATATAATACTCATTGTAGCAATGCGTTGAAAATTTCAAAAGAAAAATTCAACTGGCAATTAATTGAAAATAAGTTTGTTAATTTTATTAAGTCTGTTTGAAATTATCACAATCATATCGTTTTTATTCAAATTATTTTATGTCAAACCACTCTATAACACAATCGATGATTGTACAACCCAATCAATCCGCTGAATTTCTTGGTTCCGGATTATTGCCTGTTCTTGCAACTCCGGCATTAATTGCATTTATGGAAACCACAGCTATGCAACTCATTGAATTTCCAGAAGGTAGTTCAAGCGTTGGGACTTACATTTCTATGAAACATTTAAAAGCAACTCCGATACACACTAAAATTGAATGCACTGCAATAATAACGAATATTGAAGGTCGAAAATATACTTTTACAATACAAGCTATTGATTCTGTTGGAGATATTATCGGAGAGGCTACTCACGAGCGTGTGGTAGTGAATGTCGAAAGATTCATGCAGAAATTGTAATACTAAACTTTTGAAACAGAAAAAGAGATTTTGACAAATGTCAAAATCTCTTTTTGGTTGAGCGAAAGACGGGACTCAAACCCGCGACCCTCAGCTTGGAAGGCTAATGCTCTATCAACTGAGCTACTTTCGCAAAGAAATTGAAAATTGTTGTGGGCAGTGAAGGATTCGAACCTCCGAAGTCGAAAGACAGCTGAGTTACAGTCAGCCCCAGTTGGCCACTTTGGTAACTACCCATTATTTTCAAAAGCGGTACAAAGATAATTTTAAAATTTCATTTTACCAAACAATATTTGCCATTTTTACAGCTGTTGTAGCTGCTTCAATGCCTTTATTACCATGTTTCCCTCCTGCACGATCCAATGCTTGTTGTAATGTATTGGTGGTGAGAACACCAAAAATAACAGGAATTGCACCTTCACGAAAATTTAATTCAGTAATTCCTGAAGTAACACCCTGACAAACATAATCGAAATGCGGAGTATCTCCCTGAATGACGCATCCAAGAACAATTATTGCATTATATTTTGCCGAATTTCTTAATTGTTTTGCAGCGTAAGTTAATTCAAAAGTTCCGGGAACATGAACAACTTTGATATTTTCTGGTTTCACCCCTACCAATTCCAACGTATCAATAGCTCCGTGAAGCATGGTATGTGTAATCTGCGGATTCCAATCAGCTACCGCAATTGCATAGTGTTGTTTTGATACAAATTCTTTGTCAGGCATTAATTCGGCATTATATTCCGAAAGGTTTTGATATTGAGTTGCCATATTTTATTTTTTAAGTAAAAAAGCCACTTCGTTTAAAGGAAGCGGCTTTCTCATATATTAATCTATATTTTTATTTCTGAACGCGAGCCAAATATTTGTCAATGTCAGCAGCTTCTGAACTTTTTGGATATTTTTCTTTAATTGCAGTATATTTCTTTTCAGCTTTCTCAGGTTGATTTAATGATTCATAAACCAAACCAGCTTTTTTAAGATATACAGGGCTCAAAATAGCGTTATCCATTTCAGCAGCTTTATCAAAATAACTTATTGCTTTTGTGGTTTCGCCTAATTCAATATAACTGTCACCGGTTAAACCAACAATAGTAGTTTTGATATAAGTATCGCTACCATCATATTGTGAAAGATATTTGATTGCGTCTTCATATTTACCCAATTTATAGCTGCAAATTCCGGCGTAAGCGGCTGCAAGATTAGCAGTTGGGGTCATTCCATATTCAGATATAATTTCTTTGAATCCCATAATTTGATTTCCATTTCCATCGAGTGCTACTCGAAACGAATCAGTTGCAAATAACGCCTGAGCCTTATACATCTCATTTTCAGCATTTACTTCACGGGGTTCCATATAGAAATTACGAAATGATAGAATTGCTAAAACGACCAGAACTACAGTCGCAACTCCAATTAAAATTTGTTTTTGATGTTTTTCAATAAACAATTCAGACGCGGTTAAAGCATGTTCAACATTTTCTAATTCGACGTGTTTTGGTTCCTGTTTTTTTGCCATAAAATTATATACTAAAAATTCTTTTTGTTAATCGTTTTTTTTCAGTGTTGCAAAAGTAGATAAATTCTTTTAGATAAAGAAATTTTAGCCTGAGTTTTT
>Ga0302207_1001024_pt1 | contig 10888 bp, 9 predicted proteins | sample II_Fen_E2_2_FD_198792 | JGI IMG/M metagenome (GOLD analysis project Ga0302207, IMG submission 198792) | Peat permafrost microbial communities from Stordalen Mire near Abisko, Sweden - II_Fen_E2_2 | ecosystem: Environmental > Terrestrial > Soil > Wetlands > Permafrost | place: Sweden: Abisko...
TATTTTTGCTTATGCTGCAACGGTGGCAGCTTACGAAAAAGGGGAAGAATGGCGCATTCAAATGCTCGATTATGTGCAGAAAAACATTGATTTTGTAAGTAATTTTCTGAAAACAAATATTCCTGAGATTCAACCAATGATTCCCGAAGCATCTTTCTTAGTTTGGCTCGATTGCACAAAACTGGGAATGGAAACTGAAGATTTATTCCGTTTCTTTGTTCAGAAAGTTGGTTTGGGTTTAAATAAAGGAACCATTTTCGGTCCGGGCGGCGAATCGCACTTACGCTTAAATGTAGCTTGCCCCAGAAGTGTTCTTGAGAAAGCAATGAAACAACTTGAAGCAGCAGTAAGCGGTAAGCTTTAAACTGTAAACTGCAGATTAATTGATATTTATTTTCGAACAAATTAACCAGTCAACCAATTAACCAACACCATGGATGTAAAAATTGAATCCTCCTGGAAGCAGGCTTTGCAGCCGGAGTTCGACAAAGATTATTTTATTAAGTTGACGGATTTTGTCAGGAATGAATATAAAACCAGATTGACTTTTCCACCGGCTTCGCTCATTTTCAATGCCTTTGACCAATGTCCGTTAAACAACGTGAAAGTAGTCATTATCGGCCAGGATCCGTATCATGGTGACGGTCAGGCACACGGTTTATGTTTTTCGGTGAATGATGGAGTCGCATTTCCTCCTTCATTACTAAATATTTTTAAGGAAATTGAACGTGATTTGGGAAAATCAATGCCAATAAGCGGAAATCTGATTCGATGGGCTCAGCAAGGGGTTTTGTTACTCAATGCCACGTTGACCGTTCAGGCGCATATGGCCGGTTCACATCAGAATCGTGGTTGGGAAACCTTTACAGATGCAGTAATTCACAAATTAGCAGCAGAAAAAGAACATTTGGTTTTTATGCTTTGGGGATCGTATGCGCAGCGGAAAGGTGAATTTATTGATTCAAGAAGACATTTAATTCTGAAATCCGTGCATCCTTCGCCCCTTTCGGCCTATCGTGGATTTATAGGGAATAATCATTTTTCGTTGGCAAATCAATATTTGAAAAACAACGAAAAAAAAGAAATAGATTGGTAAGAAATAGTCAGAAAAAATTCGGTTTCAATATTCCAGCTCTCCTCCACCTTCACGAATAATAATGGGGTCATCTTCAGTGCAGTCTACTATAGTTGAGTGCATTAAACCACCAAAGCCGCCATCAACAACCAAGTCAACCTGATGTCCGTATTTTTCTTCAATTAATTCGGGATCGGTAATATATTCGGTCGTTTTTTCGTCAGTAAAAATAGAGCTTGTCATCAATGGATTGCCCAATTCCCTGACAATTTCGAGAGCAATAGGATTATCCGGCATACGAATACCAACTGTTTTTTTGTTTTTGAAAAGTTTGGGAAGTTTGCTACTGCCATTCAGAATAAAAGTAAACGGTCCCGGCAGATTTTTTTTCATCAGTTTAAAAGCCACATCGTCCATTTTGGCAAATTCACTTATCTGACTCATTTCGTGACAGATGAATGACAGATTTGCTTTTCTTAAATCGTGTTCTTTTAGTTTGGCAATAAACTCCACTCCTGCCGAATTAAAAATATCACAACCAAAAGCATACACACCATCCGTGGGGAAAATAATAATTCCTTTATTCCTCAACACTTCTGTCACACGACGAATATCGGAAGGATTCGGGTTCGTATCGTAGATTTTGATTAGCAATTTTCAAACAGTTAATTGATTTATTCGATTGCAAATGTACAAAAAAATCCTGTAATCAAAGTTTACAGGATTTTTCAAATATTCTTGAATTAATCAATTAATTTCAAAAAGCATCAATAATTGCCTTGAAGTCAGCAACTTTCAATGAAGCACCACCAATCAAACCACCGTCGATATCCGGTTGAGCGAACAATTCAGGAGCATTCTTAGCATTACAGCTACCACCGTAAAGAATTGAAGTTCCTTCAGCGATATCTTGTCCGAATTTTTCAGCAATTGCAGTACGGATAAATGCCAATGTATCCTGAGCTTGTTCGGTAGAAGCGGTTACACCGGTTCCGATTGCCCAGATTGGTTCGTATGCGATAACGATTTTCTTGAAGTCATCAGCGCTCAGGTTGAATATCGTTTCGTCCAACTGGTTTTTCACGAAAGCATTTTGTTCGTTAGCGTTACGAACATCCAATGCTTCACCACAGCAATATATTGGAGTCAGACCATTGGCCAAAGCCAAAGCAACTTTTTCATTTAATAAAGCACTGGTTTCGCCATAATATTCGCGGCGTTCGGAGTGGCCAAGAATTACATATTCAGCACCGGTGGATTTTACCATAGCAGCACTGATTTCGCCAGTATAAGCACCTGATTCTTTGTTTGCACAGTTTTGAGCAGCAACGCCGATAACTTTTGTATCAACTGCAGCAGCTACGCTTGCAAGGTGAATAAACGGAGTTCCGATAACTACATCACAATTAAGCGTTGCACCGGCCAAAGCTTCGTTCAATTCAGTAGCCAATGCCAACCCTTCCTGAAGGGTTTTGTTCATTTTCCAGTTTCCTGCAACAATGTTCTTTCTCATCTTTTTTATAAATTATATAGTTTGAAAATTAAAAATTCACTTAGGATCTTATTATTAGTATTTATACTCAGTACTCCAATTTTTGTAAATGAAAGAAATACCTCGTATCGAAATTTCAACAGACAATGGTTCTGTATTCAAATAACGCCCAACTGATGTTTGTTGAAGATTTGAACTGGAAGTTGAATCTTTTGCGATTGTTTCTATAGCACCTGCTCTGAAAAAAACTTTATCAATAGAATGTAACAATGGTTCGGTAATCTTATAATCAAGAGTAATGTCTTGTACAAAACTCCCTAAAAGCAATCGGGAATTACCGGTAAGCGTATAATGAGCTTTTTTATAATAAGCCGGAGACACCGTATCAGCACAACTAATATTCAACTGTGGTTGATCAATATTCCACTCTTTGAAATGTAAATCTGTAGATGTGATTTTCCACTTGTTTTTTTGAATGCACTTTACACGGATTGAATCATATTGAAATTTGGAATTTACAATAAAAAACTCCTCACCCGAATTAAACATTGATTGTGTCGGAGCAAAATCGACACAAAGTGAGTCAGAATAATTCAACCTGAAATAATACTTATTCTGATTAACCCTGATTCCATATTCAGAATTATTTTTCAGATATAAAAATTTTAATTGATCCGGTGTACGTATATAGCTATCCAGAAACAACATAATATCAAATATTTCAGTTTGTCGCTTAATATCGGTCTCTGCTTCTCTGAACATTTGCATTCCACCTTTTGTCAACTCCGATTTACTTTCAGGTTCACGAATAACACATGAACTCATCAGTGCAAGCACTAAGCCAAAAGAGATTATAATCTGTCTAGTTTTCATGATTATTTTTCTTTTGAGGTACACTTAAACGATATCCTAATCCGATATTAAACTCTCCCTGACTTCCCAAAGTGAGCAAATCCGTAAATCCATAAATTTTATTTCCCAGCGTGAATCCAATCAAAGTAATCTGACCTGCAATGCTATTGTAAGATTTAGTGGTGCTTATATCACGCAAAAAATCACGGTTCGTCACAAGACGTTGTCCAACACCAAAGGATGAATACATATTAAAATTATTCCGTCGAAGCCAGGTAAAACGAACGGTTGGATAAATTGAAAAATGCTGTGTGAAATTATTGCCGACATTAGCATCGGTAACACCATCAAAATAATTATTGTAATAAGCCAGATAATTAGCCACTACTCCAACTCCAAACCAGCTGTTTGCCTGATAAATATATTCAAGAAACCAGGAATTAGTGGTGTAACGTGCACCGGAATAATAATCTTTGATAGTAAAATCGATAGGTGGTTCAAATAAGTCCCAATCAAACAGCGTAAAATTCAAATTAGCAGCTTCAAAAGTTTTCGCCCCCACACCAAAACGAAAATCATGCTCCGGAATAAACGTTGGATGTGGAGCAGGGTATTGCTGGGCACTTAGCAGTGCTGCAAAACCAATAGCCATTATCAATGTGATTCTCTTTTTCATTCGGTTGTTGTTTAAAAAATCTACTCAAAATCTCTCCAGTTCCATTTCTTTAAAATAGTTCCTTTTTTTATCAAAACCAAACCAGGATTTGCACGGATAATCGTTTTCAACGTAGTTGGATCCGTCTTACAAAACGGATATGTTACTCCGGTTTTCTGAATAAATTCCTGTATATCTGCATCGGAAGAGCCGGTCAATGTATAGAATTTAATTCCTGAACTCTTTATTTTTTGATATATCTTTTCTGCCTTCAAAGCTCCTTCCTGCGAAGTTTTACTCAAATCGTACATCGTCACCAGATAAGTATAATTCGGATTATAAAGCACATCTTCAGTAATATCTTCAAATTGAGCATTTACAATGGAAAAATCATGGATTTTTGCTTTAGTTCCCTGTGAAATCAAAATCGTTTTCTGGTCAATAAACTTCCACGTTGAATCTCCTTTCGGATAATTTTCCAGCGTAAATTCTTTTTGCACACCATTCTTTTTATAAATGAATGTAGTTTGATATTTATCAGTAGATGCATTTTCAGGAACCACCATTGCATTTGGAATATTTACGCCAACCTTATACGGTAAAAAATCAATGAGCGGCAAATGTCGGTAGCAATATGCCGACAAACCGAGTGCAAGTACGACAAAGATTCCAAGTGCAATTTGTTGAGCATTTCTTTTAAAAATCGGTTTGAATTTTTCCTGAAAGACAAGAATCAGTATAACAAATATGTCCAAAACTACATTTTTAATGAAAGTAGCCCAATTACTTATCACCAATGCATCACCAAAGCAACCGCAATCGGTTACCAAATCTTTTTTAAGTGCAATGTAAAGAGTGAGTGGAGTCATTACCACCATAAAAGCCAGTGCAGCAATGGTGGCTGAACGAATTTGAACTCTGAATAACAAACTCAGACCAATAACCAGTTCTATTGTTGAAAGCAGGATAGCTAATGGGAACGAAATATTCGTAAAAGTCTCGAAAATCCCACCGAAAGCACGGAAATAATCATCGAACTTATAGGTTGAACCAAGGGGATCAATGGCTTTGACAAAACCGGAGAAAATAAACACACAACCTAATAAAACCAGGCATATTTGCAATAAAACAGCTACTACTTTTTGGATTGTTGTGCTCTTTTTCAATTCGACAGATTCATTTTTCATAGTAAATATTATTCTGAATGAGTTGTTCAGGTTTATATGTTTGCTTCCTGCATTTTAATCAAACCAAAAACAGCATAGTTAATCATATCAAAATAATTAGCATCGATTCCTTCGGAAATTAATGTTTGTCCCTGATTATCTTCAATTTGTTTCGTGCGGTAAATTTTCATCAGAATCAAATCGGTATACGATTCCATGCGCATGGTTCGCCAGGCTTCGTCATAATCATGGTTTTTATCCATCATCAACTTTTTGGCTTCCGATAGATATTTTGAATAAAGTTCTATTCCTTTATCAAAAGTCAAATCATCGGTTTCTGAATGTCCCAATTCTAACTGAATTAAGCCAATAATGCCGTAATTGACAATAGCTATTAATTCGGAACGAATTCCTTCATCCACTTTCGAAACTCCTTTAGTTTCAATACTGCGAATTCGGTTTGCTTTTATAAAAATCTGATCGGTAACGGATTGTGGACGAAGTATGCGCCATGATGAGCCGTAATCTTTCATTTTTTTTGTAAAAATATCGCGGCAAATGGCTGCAGCCTGGTCAAATTGTTGGTCGGTGTGGCTCATAATGATAAGCTGTTTTTTAAGTACACAAAGGTACGGTTTTTTGTTGAAATGAACAATTCATTTTTTAGCAATTCATCATTTCAATTTTTAAAATAAAAGCCTCTTAAATCATATAGAAAATTAAAAAAACTGATTCTGATTGCAAATTAGAATTGATTTTCCGATATTTGTAAATATAAAAGCACGCTATGAAGAATTTTCGTTTACTCTTTTTCCTTGTATTTCTTGTTTCAGTAGTGTTCTGCGAATCTCAGCAGCATATCATTGCAACGTACTACAGCCATAAACTAAAAGGTCGTCACACGTCAGATGGCGGAAGATATCATCCTGACAGTATGACTTGCGCGCACCGGACTTATCCCTTTGGAACATATCTGAAAGTTCGCAATCCAAAAAATGATCGTGAAGTTATTGTAAAAGTCACTGACCGCGGTCCGTTTCAAAAAAAACTTTCCATTGACTTATCTTATTCTGCGGCCAAAATACTCGATATTGTCAGGCTCGGCATTGCTCCGGTAATAATTACGCAGATTGATTACCTTCCACCATTTATACCGCTCTATATTTCAATTCCGGTTACAGAACTTACTATTTCTCCCCGAACTATGGATAACGGCGCTCACCGGCTATTTATTTCCGGTTCAAATCCCCGATAATAACCTGTAAAACATTTTTTATAAGATGCACTTGATTAATTATTAAACAATTATTCGGGGAGCAAATTATTTTAAGAAAACTTAGAATAAAACATTGTAAAAATAAAATTTATTTCTCATCTTTGTACACAAAGAAAATAACAAATATTCTATAAATTTTATAGAATAAAAATCATTCAATTAGTCATCAACATCATGTTTAAAAAACCATTATTCCTTTTAGCACTATTGCAGTTCGCTTTTTTGAATGTCGCATTTGCAGGCAACGTAGAAGATTATAAAAAAGGCTGGGACGCATTTTCAAGCAACAACCGTGTTGAAGCGCGCAAGTATTTTAATCTGGCAGTTACCAATCCCGAATCGAAAGCCGATGCTTTACTCAGTCTGAGTTTACTGGACTGGAACGAATTCAAAATGGATGCAGCATTCGAAGATTTTCGTCAATTCTACACTGTAAGTCCGAATCCATATCCTTATTTATATTCGATGAGCGGACTTCCATTCATGTTCGAATCTGATAATGTATTGCCTCAGAATAAACTTGATTTTTTTGAGAAAATTGTGACAGATCCTAAAATGAATGGAACTCTGAAAGCTATGATTTATGAAAGACTCGGCTCGCACTACGATAATATCAATAATTTGAGAAAATCAAGAGCATGTTATGATAAAATAGGTTCCATCAATAACTGGCAGGTTCTGGGAACATTTGATAATACCTCCGGAAGTGGTTTTTCAAAAGATTGGGGTGCAGTAGCAAAACCGCAAACAACCGATATCTTTCAAAATAAAGTGGATGCAGCTGTGAAATGGTATACACCAAGTTGCAACAAAGCCAATCACTGGTTTTATTTCAACTATTATTTTTATCTGAATAATACCATCATGTATGCTCAATCATTCGTAACAAGTCCGGTTGAGCAAGAAGTTTACCTGCGTGCCGGAACATCCGGTTCCCTCAAAATCTGGGTAAACGATGCGCTTATATCAACGGTTTCGGAAGAACGGAATTGTGATCTGGATATTTACGGATACAAAATCAAATTGAATAAAGGTGCCAACCGGTTGTTGGTTCAGATTGGACAAAGCGAAATTACAGAAGCTAATTTTCTGATTCGTCTAACGGATGCAAATGGAAATCCTGTACCGGAAATCACAAACACAGCAACTTATACCGATTATGTAAAATCGACTGCCTTACCAACAAATGAAATGTTACCGTTTTTTGCCGAAGAATTTCATGCTAAAAACGTGAAAGATTTTCCGGAAAATCCTTTATACGCTGCAATATTGGCAGAAACTTACCTTCGCAATGACAAAGCCTACGAAGCAACCAAAGTATTGAAAAGTCTGGAAGCATTATCTCCAAAATCTACTTTTAATTCGTATCGGTTGGCTGAAGCGTTCACCCGTGCCAAAAATCAAACCGATTACGACAAAGAAATGGAGAATATAAAATTAAACGATCCGAATTCGTTTTTTGGTTTGCAGGAAGCCTATAATGAAGCAATGAAGTCTGAAAAGTTTTCGGATGCTCTTGATATTTCCAAAAAAGCGAAAGAATTATACGGTGTGAACAAAACCACTGAAGATTGGGACATGAATATTGCATCGCATCAAAAACGCTATCAGGATGTGATTCAGATGGCTATTGACCTTTACAAAAAATATCCTGAAAATCAGGAATACATGAATCTGAATTATCTTATTGAAAAAAATGTTTCCAAAAATGCCACTTCTGCCCTGGCTGTAGTTGAGAATTATTGTCGAAAATATTTCGATACCGACGCATTGGAAACACTATCGAAAATATATATTGAACAGGGAAATCAGGATAAAGGCATTCAGATTTTAAAACAACGGATTGACAGATTGCCATATGCATTCGGTTATCTTGATAATCTGACCAATGAACTTTTCCGCATGCAACGGTATAAAGACGCTCTTGCCGTAACCGATAAAATGTTGGCTCTTGCGCCTTATTTACCGGGAATTTATAATGACCGGGGATATATTTACAAAAGCCTGAAAGATAATGAAAATGCAAAAGATTGTTTCAAAAAATCTATTTATTATGGCCCTACAACTTACGATTCACGTTCACAATTACGGTTGCTGGAAGATAAAAAGGAACTAAGCGAACTCTTTCCTAAAAGTGATCTTGCCGATTTGATTTCAAAAGCTCCATCAGCTAAAGATTATCCTCAAGACAATTCAATCATTCTTTTAAACGAATACCAATTAGTGATTTATCCCGAAGCGGCTAAAGAATACCGTTACGAAATTGCCGCTAAAATATTCAATCAATCCGGAATTGAAAGTTGGAAACAATACAGTATCAGTTACAATAGCAACAATCAGAAATTGATTATTGACAAGGCTGAAGTTATAAAATCAAACGGAACCAAGGTAAAAGCCGAAACTGACAACGACAATAATGTCGTGTTTACAAACCTGGAAGTGAATGACGTGCTTCATTTAGACTATCGTATTCAGGATTTTTCGACAGGCAAACTTGCCAAACATTTTTACGACCATTTCTTATTGCAATATGGTATTCCTTCCATTATTAACCGGTATAGCATTCTTATTCCGAAAGATAAAACGTTTCAGTACAAAGTTGCCAACGGAACCCTGGAACCAAAAATAACCGATGTGGAAGACATGAAACTTTATCAGTGGGAAATGACAAATCAACCGGCTGTAAAATCAGAGCCTTACATGAGTTCGCTGGTGGATGTTGCTCCTACACTTTATATCAGCAGCGTTCCGGATTGGAAATTTGTAAGCGATTGGTATAAAGACCTTACAACCAGCAAATTTAATTCTGATTTTGTTCTGAAAGAAACAGTATCCAATTTACTGAAAGGCAAAGAAAATATCAGCGAACTGGAAAAAGCAAAGCTGTTTTATAATTATATTCTGGAAAATATAACCTATTCCGATGTTTCATTTCTTCACAGTAATTTCATTCCGCAAAAAGCATCCCGAACCATTACCACGCGTTTAGGCGATTGTAAAGATGTTTCCACGCTGTTTGTTGCTCTTTGCAAAGAAGCGGGCATAAAAGCCAATCTGGTTCTTATTTCCACACGGAATAACGGAAATAACACCATGCTTCTTCCGGCCATTGATTTTAATCACTGTATTGCACAGCTCAATTTAGACAACAAATCGTATTACCTGGAACTAACCGACAATACATTGCCCTTTGGTGCAGCCATGGAGGTTGATCTGAATTCTGAAATTTTGCCAATTCCAATGGCCGACGAAAACTTTGGTGACAAACTGATACGCATGGAAATGCCTTTCAGAAGAAAAAATAGTATGAATCGTTTTCACACGGTCAATTTCAATAATAATGATATGCAAATAACCCGCAAATCAATATCCTACGAAGCATTCGCTTCCGAATTGCGTGAAACATACAGGAACATTGGCAGCGAAGATCAATTAAAAAAAATCAGTCAGGCTGTGGCAACTGATTTTACTACGCCCATTAAAATTACCGATTTAAAGTTTACAAATCTCGATAATTTGACTGACAGTTTAATTATTGAATATAAAATGAATGTAAAAAATGCCGTTCAGGATGTGGCAGGAATGAAGATATTCAATTTGCCGTGGACAGAAAAACCGGCTTCGTTGGATGTGGTAACGGAAGAAACCCGCAAATATCCGCTTCAATTGTGGTCGTATATGTCCGACGAAAATTCTTCAGAAGAAATGATTATTAATTTACCGGTTGGGAAACAATTGATTGAAGTTCCTGCCAATGTAAAATTTGACTGTAAAAATGCAAGTTACCAATTAGTTTTCGACACAAAAACTCCCGGCAAAGTGATTGTTCACAGGTATTTCACCCGAAAAACAGAAGAAGTTGCCCAGGAGGAATACACTTCCTTCCGCGATTTTCTGAACCGTGTCAGCGAATCGGACAATAAACAATATGCAATAAAATAAATTCAAGAATTTAAATAGAAAAATGGAGGAATTGCTGATTAGCAGTTCCTCCATTTATTTATTATTTGTATTCGTTTAAGACTTATAAAAATAGAGAATGGTGAGAAATACCCACCATCCTTTATTTGTTTTTGCAAACCTTTATTGATTTACAAGCATTTATTTTCATAAAGCCAAATTTGGAGCATTACACCTATTTTGAAGTATTAAATCGTAGCCCAACAGTCAAACTTACATGACTTAAACTCTGGTAACTGTTATTGTCCAGTTGGACATGGGTAGTTGAAGTTCCATCAAATAGGTTATAATTACCCAACAAACCCCTTATATAAGACAACTGTATTCCAAGCGCCATATTTTTAGAAATGAAACGATCATAACCAATTGAATAATATGTTCCAAGTGTCGAACCTGTTATTTTATAATTATT
>Ga0302207_1001029_pt1 | contig 10840 bp, 14 predicted proteins | sample II_Fen_E2_2_FD_198792 | JGI IMG/M metagenome (GOLD analysis project Ga0302207, IMG submission 198792) | Peat permafrost microbial communities from Stordalen Mire near Abisko, Sweden - II_Fen_E2_2 | ecosystem: Environmental > Terrestrial > Soil > Wetlands > Permafrost | place: Sweden: Abisko...
TACAGTTATTAAGCTAGGATTAGAAGACAAAGTAGTCTTTACATCATATGACAGAATTGCAAATTATATCATCGGATCTCACAAAAAAATAAGAGCCGGACGAGATAGTTATTCTACAGGAGAAGTAAGTCTGATTTATGATTTTCCTCATGAATTTTACCTTCTCGACAAATCGTTTGTCGGAGCAAATACCGTCAAAACAGCCGAAGATATGAACAAAAAATTTGTGGTTTACACCGTAGATACAAAAGAAGATTACTCAGCAATGAGAAAGTTTGGAGCTAAATTCATTATGACCGACAATATTCCTCTTCTCAAAGCACTTCGTAACAACGAATAAATAATTTTATTATTCCCCATAAGTCCATGATTTACGATATCATTGTTGTATGAGCAGGAGCATCAGGACTTTTTTTCGCAAGTCAAATTGAAAGCGATTTAAGCGTGCTTATCTTAGAAAAGAGTGAACATATAGGACAAAAACTATTGATGTCTGGAGGAGAAAGATGTAATTTTTCAAACAGTAATGTCTCTCCAGAGCATTATTTTGGAACCAAAAAAGAAAGTCTCTACGGGATGTTCAAGAAGTTTTCCTACCAAGACATGGAAACATTTCTTCAAATAAACAATATTGAAACTGTAGAAGAGAAAAACGGAAGACTTATCCTCAAAAGCGGTAAATCCAAAGATCTAGTACAATTTCTGACACAACTTTTATACAAAAAAGACAGCACAATTCTGACTAAACATGAGGTAATGGCTGTACATAAAGCAGGAGATATTTTCACGGTCGAGACCAATCAAGGAACCTTTGAAGCCAAAAATATAATACTTGCAACAGGAGGGAAATCTATTCCTCAAGTTGGAGCGAGCGATATCGGGCGATCCATTGCACAATCATTTGGTCACAGCATCACAGAACTTCACCCTGGGCTCTGTGGTATAGAGACACGAAAAGATGTGAGTCCTCTCTCTGGATCATCATGTGAAGCCACTATTTCCCTCCTCGATGGATCCAAAAATATTTATGAAAGCACAGGTCCTCTCTTATTTACTCACCGAGGATTCTCTGGTCCCATTATTTTCAACACTACCATCGCCCTTGGTGATTATCGTAAACAAGAAAAAAATAGAGAGAAACCAATTGATACCTATTCATTAGCTATAAATATAAATCCAAATACAGTTACTAAAAAGATCAAACTTCAGTTCGGAGATAAGGTAGATCAATTGATTTTTCCTATCACACAACTTCGCCCTCGAACCGAAGCCAAAATCACTGTTTGAGGGATCCCTATCACAGAATTACTCCCATCCGGAGAATCCAAAAAATGCCCATGACTCTTCATCTTAGGAGAACTCGTAGACATCACAGGAGAGACCTGAGGTTTCAATTTACAACGATGCCGAACAAGTGCATATGTATGTGCAGAAAATTTCGATAAAAAAAGTGTTGTAAATACATAGAAAAAACATATTGTCAACACCGCAAAACAAAAAATATAGAAAGCAATGAATCAAAAATTTTTAGGAGTAATACCTCCAGATACTTATGAGATTCGAGAAAAAATTTTGGGCATGATTGAAAATAAAGAATTTGAAATCATAAAACAAGAGACTATTCTCCTAAGGAACGAAGACATTGAACTCGTCTATAGTGATCTAAAAGATGACCCTGTGTGGCCAAGCTTGATGATCGCTGTAAAAAAAGGACCGGTATTAGTATTTGTTCTGAGAAAAAAAGTAAGTATTTGGTCTATGGCCGTCAAAAGAATGAGAAAGATGGCTATTTTGAACCGTGAAGAAGGTAAAAAACCTGTAGAAGAACTTCAGGAACTAATTGGACATGTAGATTCCGACCCATCAACGATTCGAGGTAAATTCGCACACAGTAGAGCAAAACACGCTATTTACATAAACATTAGTAAATGCGAAGAAAACATTAATCACTTTTTTGAAAGTGAAAACTAACACAGAAGAGGCTGGAAATTTCCAGCCTCTTTTCGTTAACAAAAAAGACTTGACAATATTTGGTATTTAGATATAACAACAAGACACAAAAATAAAAAATAAGCATATGAAACAATTAGCTATTATTACCTGGCCAAGACCTCATGTCACACAGGCGGAAATTGAAAAAATCATCACCGCTGATGGTTATATCGTTACAGAAACACACAAAGGAAATCCTGATGTAAATTGGAACCCATTGAGAAAAGATCTGATTGTATTTGTTGTTGAAACAAACAGTCCACTACGAATCAAAGATATCGTAGGAGAATTAAAAAAACACTGCTGTTTCGAAGTTAAAGGCATAGAAAATCAGACAGAAATCACTGCAATACTGGAAGCTTTCCGTGGGAATGTCCCAAAAAAAGTGGTAAGTAAAAAACCTAAAAAGTAGCTCAAAAAAAGTAACTCAAACAAGCACAGAAAGAGGTGTTGGAATTCCAACACCTCTTTTCAATTAATTAGTTTTTTTTGAAGCACAACTATTTTGTCTTTTGTCTCTCGAATAGTTTGCTGTAAAATTTCAATTTCGTTCTCTTTTTTGATAATATCCTCTTCATCATAAATAGTATCACTTTCTAATCCATCAATTGTTTCTTGAATATACTTAGTAATAATTTTTTGCTTTTCATCTTCAGAAAGGTTTATAATAATTTTCATAATCTGCCTCTCTTTAAATGAAGATGAATTAACGTCAAAATAGAAAGAGGGAAATGTTCCAAAAAGGACAAAAGTAAGAGTGCCAAACACTAAAGCGATAAAGAGTAATCCCATAATAGTGGTCTGATTCCAAAAGAAATAGACACTATAAACAGAAGTGATAAGAGACATAAAGAGAGCCGCACTAAAAAGAATACGGTCTATTGCTTCAGAAGTTTTATTAGAAGCATAATTCTCGAGAGCTTCTTGCTCAATCGTTTTTTCATTTTCCGTTTTCATACTGTTTTTGTTTTGATAGTTTCTGATAATTCCTGTAATAATTTAATCTCACCTTGATATTCCTTAATATCTTTTTTAGAAGATACAATTTCTTTGTGAGCCAATTGAATAGATTTTCCTGAGGCTACAAGATTCTTCATACATTTTTCAATGTGTTTAGGAATAGCAGCTGCAATAATATCTCGCTTTTGATCTTGTGATAAATGATCAATAAACGATTGTTTCCAAGTATCATCCCAACGATGATCAGACACAAAACCCATACTAAGAACCATACCCATTCCACCAATTGCCATAGATATAGCTCCAATAGATAAAAGAAGGAAAATAGCCGAGAACACATTCAAGGCACCAGGTTTTAAATAATAGAAAACAGCAATCAAAAGAATAACAGCAGCTACAAAGCCAGTAATTAGTCGAATTTTATCAAGGAATCCCTCATATTGTTTAATTGCTTGTTCTCGAGCATACAATTGCAAAGTTTTTTGCTCAAACGATTTTTCATTTTTTGTTTTCATAATGTTTTTTTATTTTTAATTAATTTTTGTTTTTATTTGACATTTATATATTTAATGATTTAATATTGAATGTAAATAGATTTGATAATTTTAGATAAAAGATTATCATTAATTGATAATATCAACCGCCGAGAAAATTTAAAGTCCAACGAAAATTTTCTGGATGATTGATTTATACTACTCCATTAAATAAATATGTAGTGGAATTTTAGTTTTTGAGAAAAAAGATGTTCTTTAGTAAACCCTTATATGATAAGATATTTTTCACACTTGCTCAGCATCAAGATCTATCGATTCAGGAGCTTCATAAACATATTTCTCATAAAGAAAAAATATCCCTTCCTAATTTTTACAAGATAATCGATACCCTCCTTGAAAATCAAATGGTCACCAAAGAGCAAGGCAAAATAAAATTACATACAGCCTGGATTTTATCTTTGTTTGAACTCCACAACAACGTTAGAAAGACTTATATAGAAAATAATACCTTAAAATTAGATCTCAAAGAAGGAGAACAAAAGGTATTTTACGCATCATCATTGGTCGATATAGACAATGTCTGGGCAGATTTATTGAGTGTAATTGCTCTAAAATGAGCAGGAAACGAAAGTCTCTATATGTACAATTCTCACCTATATCACATTCTCTGAATACCAGAAACAGAAACCACAAATTTCAAAAATATGGCTCAACAAAACGAAAAAGTCTATATGCTCGTAGGCAATGAAAGTGTGATGGATGAGCATGCTGCTATTATTGTAAGAGCACAATGAATTAACGTGGTTTGTAGCGAAAAGACCAAATTTCTCAAAGAAGGATATTTCATCAATATCGTGTGAGAATATATGATAGAATCACTCTTTCCTGATGTTATAAACCAGTATTTGAAAGTATTTTTTGATACTATCAAAGATATCAAAGAGTTTAATCCAGAGATTTTTCAAAATATTTTCAAAATGAAAGTCGAATGCAAAGTGACCATCAGACGTTCCAAATCTCAAACCGATATTCTAAAAAAAGAAATTAAGAAATATTTTAAATAATTAGAAAATTACTCCACATCCACATCCACAATTTCACCTTTTACAGAAGCATGGACAGCTTGGTGCAAAGCATCCATAAGTGCTGGATCATCAGCGAGTCCTTCTTCAGCAAAAATATTTTGAATTTGTTCTATTTTTTGATCAGTTGCTTGCCAATCATGTGAGTCAACTACCGTAAGATCTACCTCTTGTTCTTGTGTCATATTTTCGTATAAACCAATAAAATATACTACAATAAAGCTACAGAAAAGAAGCAAGAAAACAAGATTTATTTCCGCATACACATACTATGATCAAACCAGCATACCAAAAACACTGTCATATAACAAAAAAATGAGATCTCTATACATTTGAAAATTTTAGAGATTTTTTGCGAACAAGTGAAGATATTGATCAAGTCCAAAATCGAACCACAGAAATTATTGATATGTCCAAAATTATAAGTCTCGATATGTATATTTGTCCGTTCGCCTTACGTAGTATGATAGGACATACCATGATAAGCTTCAGATGTTCTGATGGTAAAAACATATGCCTTTCCGTGGAAGCAGAGATCAAACTTCACAAACAATACGGGCTATTTCGTGGATTTCTTTTTGGATATCGTAGTAGATATATCCGAGGTACGGAGAGAGATATTCTCAATCTGAGAGCTTTTAGGCATGAAAAAGTTTATAAATATCCGATCCATATAAGTACACAACACATCAAAGAACTTTTTCTAGATATTGTAAAAGAGAGTAACAAAGCAGAAAGCTGACGTTTAAACTACAATCTATTTTCTAATAATTGTACAACTTGATTATGGAGAATAGCTAGAAAGCATTTTCCAATCCACAAACGACATTATAGTTTGCTCATAAATTCACTATTACCAAAATATCTCCACAAACTAGGTGTTGTGAAGATATCTGAAAAAGAAGTATTTCATAAGATAAATTATTAGTGGATTACAAAGCAAATCCTACTTTTTTGTAGACTTCTTTGATCTTAGCTTCAGCAATAAGATTAACTTTTTTTCCATTTTGACTCAATAAATCTAGAATTTCTTGCTCATCAATTTCAGCATAACGAGCTTGTATTGGCGTAATGAAAGCCATGATTTTCTCATACAAATAATCCTTTGCATCTTTGTAACTCAAACCTCCAGCTATATATCTAGCTCTCAACGCTACATCCTCTTCTGCGGTCAAAAATAACTTACACATATTGTAGACATTACATGTATCAGGATCTTTAGATTCTTCAACAGTTTTGGTATCCGTAGGAATTTGTTTTACTTTTTTGAGGATAACTTTTTCATCATCCAAAAGTCAGATATAATTATTGTATGATTTTGACATTTTACGTCCATCGATACCTGGCACGATAGCAACTTCTGATTTAATATAGACATCGGGAATCTTGAAGGTATCACCATAGGTTTTGTTAAACTTTTGAGCAATATCTCTTGCATATTCTACATGTTGTTTTTGGTCTCTACCAACTGGCACAATATCTGCATCATAGAGCAAAATATCAGCAGCCATCAAAATAGGATAACAGAATGTACCTACGCTAATTTCACCAGCCTTTCATTTATCCAGAGCTTCTTTGTAAGAATGCATTCTTTCCATAGTTCCCATGATTGTAGTACAGGTCAGTACCCAATTGAGTTGAGCATGTCCAGGAATATCTGCAGGATTATAAATATTGAACCTTCTAAGATCAGCTCCGCAAGCAGCATACAATTTGAGCATACTTAATGTATTTTTTCTAATCTGATCACCATCTCTAAGTCTAGTAAACGTATGCATAATTGCCAAAAAAAGAAATATCTCAGCATCGGGGAATTGTTCAGACAGATCCAAAAGTGGTTTTACAGCTCCAAAATAATTACCAATATGAAATTGACTATCTGTAGGCTGAATTCATGTTAAAATTCTTTTGCTCATAGCATAAAAAATAGGAATTAAACTATATACAATCTACAGTTTCTACCTCAGAATGCAAGATAAACAAAAATATTAGTTGAAACAAAAAATAAGAAACAATTTATTTGACAAGGAAACAGAATTAGGATATAATAATATCATTCAGTTCATAACTAAACAATGGAACATTTAGATAAACAAGAAAACAATAAAATAAACAAAAAAGAAGAGGTCTCCAAAAGAGTCATAAATTTGATAAATGAATCGCTCAAAAACCCTTGAGAAGAGTTTGGAGAGAGAATTAATTATATACTAAATAAGCTAATTTCAGGAATAAAAGAGAAAGATATAGATGATAAAAATATACAAAAAGAACTATTTGAAAAGGTATATAATTTTCTAAACAATTTTTTCAAAGAAATAGAGATCAAAAAATTTTATAACAATATACCCAAAATTAGTTTAGAAAAATATGCAAACATGAATATTTGAAACCAAATGGTAAACAATATTTATGGAAAAGAGTGGAAGATATTTTACAAAGAACAGGTTAATGGTGGAGATTGTTATTATTGGACGCTACTCCTTAAAAATGTGTTTGATAAATTAAAAGCTGAATGACTAAAGATCGAAGATAGAATATTTATGTATGATGAACCATGGGGGCACTCAAGTATACTTATAAAATTTCAAGGGAAAATATATCTAGCAGATTATGGACTATTTAATCAAATGTTTGGTGGATGCATAGCTCCCATTGAACAGTTTGATGGACACTACCAAAAGTGAGCCTTTACAAAAGTATCATTCAACAAAAAGGGAGATGATGGAGTTTTATATTTTGACAAGCAAAAAGACTTTGTTAAACACGTTTCTCAGAAAAAAATTAATGCTGCTGCCATAGAGTTTAATCCTAAACTAATGGATGGAAGAGAACATCATGTAAGAATCGTTTTTTTCAAAAAATATATAACATTTACCATAAATGAGAAAGAATATAAATATTACTTTGAAAAGTGATTTTGCTTGCCCAAAACCTGCAAAAACACAGATGAGATATTATGATGCATACTAAAATGAGTTCAAGCTGAGAAACAAGAAAAAAACGAATTAAAGTTATATTTTGATATAATCAAAAGTAAGATCAATAGTGCAAAAATATATGAAATTTTCCAATAAAAGAAACTGGAGCAGAAATTCTGCTCCAGCCTTTAGATATAAATAAATAATTAATTAACACATAACACCTTTTCTTTGTCCACGAGCAAGTGCTAGTTCACACAAGAGTGGAATGTTCACAGGAAGAAGATTCTTTTTCCCTTTAATTCTAAATCCCACAAAGGAATTTTTCTCATTACGGATAATTTCTCTTAATTTTTCTCCTCTTCCCTCATCAAAAGGAAGTGGAGTAATGTCCTGATGCCGAGCATTTATAGCTGGTTCAAATCGGTCAAATACAACTTTTTCGTCCATGACTCCGTCTCTTTCAATGTCGTACTCAATCTCTTCATGGATATGAGTAAAGTAATCACAATACCGATCCATTGGCCATGTGCTAGATGCAACAAGTACACCCTTAGGCTTTTTTGCTTTTTTTTCTGTGTTCATAACTTTTGTGTTTTAATTTTTTTACGAAGAAAAAATTATCCTTTTCAAATAAAAAGTCAAGCGTAAATAAAAAACTAAACAAAGAGATCTTAGCTTAGACTTGAAAACGGATTTCCAAACGCTATGGTTTAATCAGATTTTATCCTTATTTGTACTATCTATGTCTCACAAATCAGTTGCATATATGCTTATGGCAAGTACTATTCTTGCACTAGGAATTACTTCCAAAATTTATGCTGATGCACAAATCGTAATTGATCCCGTTACTCAAACAATCTCAATTGTAGATACGAGTACAGGGAAGACTCTTACAGGGACAACTTCTGGGACTATAACTACTGTCACAACAGGAACAACTACAGTAACCACACCCATAATACCTAAATGGACAGCTACAAGCTGAGCATCTGAATTTCAAAATGCGCTTTCTCGATTATATTTTAATAAAATCACAAAATATCAAACTACAGGAGATTTTAGAATGTACGACAGTCTTACAAGAGAAGAAGCTGCCAAAATGATGGTCCAAAGTTACCTCGCACTAGGATTTGCAAATACTATCAAAAATACAAATTGTACATTTAGCGATACCAAAACAATCAATCCAGAACTTAGTGGATACGTACTTCAAGCATGTCAATTGGGATTGATGAAGGGGAATAAAGGAACATTCCTTCCACAAAAGACACTCAGCAGACCTGAATCTATGACAATACTCATTAGAATGTTTGAAGGTCAAAGTTCAAATGAAACCAAAGATCCACGACGATCAGAATACTACATCAAAGGAAAGGCTCTCGGTCTTACGAGTTTGGCAAATAGTGGATTTGAACAAGCTATCTCAAGATATGAAACAGCACTATATATCTACAGATTCCAAAATATTTTAAATGATTCAGCACTCAAACTCAAGAGTCAACAAATCATCGCAAATCTCAACCTTACAGGAACAGTAACGACAGGAACAGTGACTACCGGAACCACAACTACTACAACAGATGATTCATCAGAACTTGCTCAAAAATTTGCTGCCATTGCCAACTCTATCAGCGTAGAAAACGATCCTGAACTCCTAGAAGCGATTAGATGGATGAACGATAATGGGCTTACAAATTTCAATAATATTTCCACATACAAACCATTTGAAGTATTACTTAGAGAACAATCAGCCAAAATATTTGATGTATTTGCGAAAGTATTCAAATTTTCTCAAGACAAAATAACAACTACTGTACCAGCTGCTTGTACATTCAATGATCTCAGCAAAACAGATGCTGGACTGATCACAAATATCCAAAATGTCTGTGAAATGGGAGCTCTCGCAGGAGGGAATGGAGCCTTCAATCCAAAATGAACGCTTACCAAAGGACAATTTATCACTGCTCTTATAAGACTTCTTGAAGGTAAAAAGTTAAGCGAAGCCAAAGACCCACGACGAACAAATTACTATCAAGAAGCACTCAATATGTGAATCGTAGGACCTGCAGATGCTCTTACATTTGATAGTCCAATTACAAGATATGAAGTTGCATTATTTCTCTACAGATTCAAAATCAAATACCAACTCATCAATAGTCTAAATAGTACTGGTGTAGACAATCTTATCATCAATACAGTTTCAGGATCTGTCTTGTACAAAACAGATACCAACGCAAGCGGATTTGTAACTACAGGATTCTCCTCTGCAAATGTATTTATAGATACCAATTTAATCCAAAATGGTAATTTTGAACTAGGATATATCAATTTCTTAGGAACCAATTATAAGGTAATCAAAACATCTACAGAAACTTATTTCAACAAAAACTTTGTGCGATATGGAGATGTTTATGATGTGAGTTCCAACAGTAAAGTAGGAACTATTAATTTTGTAGTAAGCAATAAATATGTCCTCGAAGGAACATTAAGAATAAATACAGACAGCTACAGTATTACCCAACTCAACGAAACAAGTATCTATTACAAAGTCAAAAAAATATAAAAAAACACGGTAAGGATGACATCACGGGCCATCCGATTTATCATAACTAATAATCGACGATGGAAATCAAGAAAATCAATACGGAACGTCAAGCCCCAGCAAACAACTGACCAAGACCGGTTAGCTTTGAAGAATTTATCGGGCAAGAAGATATCAAAACAGTTATCCAAACAGCCATCGACAGTGCAAAAAAAAGACAAGGACATATAGGACATATGTTGTTTTCTGGACCAAGTGGATTTGGGAAAACAACTATGGCTGGAATTATCGCAAAACAAGCCAACGGAAATATCAAAACAGTTACGGGATACGCCATTAGTAAACCAGCGGAAATCGTTTCCATTCTCAATTCATTGGAAACCTGAGATTTACTCTTCATCGATGAAATTCATAGATTGAAACCAAATATAGAAGAAGTTCTCTATATCGCTATGGAAGATTTTGTCATCGATATGGTCATGCCAGAAGGAGGAAATGTTAGAATTCCTATCAATCCATTTACCCTCATAGGGGCAACCACAAAATCTGAATCCCTTTCACAACCGATCAAAAATCGTTTTGTGTATCATTTTCATTTTATGGAATACAATTCCAAAGAGAAACAAAAAATCATCCAAAGATATCTCACCCAATACCATATCACTACAAGCCCAGCAGTTCTCGAAGCGATGGTCTCCAAAGTTGATGCTGTCCCTAGAGAAATTCACAATTTCTGTATCAAACTCAGAGACTTCGTAATCACTACAAACAAAACCTCACTCGAAATAACTCCTGCACTGCGAGAAGCTTTTCTCGAACACAGCAAAATCGAAGAATGAGGGACAAATC
>Ga0302207_1001047_pt1 | contig 10757 bp, 10 predicted proteins | sample II_Fen_E2_2_FD_198792 | JGI IMG/M metagenome (GOLD analysis project Ga0302207, IMG submission 198792) | Peat permafrost microbial communities from Stordalen Mire near Abisko, Sweden - II_Fen_E2_2 | ecosystem: Environmental > Terrestrial > Soil > Wetlands > Permafrost | place: Sweden: Abisko...
CAACAATGAAGTGATTGCTACTTTTCTTTTACGATCAATTCTAACCCAAATAACTTTGTTAGAATCAGTTTCAATTTCTAGCCATGCACCGCGATTAGGAATAATCTTAGCACCATAGCATTTTTTGCCTTTAGTAAATTCCGCAGTAAACATTACACCAGCGGAACGGATAAGCTGAGAAACAACTACACGTTCAATACCGTTAACGATAAAAGTACCCTTATCAGTCATCACTGGGAAATCACCAAGATAAACTTCTTGATTAACAGATTGATTAGTCTTCTTATTTACTAAACGAGTCTTAACACGAAGTGGAGCTTCGTAAGTAATATTTTTATCACGACTTTCAGTTTCGGTAAATTTAGGTTCATCTAAATAATAATCCTCGAAATATAATTCTAAATCACGACCGATAAAGTCGGTGATTGGATTTATTTCGTCAAATAATTCAGCAAGCCCTTCATCTAAAAACCACTTATAAGAATCCTTTTGGATCTCAATAAGTTCTGGCATTGGCATGACCTCTTTGTGATCGTTAAAAAATTTACGCGCAACAATTTTTTTATCCACTGTTTGTGTCTTAGGCATAATATTTCCAAATAAATTTTATTTAACAAAAAAATCCTAAACCCTCTTATAGGGCTTAAGCTTGAGTCTCGTTATTCAATTAACTTGCGAAGGAATAGATCACTGTTACAAAAAAGTTATTGAATTAACCATTTTTTCAGCATAAACAACAAAAAAAACGGATTTGGTATTTTTTGTTTTTACACCTTGTCTGCCGTTTGTATCTAGTTTTATCTAGTAATTTAAATTGTAATTTATATTATATTACGAATAACTGCCTTTGTCAACGCAAGACTACGCACAGTTTATCCACATAGCTGTGCACTACTTATATTTCCGATGAATTTTGTTTTATTTTAGATAATTCCTCTCTCACAATTCGTCTATCATCCCAAGGAATTTTTTTACCATTAGCCAAACAAATATACTGTTCAGCCCCCTTACCAGTAATTAACACTAAATCACCTGTTTCAGCTAAGCTTAGTGCTTTATTAATAGCATCTCGACGATCGCTAATTTCAAACAAATCAGCGTTTAATTTCTTGCCGGCTAATTCAGATCCAGCAGCAACTTGATCAATAATAAGTTGAGGGTCCTCATCATAAGGATCTTCATTGGTAATAATTACATAATCAGCGTTTTCCCCAGCTAATTCTCCTAAAATTGGACGCCTGTCATGATCACGCCCACCGCCACAGGAACCGAGTAAATGAATAATCTTATTGTGTGGAATAATCTTAACTGTTTCATACATTTTCTTCATGGCTCGAGGTTCAAAGGAATAATCAACAATAATCTTAAAATCTTGGCCTAAATCAATGCGTTCTAATTTACCAGATAAACAAGTAACGCTTTCTAAACCAGTCTTAACTTGTTCTAAGGATAATCCCTGGCTTAGACCCACCAAGGCAGCATTCATAGCATTAACTGCATTAAAATCACCTAATAATTGTAAATTAATGACTTGGTCCTTGAAATCAAAAGATGTTCCTTCAGCAGAAGCGACAATATTACCGAAGTTATAAATTTGGCTATCCTTTAAAATTTTATCTTCGCCACCATTTTCCATGAAGACACTAGTATCAAATTCTTGATTAGTGGTGTAAATAAGCTGCTCTTCACTCCAAAAACTTAAGAAATATGGAGAATTTTCATCATCGCCATTAATAATAACCGTTTTCTTTAATTTGGTATAATCTAATTTCTTAAGAGCAGTTTGTGGATGACAAATAGCCTTTTGATCATTAATATATTTTGGTTTGCAATCCTTCAAATGAGCAAATAAACGGCCCTTAGCTTCTTTATATTTTTCAAAACCACCATGGCTTTCTAAGTGTTCTGGATATAAACCGGTAAAAACCAATAAATCATAATTAATAAACTTATGACGAAATTGAACAATACCTTCGGAAGTGGTTTCCACAATAGCATACTGGCAACGATTATTAACCATGCGACGTAAAATTTTCTGAACAAAAAAACGACCAGGCATAGTCATTTTCTTGTCATTTAGCCACTCACGCTTACCATCATCAAACATGGCAGTTGAAGTATAACCGACATTATAACCAGCTGATTCTAATACTTTAGCGATAAAATAAACCGAGGATGTTTTTCCCGTGGTTCCAGTCACGCCAATAACTATTAAATTACGACTTGGATAGCGATACCAAGCAGCAGCTAAGGCAGCCATTATATAATGATAGGCTGGCTGAATCTTTTTAAATAAATTACGAGGGATTAACTTTTTTATAAGTGAAATCATATATTTATAGAACTTATTATAACAGGGTTTTGGGATTTGTAAAAATTTTGATTAAACCCGGCTGAAATTTCTATTGACATTTTAATATATTTATGGTATATTTAGAAAGTAATAAATTGATGATTTAATCGCAATAGTCTATAATAAAAAAATAATATGTAATTTAAACATAAATTTAAAAAATATGGAAAATGAAAAGATGTTAGAGATTGCTGAAAAGATTAAAAATCAAACAGCAAGCGAAGAAGAAGTAACTGAATTCACTAAAAGTTTAACTGAACTACTTAGTGGCATCAGAAAAGATATTACTAAATAATAAAATTAAATTTTAAAAGTATGAATTTTAACTTTTTTAAAAAAGCAGAGACTGCAAACAATAATCCTATTGAAGAAATTAAAAACACTACTGAAATCGAAGCTTCACCAGAAGAAGAAATTAGCCCAGAAAGAGTTGAGGCTTTAAAAGAATACGAAAACGAAGTAAAAGAAATCGCTAGTTTAAAAGAAAGTGACTTAAAAGATGAAATTGAAAATCCAGAAGAAAGAGTCGCTCTAGGTGAAAAACTAAGTCTTCTACAGAAAATTTCCGAAACATTAAAAGATCATGCCCCAGAACTTGCTATTGCAGCTGTTGGAATCGGAGCTTTTGCACTTGCTTTAGCACAAGACCCTCATGGTAATTTAGATTTAGCTAATTCAGCTATTATGTCTACTGAAAAAGTAACATCAATGATCGCTTCCTCTGTTACTGCTTTCGCTACTGTATTTAGCGGATTACTATGGAATTATAAGAATTTTAATAAAGAACAGGCTGCTAAAGAAAATAACGCTAGTATCAATAATTCTAACGAAGCTATTGCTGCTTAATAGTTAAGTTAAACAAAAATAAAAAAACCGGTTAATGCCGGTTTTTTGTTATATTCTTATAATAATATTAAACTTACACCATTGACAAGTTATCATATTTATTGTATAATCTTTAGGTACTTAAATTATAAGTATTCCTAATCTACTGGGTAGTGTAGAAAAATTCTTTAACAAAAAAAACAAAATTGACCATGAAAAAAAACATGCTCAAAGAAGCGCTCCCTGCACTTGAAGTGTTAGATGGACCGTTTAAACAATTTTTTCAAAATCTCCGTGGTGCTAATGGAGAAAAGTGGCTAACTGAATTTAAAAAATTCCTTCGTCAAGAACCTTCGTGGAACACGGCTCGAAAAATGAGTAAAAACATTATTCTTTCTACTGAATTCGCTTACCTTGAGCCACGGCTCAAAAGAATTTTGATTAGAGATCTTAGAGGAACAATACTCCTAAAAGGTTTGGATTCAATCTTTCCTGGTGGACAAAGATCTTTCGGACATTACGGACTAATGTCTGTTGGTAAAAAAACAAACCCGGTAGAAGTTCTGACCTACAGATTAAGAAAAAAGACTAGCTTGTCTAACATCTTTAATTCATTCGGATGTCGCCTTGACGATTTATGCTTTACACAGGAACAAATTGCTTTTACTGTAATGCAAAACGAAAACATTATTAACGAAAATGGTGAAGGTTTATTTTTAATTAAAAAAGATCAAACCATGGAAGCAAATAAAGAAAATCTTTTTGCAGTCTCAGTGCGATATGTATCTAGCGATGCCGATCATGCCTTAAATTACGTATTGTCTGTTGAAGCTAAACCATTTGATCTTAATGTAAGCGGTGACCCTGGTTGTGAAGGAACTTTCGGAAGACGTGAAGATATTCTATTCATCCCAAGACCCCTTAAAAGAAAAAATTGGTTAATAAGAGCAAGCAATTGGTTAGCAAAACATAGCTAATTATCACAAAACAAAAACCCCTTTAATTTCATAATGAAGTTAAAGGGGTTTTATTTTTTATCTGGCAAAAAAGTCGTCATCATCATCAAGCGGTCGTGGTTTTTTTTCTTCAACTTTTTTAATTTCTTTTACGTCTTCTTTTATTTCTTCTAAAATTTCTTCTTCAGTCTCAACTTCATCTTCGGGGCCATTTTCGTCTAATAAAAAGTCTGGAGTTTCTTCTTCAACCACAATTTCCTCCTCTTCTGGTTCAACTTCCTCTTCCTTGGAATCAGCAAAATGTAATTCATCGGAAACATCTTCGTCTAAATAAGAAGCTGGGGCGTGTGACTCAGTGCGGCTGTGAACTGGCATTCCAGAAATTGCGCCACTATTTTCATACTGCTCTTTGGAAACTAAAACTTCACGAGGTTTAGAACCATTAGATGGACCAATAAATCCGTGCTCTTCTAACATATCTAAAATTTTAGCAGCACGACCATAACCGATTGAAAGTCTTCTTTGTAATAATGAAGTTGAAGCGCGCCCAGCAGCAATAATAACTTCTTTAGCTTGTTCCATTAGTTCATCTTCATCGCCGTAATTACCATCCATACCCACACCAGCAACACCACCAACTTTCTGTCTATCGGTGACACCGTCTAAATATTCTGGTTCACCACTCTTCTCTTTAATATAATTTATCACATCATTAATTTCATCATCAGTTACATAAGCACCTTGAATACGTTTTGGTTTAGAAAGTTCCGAAGTGGAAAGCAACATATCACCCTGACCTAATAATTTTTCCGCCCCACTCATATCTAAAATTGTTTTCGAATCAACAATTGAAGTAACTGAGAAAGCAATACGAGCTGGAATGTTAGCTTTAATTAAACCAGTAATAACATCCACACTAGGACGCTGTGTTGCCAAAATTAAATGGATACCAACCGCCCGAGACATTTGCGCTAAACGAATAATAGCGGCCTCCATTTCCTTACCAGCCGTCATCATAAAATCAGCTAACTCATCAATTACAAAAATAATGTAAGGCATTTTTTCTTTGCCATCAGCATTATAACTTTGAATATTTTTCTTACCACTCTTATTTAGTGTGTCATAACGAGAATTCATTTCATTAAGACACCACTTCAAAGCGTTAATAGTTTTAGAAACATCAGTAATAACTGGGACTAGTAAATGAGGGATACCATTATAAGCTGGAAGTTCTACGCGTTTTGGGTCAACCATGATGAAACGCAAATCTTCAGGATTATTTTGATATAACAAACTGATAATAATAGTATTAAGACAAACTGACTTACCAGAATTAGTTGCACCAGCCACAAGTAAATGAGGCATCTTAGTGATGTCATAAATCCAAGCGGTACCAGAAACATCTTTACCAAGAGCAATCATTAAATTATGCTTTCTATTTTTGAAAACATTATCTTCCAGGATTTCGCGAAGACCAACAATGGCTTTAGTTTTATTTGGAACTTCAATACCAACTAATGATTGTCCAGGAATTGGCGCTTCAATTCTAATTGGATGAGCAGCCAGAGCTAAAGATAAATCATTACTTAAGGTAGTAATTTTAGAAAGTTTAACACCCTCAGCTGGTTTAAAAGTATATTGAGTAACTGTTGGGCCAACTTTAGTCTCTCCCATCTCAACCGGAATACCAAAATTTTCTAAAGTCTTTTTAATACGTAAACCATTAGCATTGGTATCACCACCAACTGCTTGTCCAACTTTATGATTTAATAAATCAACTGGGATATCAATTTTAAATTTTTTCTTAGGCCAATCAATTTTTTCCTGAACCTTAGGAGTATCTTTTTTCAAAACAGCGGCGGTTGGCTCTTCAATTTCTTCTTCCTCTTCGTCTTCTTCAGATTCATCTTCTTCAACTTCGGCAGTAATCTTCTTTTTTGTCCAAGAACCTAAAATATCTTCTCGAGCCTCATCAATAAATTCTTTAGCTCGACGACGATTTGGTTTTTCTTCCCCCTCTTCAGCTGGTGAGAAAGCGATGCTAAATAATTTACCAATTGGTCTAAAAATAATTGCTAAAAAACTTTCCTGTCCAACTATTTTTGACAAAGAAGTATTAAAAACAATCACGAGTGATACTAAAAATAAACAGAGTAAAATAATTACTCCACCCCAGAAGCCAAATAAATAATTAAAAAATTGGCTAAACCATAAACCTAAATAACCACCACCAATACCAGTGGCCACTGTACTCTGCCATTCTGATTCAGAAATAAAAAAGTGAAATAAAGTTTGATAAGAAATAAATAAAATAACTAAACCAATATAATCACTCGTTTTAATTTCGTATTTTTTATTACGAACTAAAAGCATTCCCCAAAATAAAAAAACTAATGGTACTAACCATTTTCCAAAACCAAAAATCAAAGTTAACCACTTAGATAAAAAGACACCAACAACACCAGATAAATTAACTAGTCCCAACAGACTAATCAATCCAAAAGCAAACACTGCCACAATTCCTAGGCTATGTTTGGCTTTTTCATCCAAATTTAATTTTGGCATTGATAAATAATCTAAGTTGTTATCTTTTTTCTTTTTGGCCATATTATTTTATTATAACAAAAATCAATTTATTTCGATATCAATAAAAACAATCTGTGGAAAGCGTTCTTTTATTTTCTTTTCAATTTCATCAATCTTACTACCAACTAAACGAGGAACACGATCTAAATATTCAACACAAAATTTATTAAACTCTTCTTGATCACCCTGGACCTCTTCATACTCATTCGCTAAAAAATGATATTTATTTAACTCTTTCATTAAAGCGGAAGCATTAAACTCTACATCACATTTAACTAAATATTTATCCGCATCAAAAATAGCTGATTTAAAATCATAAATCTTTTCAATACTAGGATCAGCTAATAAAATTTCTTTAACTTCTTCAGCCATTTCATGAGGAATAGATTTGGTAATCAAAAAATGACGATTTTTATCAATTAAAATGATCGCCACTACGCCAAGCAAGACACCAATAACAATCGAACCAATCGCGTCCCAATAAGCATGTCCAGTATATTTAGCTAAACCAATACTGGCTAAAGCAATTAACACACCAAGTACCGCTAAACCATCTTCGTAAACAACGGCAAGTGTTGTTGGGTCAGCTTCTTTGTTAATAGTTTTCCATTTGGCTTTTGGATATCTGGTCTTAAGTTCATGATAAGCCAACCAAAGAGTAAAGCCTTCAATCACAAAAGAAAGGATTAATACTGATACTGCCCAGTAGCTAAAAACAAACTCATGTTTTTCAACGAGAGTGATAACGCCATGATAAACTGTCACACCACAACCTAAAAAGAAAATACCGCAAGCGGAAATAAGAGCCCAAATATAACGTTCGCGTCCATGACCGTAAGGATGTTCGTTATTAGCCTTTTTATGAGAACGTTCAACGCCAATAAGTAATAATGATTGATTAGCCGTATCCGCTAAAGAGTGAATTGATTCTGAGAACATTGCTCCAGAACCAGTAAGAAAAAAGCCAAAAAATTTAGCTAAGCCAACAATGGCGTTTCCAAAAATAGCAGCAATAACAGGTAGACGACCAGCGGTCTTCATATATTTATAATAAAATTATTTTAAAAGCGATTTATAATTTAAAGCACAGATAGCCATAGCAAGAGCATCGGCAGCATCATCAGGTTTAGGAATTTCTTTAAGTTTAAGTAAAGTTTGTACCATTTTTTGTACCTGATCTTTTTTAGCAGCCCCATAACAAGTCACCGCTTGTTTTACTTGTGATGGTTTAAATTCAATTAATTTTAAATTGTTCTGTTTAAGAGTGAGTAAAATTACGCCGCGAGCATGTCCTACTACTAAAGCTGTTTTAACATTTTTACTAAAAAATAATTCCTCTACTGAAGCTACGTCCGGTTTATATTTTTTAATAATTTTATCAAGCTCTACATGAAGCTGACATAAACGAGTTACTAAATCATCTTTAGAACTAGTTTTAATTGAACCATAAGTCAGGCAAGAAATTTTTCCGCCGTCATCACAAATTACTCCATAACCAGTATCAGCAATTCCTGGGTCAATACCCAAGATAATATTTGCCATAAAATTAAAGGTCAGCGTTTAGATAGTAATCACTAACATCTTCATTATCTTCTAACTCACCAATAAATTTTTCTACTTTTTCTTTTTCTTCGTCACTTAAGACTACTTTTTCTTTAGCAACATATTCAATTTCACCGGATTCAGTTTTAATATTTTTTGTTTTCAAAAAATCTTCCATCTTTTGAAAATCAGATAAAGCGGTATAAATTGTTAAACCTTCATCTTCTTTTTTAATATCTTCAGCACCACCATCGATTAATTCTAACTCGAGTTCATCAAAATTAATTTTCTTAACATCAAGCTCTTCTTGGCTAATCATAAAAACACCCTGTTGAGAAAAATTCCACATCACTGAACCAAAAGCACCTCCGCTTTTAGTAAAGATGTGACGAATAGTAGAAGCCGAACGATTTTTATTATCGGTAATACTTTTAACAATTACTTGAAGGCCATAAGCTCCCAAGCCTTCATAATATAATTCCTCAACCTGAGCACCACCAAGTTCTCCGGTTCCTTTTTTAATAGCCCGTTCAACATTATCTTTAGGCATATTGGCCTCACGAGCCTTATCGACAGCTGCGCGAAGAGCCGGGTTAGTGTTAGGATCACCGCCTTTTCGAGCTGCAATAGAAATATTGTTAGCGATTTTGGTAAAAATAGCACCACGTTTAGCATCTACTAATTCTTTCTGGCGATGAGTTGTCGCCCATTTGGAGTGTCCAGACATAAATTTAAATAAATTACTTCTATTATTGTTGATTTTAGCTTAACCGAAATTGAAATAAAAATCAATATCCATTATAATTAAAATACCAATAAAATTGGGTAAAAAAATATAAATATGACAAAATACAAACTAAAATCCTTAGATGACATCGTGTCCGCCGCCCTAGATTTCTTTAGCAAAAATGAACCAGTTAAATTAGGGGCTAAAGATTTTAAATTTCCTCTAGTAGTAGGCAGCGGTAATGCTTATCATACTGGTAAAATTATCTTTAGTAATAATTCCGCTATCTTCGCCACTGAAAGTGATTTTAAAGATATTATCAAACAATACGAGCCACTAATTAAAAGTAAAACTATTTCTGAGGTGGTAGTTATTTCCGCTTCTGGTGAAAAAGATTCTGTTTGGGAATTAGAACTTGCTAAAAAGTCTGGCTTAAAAACAGTTTTAATTACTTGCTCTGGCGACTCTAGTGCCGCTAAAATTGCTGACCAAGTTTTTACTTACAGTAAATTACCAGAGCCATATACATATAATACCTCCACTTACTTAGGTATGATCTTAAGTAGTAGTTCCGAAAAAGCAGACACTATTAAAAAAGTTATTAAAAAAATTAAAATCCCAAAAAAGTTTAAACAATATCAATCTTATTCTTTTATTTTACCTGATAAATTTGGTAACCTAGCACCAATGCTAGATATTAAACGCCATGAGTTATTTGGCCCTAAAGTATCACTTCGTGCCTTTAGTTTTGGTGAGGCTCGTCATGCTAAATTCGTCGTTCGCGATAAAAAAGAATTAGTGATTAGTTTTGGTAAAAATTTATACTTTGGTGAACCTGATTCTCGTTGGGAAATAAATCTACCTGATGACGCGGGTTACGGAACCTATATGGCTTTCTGTTATCACTTAGTTGGTTTAATCCAAAAATCAAAACCTGATTATTATAAAAAAAATATTATTCGCTTCTGCAATAATGATGGTTACAAAGCTTACGGGTCAACTACTCCATTTGATGTAATTGTTCCGGGAAATACAAAATAGTCCCTAAAAATAAAAAGGCCCAGATCGTTATGATCTGGGTTTTACTTTTTTGCCATTCGAGAGAACTAACTTACTGACAAAACGTCACGGCAATTTGGACTCACTGCCTGCGTTTTACCAACAAGTTTAAGGGCTACATCACTCTGAAGAAAATCTTGAGAAACTGCTCTACAGTTCGGACTCACTGCCTGTAATAAACAATCGGACTTTCCGGATAACATTCTTACACTGTTCGAGTTAGCTAACACTTGAAAACTGGGGTTACACCCGACATCCGTGTCAGGCATCACCGATTGATAATTTTCAAATAAAGAAAAACAAGAAACATGATTCTCAAACAAACCAACATCGATTTGGATTGGTTGAGCGATTGGCGTTTGCAGCATAATTGTAGCTGCGGCATTGTCAGAAATAGCATCTAAAGACTGAACCGGTGGTGAAAGTGAATTCGACGCACGGTGAGTCTTAGCGCTAACAACCGTAAAAGAAGCAATCAAAAAAAGCAATAAAAGAATTTTTTTCATGACTTAAACTTTTTTGTTAAACAACTAAAAACTGTCGCTTTTAATAATAACAAAAAGTTAAATAGAACGCAATCTAATAAAAAGGGCCATTTCAGGCCCTTTTTTTATTTAGATTAAACTTTTTCCTGTCATGTCTTTCGATTTCTTAAGATTCATTATCTTAAGAACGGTAGGAGCTACATCCGCCAAACTACCGCTTAATG
>Ga0302207_1001051_pt1 | contig 10727 bp, 5 predicted proteins | sample II_Fen_E2_2_FD_198792 | JGI IMG/M metagenome (GOLD analysis project Ga0302207, IMG submission 198792) | Peat permafrost microbial communities from Stordalen Mire near Abisko, Sweden - II_Fen_E2_2 | ecosystem: Environmental > Terrestrial > Soil > Wetlands > Permafrost | place: Sweden: Abisko...
ATAATTCCAGCTTCCTATTGACATTTCCGTGAAATACAGATTTTTAGAAGGATATGCATTATGAACATTCAACATTTCACTTTTATCACCACCATAGGCATGATAAGCAGCACCATCAACATATTTTGCAACTTCCGGATCGGCATATATTTTCACCGGATAACCAATCTGATCAGTAATATTATCATAATTGAAATTGTGATCAAAAACCTCTATTTTAGTTTTTATTCCGGCTTCTGCAAATTTTGGTCCCAATGCAGTTTTTATAAAGGCAGCCTGTTCCTGCCAGGTCATGTAAAGCGATGCAGAGTTTCCACGATTTAACGGTTCATTTTGAATGGTGATAGATTCCATATTGAAACCTTCTGCCTTCATTGCCTGAATATATTTCACAAAATAGGTTGCATAGTCCTGATAATAAGCGGGATTTAGTTGCCCACTTGTCCATGAATTAAACGGTTGCAAATCAGTCAAATTATTTACTTTCATCCAACGGGGACATGTCCACGGAGAACCAAGAATTTTCAAAGTTGGATTTATGGCCAGAATTTCCTTTAAAATCGGAAATAAATCACGTTTATCATATTGATTCATTGCAAAATTCTCAATTCCGGGAGTATCGCAGTACGTATATTCGTCCATCGAGAAATCGGAGCAGCCAATTGAAATGCGAATATAGCTATAACCCATTCCGGTTGCCGGGTCAAAAGTTTCTTTCAATAATTTAGCACGGTTTGCTGCACTCATTTGCATTAAATTGTAAGCTGTAGAACCTGTAATTGCAGCTCCAAATCCATCAATTGTCTGAAAAGTATCAGTAGGTTTCATGGTAATGGTTGTTTCTACAGCCATATTTGGTTTTGTGCTGAAAGCTAGGGGAACCGGCACAAAAAGCATAGATTTATTGGCGGTAGTCACATACACATCCACATCTTTTTGAACAACCGGAGGTGTAACTGGTGGAATAATTTCTTCAGCTTTACATCCTGATAATGAAATGCACATCAAGAATGTTGCTGCAAATAACATTTTTTGTTTAAACATAATACAGATTTATTTTCTGATTTTATTAGTAAAACGTTCAAAAACCTCAACGGAATTTGAACGTTTAGTTTATTTGAAATATAACCGAATATAATACGGGAAAACAAGCTATAAATTGTTTGTTTATACCTAATTTCCCCGATTAAATTATTTTTAATTTACTTTAACCGCTTTGATAGTGTGATCATTTTTATTAAGAGTAATTGTATAAACTCCCTCAAACGGATTTGCACTCAGACCAACCGTGTTACCAAGATTACCGGCTTCAGAGCTGGCAGATAATGGGCTTGAAACAGTATAATCTGTAGATAATTCTTCACCATTATTCCAACCGCGAAAATCAAAGAACTTGAAGTTCAATGTTCCTATTAAACTAGTAGTACTGGTCGTGGCTGCATTTTTCACATAAACAGTTACCTGATATACGCCAGTCGATACTAACCGGCATGGAGCATAATCCAATGGACTATTCCAGTTCCAACTTGATGTTGTTGTATAAGGAGAGGAAGGACGTCCAAATCCTACACCACAAATCCACAAAACATCCGGATAAACTACACTTGGTTGAGGTTCAATGTATAAATATCCTGCAGTTGTAGAATAATATGCTTTGTAAAGACCTGTTTTTCCGAGGAATTTTGCAGTATTAGTTCCTGTAACCTGGAAATAATCAGGCGAAATGCTGTTGGCAAGTGAACCGGTTATGCCGGTAAATGTTACTTCAACATTTTCACCAAAATAAACATTTCCACCACGGAAACCGGTAACTCCGCTAATTGTGGTTGGATCAGCAGGTAAATCTGCATTTATATCCAGAGTTGTAACCGGTTCGAGTAATTTACCTCCAACGGTAGCTTTAAATTTGAGTGCATCAAACGTAATCTCAGAAATACCTACCAACGTAGCATCGGTAATTGAGAATGAACTTCCTGTGGCAGCAATTATCCCCATGCCGTCACCATTTTTCCCCCAAACTAAACCGGTGTAATCTTCTTTATTAAAACCGGTTTTTACTTTAGAAGCAATTCTGAAACTAACGGTGGTACCGTAAGTAAGACCTGAAATATGGTAAATCTGATTAACCGGATCAATCAATGTCATTTTAATTCCTTTTCCGTTATCAGGCACCATCCACAAATCGGTATAAGGAGGACGTTTGGCAATGGTTGTGCTTACAATTGAATCTTTAACGGTACCACTTACATTCGTTTCGGTCAAATAAACCTTCACAGGTTCGTTATTCGGACGATTTGCAACAAAAGGAACACCATACGTACGTTTCAAACTGGTCTGATTTCCTTTGGTTCTGACTGTTTCGGAAACAACCACTTCGTTATTCACCACCACACGAATCAATAAAGTTGATAAAGGAGCCACTTTATCGGATACACCCAGAGTCAGGTGAATGGAATCACCGTATGTAATCTGGCTTTCTGCGACAACAGCTGTGTCAATTTTAGGTGTAGACGCCGCATACTTAACTATTATATCTTCATTGGTACATGCCACAAAAGCTGCTGACACACATATCAATAACAAGAGTTTTATACTATTTTTCATGATTTCTATCTTTAAAAAGTTGAAATTATAGATTTAGAATTAATATCCCGGATTTTGGAACATGGCCGGATTTTTATCAATTTGTGGCTGAGGTATCGGAAGTAATGTTTTAGCTTCAGTCACCATATCCATTGGTAAACGACCCGGGTCACGGGAATTTAATGTATTCAATACATCCATTACTTTTCCTGTACGAACCAAATCAAACCAACGTTGACCTTCAAATGCCAGTTCCAGTCTTCTTTCATTCAATACATCATCTGCAGTTACTGTAGATAATGAAGCTAGTTTAGCTCTAGTGCGAACAGCATTTACCAATGTTGTAGCACTTCCAGCATCTCCCTGAGCCACATAAGCTTCCGCCTTAAGTAACAAAATATCAGCCAAGCGCAGTTTAATCACACTGTGGAATTTTGAGCGGTATTTGTACATGAACGGATACCCTTTTGCAGGATATTCATTCGTCCAGGTTACATCAGCTGCTATAATTGATTCATTTTTGCGAACAACATCACCCGCTTTATCAAAAGCTGCAATTAAATCACGGGTGGGCGTTACCCATTTTGCCCAGTCATACTTACTGGCGGGATCGGATTGATCAATACCAACTAACCAGGTAAACCAGAGACCTCCACCCGAGAAATTAATTTCAAAAATTGATTCAGAGGTGTTTCGGTTCTTGACATCTGTCTTCGCCGCATTCATATCGAACAAATCACCAAAATTAGGAACCAATGTTACATCTTTTTCCACTTCAGTGGCATATTGAATTACTTTTGCATAATCACGTACCGGTTTTTCTGCATAAATCTTTGCTAATAAAGCATTAGCAACAGTTCTTGAAAATTTAAATTTGTTTGTATTATCAATTGCAGGTGCTCCACCCGGTTCAAGAGCTGTATTCAAATCTTTGATAATTTGAGCATATACTTTTGAGACAGAATCTCTTGGTGGATAATACAAAGGATAAACCGTTTTAATATTTGCAGCCGTTATTGCAGGCGGTTCAACTATGATAAGTGGAACTTCGCCCCACAAACGAACCAAATCAAAATACATCATGGAACGAAGAATTAATCCTTCCGATTTCCATTGTTTGCGCTCGGCTTGTGTTAATGATTGATCAGGGACTGAATCAACGTTACAAATAACGCTGTTTGCGCCAGCAATAATTCCAAAGTAATAATCCCAATCACGATTGATATTTTTATTAATACCATCCTGTTTTTGTTGTTCCAACTGAGTTAATTCTACATCAGTGGCACCACGGTATGCGTTATCAGCATGTGTTTCGTTGTAAACAAGCATATCTGCAGTCCAACCTTCGACTCCGGCATTCTGAGTCAACTGATTGTACATATTGTCATATTGAGTTTGCATCTCAGCACGAGTCTTGAATTTTATTGTCGAACCCGAACTGTCGGTACGACCAACAGTGATATTGCTAAAATCGGACACCGGATTCCGATCGAGCGAACAAGAACTTATTATAAGGGCAATCAGAATAAAAAAGCCCGTTTTTATTATGTTTTTCATATTATTTCTTTATTAAAATTCAACATTAATTCCAACAATATAACTTTTTGATTGTGGATAAGTTCCATAATCAACTCCCTGAACGGTTGCAGATCCACCATATTGATTTACTTCAGGATCGAATCCTTTGTATTTAGTCAATGTCAACAAATTTTGAGCGGTAACATATGGTTGAAGACGTGAAATATTCATTTTTCTTAACCATGGTCCGGCAAAATTATAGGATAATGTGAGTGTCTTTAACCTTAAATAACTTCCATCTTCCACAAATCGGGTTGAAGATAATAAGTTGACTTTTTCCTGAGTTGCTCTTGGCATATAGGTTACCATTCCCGGGCGTTCCCAGCGATCAAGCACAGCAATTGATTGGTTTTTGGCATCATACATTCCTTCAGTTTCCATACGTGAAACGTTATAAATATCATTTCCATATGAACCTTGCAAGAATATATTCAAAGAAAAACCTTTGTATGAAAAATTATTGGTCATACCATATGTGAATTTTGGATTAGGATCACCGATAATCGTTCTATCACTTAATTGTGGTGAACTGCTATCGCCGTTCTTGGTCTGATAAAGCAAATTACCTGTTTCAGGATCAACTCCTTTTGAAACATAACCAAAGAAAACTCCTAATGGCAATCCCGGTTTCATTAAAACCATACTTTCACCCATGGATGTTTGTCCAAAATAATACGTTTGTTGCAAATTGAATTTCTCAACCTTATTTCTGTTGAATGAAATATTAAAGTCGGTTTCCCATTTGAGTTTACCGGTTAAATTTTTGGTATTCAAAGTAAATTCAAGACCACGGTTACTCATTTCACCCTCATTTCGGGTAATAACACCAACAGGCGCAGTTGAAGGTAATTGTACATCCATCAACAAGTTGGTTGTATATTTATAATATGCATCAACAGTTAAATTAATTCTGCTCTTTAATATGGCCAAATCAAATCCTATATCCGATTGTGAAGTGGTTTCCCATGTTAAATCGGTGTTTTGCATGTTGGCAATTGACAAACTTGCATTTGCATCCGTATAAAGTCCGCTTTTATCCCACCAGGGAAGGCGGTTAATGTTGTAACGTTGCAAATAAGCATAATCACCAATACCCGATTGATTACCAACTTGTCCCCAACCTCCACGTAATTTTAAATCATCAACCCAATCAACTGATTTCATAAAATCTTCGGAAGAAATACGCCATGCAGCAGAAGCTGAAGGGAAATAACCCCAACGATGATTTGGATCAAGTTTAGAAGAACCATCAGCACGGAAGTTCACTGTCAATAAATATTTGCTGTCATAATTATAAGCTAAACGTGCTATGTACGACATAATTGCCCATTCCGAACCGGAAGTTCCACTCCATTGTTCAATTTTATTTCCTGCATTCAAAGTCATAATATCAGAAGTTGCATAGTGTGATGCACCCATGTAACTCTGATTCCATGTAGAACCGGTATACGAAGTTCCGCCCATTAAGCTGATACCATGTTTATCAATTTTTGTATCATAAGTCAAGACATTATCAAATACTAAAATTGAACTTAACGATCTTGTATCTGAAGCAGTTCCATGAGTGCTACGGCCATAAGAAGTTGTAATTGGATCCAGAAAACTGGTTGAGTTATAGTAAACACGGTCAAGTGATGCAGTCGTTTTAAATTTTAAATCAGGCATGAAGGTAATTTCGCCGCTCACACTTCCAATAAATCGATTGTTATTGGTTACATTTTTCGCAGTACGTGACATATTTTCAACAGGACTCGTTACCTGAGCTCCGTAAAAATTATCATAATATTGTGTTGGTATATCCGGATTCCAGATAGGTGCGTAGGTTGGTGTATTAATTACGGATAAAATAACACCTGCACGGTTTGAACCGGTTCCAGAAATAATTCCATTGGTTGTATAATCCGAATAAGCCAGATTTGTATTCATTTTAAACCATGAACGAATTTGGTTTTCCAGACTAGCTCTCAAATTATAACGTTTATAATAAGCTACAGGAATCACACCTGATTCATCGGTATAACCTCCTGATACAAAGTATTTCATATTATCTGTAGCGTTGGAAATAGACAACTGATAATCCTGAGTTACACCAGTCCGATAAGTTTCCTTAAACCAATCGGTTTTATCAGTCAAACCATCAGGTAAAGTAACCGCTCCGATTTCGTCCATCAAAGTTTTATATTGTGCTGTATTCAACGATTGCATTTGCTTTACAACCTGAGTTGCTCCGGCATGAGCATTAAAAGAAATTTTGGCTTGCCCTTTAACACCTAATTTTGTTGTAATTAAAACAACACCATTAGCACCTCTCGATCCATAAATAGCGGCTGAAGATGCATCTTTTAAAATCTGCATACTTTCAATATCGTTTGGTGATAAGTAATTGATTTCGCTCATTGGTACACCGTCAACAACGTACAACGGAGAATTGCTCGCTGAAATAGAGGTATTTCCACGAATTGTTACAACAGCTGAAGCTCCCGGTTCACCACTTGGTTTAGTTACATTAACCCCTGCAGCTTTCCCCTGAATTGCATCAGCAGCAGCAATAATAGGTCTTTCGGAAATGTCTTTGGTTGAAACTGTTGATACGGCTGTAGTCAAATCTTTTTTCTTAACAGAGCCATAACCCACAACCACAACTTCTTCAAGGGTTTTGGTATCATCAGTCATTACAACCCGTAAGTTTTTAGAAGTTCCTACTGGAAGTTCCACAGTATTCATTCCCAGATAACTGATTACCAAAACATCATTAGGACTGGCTTCAAGAACAAATTTACCATTGAAATCGGTTATAGTTCCCGTTCCGGTACCTTTAATCTTGATGTTGGCGCCAATAATTGCTTCATTCTTTGAATCGAGAACGACTCCATTAACTGACGATTTCTGTGCAAATAAGCTTATCGGCATTACCATACATAAAAGAATGGGTAACAAACGCCGAACAAAACGTGCGCTTAAAAAATGCACGCGCGCGTTTACTCGTAGTGTCTTTGTGCTCTTCATTGATTATTAATTTGTTGGTTAGTATTTTAAATGTTTGTTTATTTTCTGCTCATTTGTCTTTAATACATCAATACAAAACAATTAACGTTTTACAAGCTTTAAATGTTTTTATTGAAGGCGTTAAATTAAAATCTGGTTTGTAACTTATGTTTCTCTGATTATTTTATTTGTATTGAAATACTGCTTTTTACGTCAGCTGCCGAGGCAGCATTTCGTAAAACAAATTCACCTGTTTCCAGGGTCCAGTCTTTCACTTTTTCATTATAGAAAGCCATGTCTTTTGCCTTAATTTCCAACTCAACAGTTTGAATTTCTCCTGCTTTCAGAAATACTTTTTTGAATGCTTTTAATTCTTTTACCGGACGAATAACCGAAGCTTTCGGTTGTGAGACATAGACCTGTACAGCTTCAGCACCATCAACTTTACCTGTATTTTTTAAGGTAAATGACGCTTTAATTATGTCATCGGAAGAATAGGTTTTTTTATCCGTCGCAATTTTTCCATATTCGAAAGTTGTATATGACAATCCGAAACCGAAAGGAAACAACGGTGTGATTTTTTTTGTGTCAAACCACCGGTATCCAACCAGAATATCTTCTTTATATTCCTCATTTACACCATCTCCCGGATATGAAATCTGTCCAAATGAAATGGCGGCATTATCTACCAGTTTCTTAGGAAATGAAAATGGTAATTTTCCGGAAGGATTTACTTCACCGACAAGCACGTTTGCAATAGCATTACCTGCTTCGGAACCAAGATACCAGGCTTGTACAATAGCCGGAACCTCTTTCATCCACGGCATGGCTACAGCATTACCACTATTCAGAATTATGGCTGTATTTTTATTGGCTTTTAATAAAGCACCTATTAATTTGTCCTGTCCAAATGGCAAATCCAACGATTTACGGTCGGCACCTTCACTGTCCTGATTATGATTTTTATTCAATCCGCCAATAAACAGAACAATATCAGCAGTTTTAGCTACTTCAACTGCTGCATTTATAAGTGAGTCTGCATTTACTTTCGATGCAATTTCTTCTTTGTATTCGGTTTCACCGGAATCATACCCTTTTGAATAAACAATATGATCTTTGCCATATTTTTTAATTAATCCATCCAATGGTGAAACTTCGTAAGCCACTTTCAATGAAGATGATCCGCCTCCGATGACTAAACTTTTTATTGCATTTTCGCCAATTACCGCAATTTTCTTATACTTTCCAACCGGAACAGGAAAGAATTGTTTGTCATTTTTCAATAATACAATTCCTTCTTCAGCTATTTTACGGGCAGTTTCTGAATGTTCGGGACTTACAAATTTCCCAAACGGACGATTAGCACTCATTGTCGTGCGGAAAATCAAACGTAAAATTCTACGTACCTTATCATTTAAAACAGTTTCGGTGTATTTTCCGGATTTTAATCCCTGCAAATAGGGAGTTGCCAGATAATATTGCGAGTATGGAGTTGTTCCATCAGTTGTCAAACCATTTGTTGAAGTTCCCATTTCGAGATCAAGTCCATTATTTACAGCCTGATTGGTACTATGCACACCACCCCAGTCGCTGATAACAACTCCATCAAATTTCCAGTCATTTTTCAGAATCTTATTCAATAATAAATCATTATGACAATTATTTTCGCCCCTGAACTTGTTGTAAGATCCCATAATGGACCAGGCTCTTCCTTCCTGAACTGCCGCTTTAAAAGCCGGCAAATAAATTTCATATAAGGCACGGTCGCTGAGTAAGACATTTATCGACATACGTTCAACTTCCTGATTATTCAGTACAAAATGTTTCACACAAACAGCAACACCATTTTGCTGAACTCCCTGAACATAAGGAACGACCATCCGAGATGACAAATACGGATCTTCACCCATATATTCAAAATTACGACCATTAAGCGGAGTTCTGTAAATATTTACACCGGGACCAAGAAGTACAGTTTTGTTCCTGTAACGAGCTTCTTCACCTATGGCATTTCCATAATTTAATGACATTTGCGTATTGAAACTTGCGGCAAGACAAGTCAATGCCGGAAATGCGGTACAAGAATCATTTGTCCAACCGGCCCCACTCCATTTATCCCAAAAAACTTCTTCACGAATTCCATGAGGGCCATCATCAGTCCAGACTTCAGGAATTCCAAGACGCGGAACACCTTTAGAACTGAATTTAGATTGAGCATGACACATCGCCACTTTTTCCTCAAGAGACAGCATGGAAAGTGCCTGCTCAACTCGTTTTTCAATGGGCTGATTTACATCTAAATAAATTGGCTTTTGTGCTTTGGAAGTATTTAAACATAAAATCAGACAAAGAATGCTGATGATAGTAAATTGAGATTTTCTCATTTTCATTATTTTTGAAATTTTTTCTGTTTTGCCCCGTAATGCAATAGTTCGTAAGGTGCGAAATTGATACTTTAAAGATTTTAAATGCTTAGAAAACATAAAAACTTATAAGCTGTTATTCAATAATCACATAATTATCAAACACATCGCTCATTTTTCATCACAAACGAACAGAGTGTCACAATAACAATATGATTGTGTTGCAAATATATAACGTATTTTATTAATCTCCAAACAAAAGTGTGTTTATTTTACACTAAGCTTTAAAATATTTTTTAAATCAAATTAATTGATTGTTTTTGACATGATTATAGAAATAAATCATCAAAATTATATATCTTTGTATTCAAATTTGAGAAAATAAACTGCAATGATTATTGAAAAGGAAAAGACAGATATTCAGACAAATATAGAAACACTATCAACTATTTCGGTCGATTGTGTAATTTTTGGTTATGATGACAACAAACTAAAAGTATTAATCAGAAGCGAAAGTGTTCCTGAAAATGGGAACGTCTATATTGAATGGAAATTTCCAGGTAATCAGGTTCGCAGATGTGAAACTATAGAAGAAACTTCGTCTCGCATACTCAAAGAACAAACTGGGTTGGAAAACATTTTTGTAAAACAATTTATGGTGTTTAGTGACCCTAACCGTTTGAGACGTAAAGAACGTGATTTCGAGTGGGTTAAACCACGTTTAACTGATGAACGCGTAATAACTGTTGGTTTCTATTCATTGATTAACGTGAAAGATGTCGATAACAGTATGTTAATTGATGATGCAAAATGGGCTGATGCTTATGAAATTAAAGAATTAATGTTCGACCACAATGATATTTTTGACGAAGCATTTAAAAAATTGCGTTACGACTTACTTCACGAACCGCTGATATTTGAGTTACTTCCCGAAAAGTTCACGCTTACTCAAATGCAAAAATTGTATGAAGCCATCTTCAATACCACTTACGACAAAAGAAACTACAGACGAAAAGTAAACAAAATGCCTTATCTGATTCCGCTAGACGAAATTCAAACCGGCGTTTCTCATAAACCTGCCAGATTATACAGCTACGACCGCGATATTTACGAAAAAACCCGTACTGAAAGGTTTGACTTCAGAGTCTGAAATTAAAAATGGCTGGAAATTTTTATTTCCAGCCATTTTTAATAACCCTTTATTCTTTTTTATTCCTT
>Ga0302207_1001064_pt1 | contig 10660 bp, 9 predicted proteins | sample II_Fen_E2_2_FD_198792 | JGI IMG/M metagenome (GOLD analysis project Ga0302207, IMG submission 198792) | Peat permafrost microbial communities from Stordalen Mire near Abisko, Sweden - II_Fen_E2_2 | ecosystem: Environmental > Terrestrial > Soil > Wetlands > Permafrost | place: Sweden: Abisko...
TTGAATAAACCTGTAAAAGTGTCGAAAAAAGGAATACTTACTCAATCGCTGAGATATGCCCGTAAGATTGAATTGAATCATGATGACAATGTTTTTAGTATAAGTTATACAGCCCTTAGCTTTTGCAATCCTGAGAAGAACAAGTATGCCTATAAATTGGAAGGGTTTGACAAAGACTGGAATTATGTAGGCAACCAAACGAAGGCTACTTATACCAATCTGTCTCCCGGAACCTATATCTTTCGGGTGAAAGCTTCCAACAATGATGGTGTTTGGAACAGTGTCGATAAAAAGATATGTATCGTTGTTCACCCTCCCTTTTATTTGACATTGCCTTTCAAAGCAGCTTATTTGATTTTGATTTGTTTAGTTATTTACATTCTGTTTCACTCGTATCATAAACGTACAGAGAGAAAGCATCAACAACACTTGCAGGAGCTTAAGCAAGAAAAAGAGAAAGAACTCTATGATAGTAAGATTCAGTTCTTTACAATGATTGCGCATGAGATACGTACTCCGGTATCATTGATTACAGTGCCTGTTGAACGACTGCTGACCGAGACGTTGACGGATAAGATGAGGGAGCAGCTTTCAATGGTATATCGCAATGGGCAAAGGCTATTGCAATTGGTCAATCAGTTATTGGATTTTAGAAAGGTAGAGGAGGGGCTTTTTGTGATTCGCCCCGTTGATTATAAGATTGAAGACTTGCTTATAGATGAATATGAACATTTCCGTCCGTTGATGAAGCAAAACAATATCGATTTTGTGTTTACAAGTACTGAAAAAGACTTTTATTCAGCAATTGATGTGGAGGCTATTGTAAAAGTAGTCAGCAATCTTTTGTCTAATGCGATGAAATTTGCTAAAAGCCGTGTAGAGATGTCGTTCGCGAAGATTGATGAAAAGAATTTCAATATCTCTGTGAAGAATGATGGACCGGGCATTGAAGAGAGTGAGAAAGAAAAGATATTCAAGCCGTTTTATCAGATAGCCCAAAGCAATAAATATGCCGGAACGGGTATAGGACTTAGTATTGTGAAAGAACTTATTGAGGCTCATGGCGGTAAGGTTCAGGTGGATTCGTCTGCAGGTCAAGGTTGCTGCTTTGTTGTCACTTTGCCTATTAAGCACATCAAAGAAGATGAAGTGACAGAGGAGCCTACGGTTTTATCGGAAGAACAAATAGAAGAGATGGATGAGGAGGCTACGGATAAACCTTATTTGCTGGTTGTTGATGATAATCAGGATATGTTGAATATGTTGAAGCAAAGCCTTGAAAGCAAGTATCAGGTTATTGCTGTGACTCAAGCGGAAGAGGGATTGAAGGCGTTGAAAAAACATGAAATATCACTTGTAATAAGCGATCTAATGATGCCGGGGATGGATGGATTTGACTTCTGCAAACAGGTCAGACTGGATGAATTGACGGCACATATTCCTATCATTATGTTGACGGCGCGTACAGATGTTCAGTCCAAAGTGGATGCGATGAAGAATCATGTGGATGCTTTTATTGAAAAACCTTTCTCAATAAAGTTTTTGTTGGCTCAAATAGAGAACCTGTTAATCACGCGCTCATCTTTGAAGCAGAAGTTCACAGAAACTCCATTTGTCTCACTTAAAACCATTGCTGCTAATAATCCCGATTTACAATTGTTGAATAAACTCAATCATTTGATAGAAGAAAATATACCGAATGAGAATTTCAAGATAGAACAATTAGCCGAAGATCTATGCATCAGTCGTTCAGGATTGTTTGCCAAAGTAAAAGAACTCACAGGCTCTACACCCAATGAGTTGCTGCAAAACATTCGTTTGCGCAAATCTGCAGAACTGCTGATGCTGAAGAAGTATCGTATCAATGAGATCATTACACTTGTCGGTTTTGGCAACTCATCTTATTTTACCAAATGCTTTCAAAAAAAGTATGGAGTGAAACCAAGTGAATACAGTAAACAAAGAGAATTAACAGATAATGGAAAGGAAAAATTATGAAAATAACTAAATCGGAGTTATTAGGAGGCTTACTAGCAGGAGTGATTTATTTTGTGCTGAATCTACTAAGCAATATCATGGAAGGGTTAACTTGCAAAGCTGTGATCTCTTCTTGTGCAGGGAGTCTTGTTTTTATGTTCTTATATATGTTTCTAAGTAAATTAATTAATAATCGAAGAAAGCGCAAAAAATAATTTATAGACAGCACGATCGGAGGAACCTTCTTTATTGGTTTCTAGGGTGATGTTCCAATATTTCACTGCGAAGCATTTCATTATTAAGATGCAGATACACTTCGGTGGTAGCGATGGATTCATGACCGAGCATGGCTTGAATGGCACGTAAGTTGGCTCCACCTTCTAATAAGTGGGTAGCAAATGAATGGCGGAAAGTATGTGGGCTTACAGTCTTTTTGATCCCGACTTGCTGTACGAGTTCCTTTACTAAATGGAATACCATGATGCGCCCGATGTGCTTTCCTCTTTTCGTAAGGAATACATAATCTTCCTGGTCCGGTTTGCAGTTGAGTTTAGACCTGTCTGAAAAATAGAGCGTGATCTCTTTCATCGCTCTATGAGATATAGGAACAAGTCTTTGTTTGTTTCCTTTTCCTGTGACCTTTATAAATTCTTCGTCGAAGTAAAGATCACTTATTTTTAGTTCGCACAACTCGGTAACGCGTAAGCCGCAACTATATAAAGTCTCAATTATGGCACGATTTCGTTGTCCTTCGGGAGTACTGCGGTCTACAGCATTGATGATGGCATCTATTTCTTCAACAGACAGTATATCCGGCAGATGTAAACCTATTTTAGGACCTTCAAGTAGTTCCGTCGGGTCGCTGTCAATTCGATCCGACATGATCAGGAAATGATAGAAAGAACGGATACCGCTTAGAATTCTGGCTTGAGAACGTGGCCCGATGCCAATATCGTGCAGTCCGGCGGAGAAGGATTCCAAGTCTTTTAGCGTTACTTCCAAGGGATTGATCTCTTCAATCATGCAGAATGAAAGCATTTTATCCAAATCGGTCATGTAAGCTTGCAAGGTGTTTCCCGAAAGAGATCTTTCAAGCATTAAATACTGTTTGTAGAATATAACAATTTGATTTATTTTATCCTTATTATGTGATTTCTCGTCTTTTTCCATTCTTTTTCTCTATCTTTGCGTATCTTTTTTTCTACCTTTGCGTAAAACTTTATTGTGCAAAGGTAAAAAATTAATTGGTATTGATATGAGAATTCAAATTATTAACGGACCGAATATTAACTTGCTGGGTAAGAGGGAACCAGAGATATATGGTAACACTACTTTTGAGGATTATTTGAGCGAGTTAAGAAAGCAATATCCTGATATCCGGATTGATTATTACCAATCTAATGTGGAAGGATTGATGATTGATAAAATTCAGGAAGTGGGATTCGATTATGATGGTATTATCTTAAACGCAGGGGCGTATACACATACTTCAATAGCCCTTCAGGATGCGATTCGTTCTATTATTGCTCCCGTGATTGAAGTGCACATTAGCAATGTTCATAAACGTGAATCATTTAGACATGTATCCATGATTTCTTGCGCATGTTTGGGTGTAATTTGCGGCTTTGGATTAAATTCATATAAATTGGCTCTTGAGGCATTAATTACGAAATAATATAATATAATGAAACAGACAAAGATTGTTGCTTCGATTAGTGATCGTAGATGCGAAGTAGATTTCATCCGTGACCTGTATGAGGCCGGGATGAATGTAGTGAGAATGAATACTGCGCATGCAACACCTGATGGCATAAAAACTATCATTAAAAATGTTCGTACCGTTTCTAATCAGATAGGTATATTAATAGATACGAAAGGTCCGGAGGTTCGCACCACCGGATGTGAAGATCCGATTCCTTATAAGACAGGAGAAAGAGTAAAAATTGTTGGACGTCCTGAACAAGATACAGCGCATGATATAATATGTGTATCATATCCCAATTTTGTAAACGATGTACATATTGGTTCGTCAGTTCTATTTGATGACGGTGAACTGGAAATGAATGTTGTGGACAAAGATGAAGATTATCTGATTGTTGAGGTACAGAATGACGGGGCACTTGGTTCGCATAAGAGTGTGAACGTACCCGGTGCAAGAATAAATCTTCCTGCATTGACAGAAAAAGATAGACATAATATTCTTTTGGCTATTGATCAGGATATTGATTTTATTGCTCATTCATTTGTACGTAATAAGGAAGATATACTTGAAGTACAAGATATATTGAATGCTCACCAGAGTAATATTAAGATTATTTCAAAGATAGAGAATCAAGAAGGTGTTGATAATATTGATGAGATTATTGATGTTTCGTATGGTATAATGATAGCTCGCGGAGATTTGGGTATTGAGGTACCGATTGAGAGAATACCGGGTATTCAACGCCAAATAATACGTAAATGTGTGTTGGCTAAAAAACCGGTGATTGTGGCAACTCAGATGCTGCATAGCATGATAAACAATCCTCGTCCTACACGTGCAGAAGTTACGGATATTGCTAATGCAATTTATTATCGTACGGATTGCTTGATGCTTAGTGGTGAAACCGCTTCAGGGAAATATCCTGTTGAGGCTGTACGCACAATGGCTTCAGTTGCTGAACAGGCTGAGAAAGATAAGATGCGTGAGAATGATATTCCGATTCCATTAAGCAAAGGCTGTGATGTCACAGAGTTCTTGGCACAACATGCTATTGAGCTGAATCAACGGTTGCCGGTCAAAGCCATCATCACTGATAGTTACACCGGACGTACCGCTCGTTATTTGGCAGCATTCAGAGGACAATATCCGGTTTTAGCCATGTGCTATGATGAACATGTCACACGTTTGTTGGCACTTAGCTATGGAGTGAAACCGATTTATTTACATGAAAAAAGCAATTCACAAGCTTATTTCTTTGCAGCTTTGCGCATGTTGCTTCATGATCATTTGATCAGTGAAAACGATCTGATTGCTTATTTAAGCGGAAGTTTCGGTGAAGGCGGCGGCACAACATTCCTGGAAATAAATAAAGTAAAAGATATATTTGACAAAGCTGATAAATATCATTTGCCAAATTTTGTAGATATTCAATGAGTACCGACGAAACTCTTGAACAATACATCCTGGATCATATAGATGATGAGGGAGATTACCTTTATCGTTTATGGAGAGCTACAAATGTCTACTTATTGCGACCACGTATGGCGAGTGGACATTTGCAGGGAAGAATGTTGAAGATGTTTGTGGAGATGATTCGTCCGGAGAATATTTTGGAGATAGGCACATTTACGGGGTATTCTGCTATTTGTATGGCAGAAGGTCTCCAAGATAGCGGTCGTTTGTATACCTTTGAAATAAATGATGAACAAGAGGACTTTACCCGCCCGTGGATTGAGAAGTCACCGGTGGCAGATAAGATAATCTTTACAATAGGTGATGCCATGAAGTTGGTTCCCGAGATGAATATAACATTTGATATGGCGTTCATTGATGGTGACAAACGGATGTATACCGATTATTATGAAATGGTCTTGGCCAAGATACGTAAAGGTGGTTTTATTCTGGCTGATAATACGTTATGGGATGGACATGTAATTGACGCAACGTATGATCGTGATCACCAGACCACCGGAATAAAAGTATTTAATGATCTGATTGCCAAAGATGATAGAGTTGAAAAGGTGATATTGCCTTTGAGAGATGGATTGACATTGATAAGAAAAAAATAAACAACAATAGATGGAAACAACCCGCCAAAATAAAATCTCTCGACTGCTACAGAAGGAGTTGAGCGATATATTCCAAAAACAAACAAAAGCAACACATGGAGTGTTGATCTCTGTAAGTGCCGTACGTATAAGTCCGGATATGAGTGTGGCTCGTGTGTATTTGAGTATTTTCCCCTCTGATAAAGCAGAAGAGTTGATAAAGAATATTAATGGCAATAGTAAGGCAATTCGTTTTGAACTGGGCACTCGTGTACGCCATCAATTACGTATTATACCTGATCTTAAGTTCTTTATAGATGATTCTTTGGATTATATAGAGCATATTGATAATTTATTGAAAGAATGAATTTCCCGTTCTACATTGCCCGGCGTTATTTAATAAGTAAGAAAAGTCATAATGCCATTAACGTGATATCTGCCATATCCGTTTGCGGTGTGGCGTTAGCTACATTTGCATTGGTGTGTACGCTTAGTGTTTTTAATGGCTTTCAAGGTATGGTTGCTGGCTTTTTTACAGCTTTTGATCCACAACTTAACATTACATCGATTCAAGGGAAGGTTTTCCCAGACAATGATTCGAAGATATTAAAAGTGAAGGCTCTTCCCGAGGTTGCGGTGTTTACTCGATCACTTGAAGATAATGCCTTGATACAATATAAAGGTAAGCAGGCAATGGCTATCGTGAAGGGTGTTGACAATAATTTTGAACAACTTACCCAGATAGATAGTATTCTTTATGGTAATGGAAAGTTCTTGTTGAAAGATTCCAAGCTGAATTATGCCATTATGGGTATTGATTTAGTGAGTAAATTGAATACAGGGATTACTTTTCTTGATCCGTTACAGATTTATGCACCGAAGCATGATGCAGACATAGACATAGCTAATCCGGCAGCAGCATTTACTGTTGATAACTTGTATTCGCCCGGAGTTGTGTTTGTAGTCAATCAAAGGAAATATGACAGTCAGTATTTACTTACCAATCTTGATTTTGCACGTCATTTATTCAACTATACCAATGAAGTAAGTTCGGTGGAACTAAAACTTAAACCGAATGTTGATATTGGAAATATAAAAGCCAAGATAAAGCAGATAATGGGTTCAAACTTCAAAGTGGAAGACCGTTATGAGCAGCAGGCTGATGTGTTCAAGATTATGAAGGTTGAGAAACTTATCAGTTATATATTCCTTACATTCATTTTGTTGATTGCCTGTTTCAATGTGATTGGTTCGCTTAGTATGTTGATTATAGATAAAAAGAATGATGTGGTTACGTTGCGTAATCTGGGAGCATATGATAAGCTTATTGAGCGAGTCTTTCTGTTTGAAGGACGAATGATTTCTGTAGCAGGAGCTGTCATCGGATTAGTGATCGGTGTATCGTTGTGCTACTTGCAGCAAAAGTTCGGCTTGATTAAGTTGGGCGGTGACAACAGTTCTAATTTTGTTGTTGACGCTTATCCTGTCGTTGTGCAATTAGGTGACATTATACTTATTTTTGTCACTGTTATAGTCGTAGGGTTCCTTTCAGTGTGGTATCCCGTGCATTATTTGAGCAAGCGACTTTTGAAGAAATAAGCTTTCATTAAGTCTTATCTGAATGTTGAAGTAAATCTAGTTTATCCTATGAGCCGAATATTAATTGTTGATGATGAAGTACAGATCCGCCATCTGTTGACGCGGATGCTTCAACTTGAAGGTTATGAAGTAGGCGAAGCAAGTGATTGTAAATCTGCTTTGAGATTGCTTGATAAGTTTGAACCGGAAGTAATCTTGTGCGATGTCTTTTTACCGGATGGTAATGGCGTGGATTTGGTTTCAGCAATAAAGAAAGCAAGACCTTTGTCTGAAGTGATTCTCCTTACGGCACACGGGAACATTCCTGATGGAGTTCAAGCCATTAAAAATGGAGCTTTTGATTATATCACCAAAGCCGATGATAATAATAGAATCATTCCTCTTATAGAAGGTGCCATACAAAAAGTTAAGAATAATACGTCTTCGCAGATAGGGACTGATGGAGTGTTTGATTCAATTATTGGAGAATCTTCCATGTTGAAAGATGCCGTTAATTTAGCTCGTAAGGTTTCTGTCACTTCTGTTCCGGTATTGCTTACCGGAGAAACAGGTACGGGTAAAGAAGTGTTTGCACAAGCTATCCATAAAAACAGTCCTCGTCATGATAAGCCTTTTGTAGCGGTGAACTGCTCGTCTTTTAGCAAAGAGTTACTTGAAAGTGAAATGTTCGGTCATGCTATCGGAGCTTTTACCGGAGCAGTGAAAGAGAAGGATGGATTGTTTGAAGTAGCGGATAAGGGTACCATCTTTTTGGATGAAGTAGGTGAGATGCCGTTTGAATTGCAAGCCAAGCTATTGCGTGTCCTTGAAACGGGTGAATATATGAAGGTCGGTGATACCAAAGCAAAGCATGCAGATGTTAGAATCATTGCTGCTACCAATAGAGACCTGCAAACCGAGATAGCGGCGGGACATTTTCGTGAAGATTTATTTTATCGCTTGTCTGTATTTCAAGTACATTTGCCAGCTTTACGTGAACGCCCTAATGATGTAAGCTTGTTGGCTAGATTCTTTATAAAGAACTTCTCGAAGAAGCTGAACCGTACTATTACTGATGCGGATGCTGATTTCTTGAATATATTGGAGAAACAACCTTGGCGAGGTAATATTCGTGAATTGCGCAATGCCATTGAGAGAAGTCTGATTGTGTGTGAAGGCAATATCTTGACGAAGAATGATTTGCCAATGGAGTTCCAGCACGATATAATAAATAGATCAAAGGCATCCGGCGATAATAATTTTGAATTGGCAGCTGTAGAATGTCGCCACATAATGAGAGTATTGGAGTATACTCATGGAAATAAGACAGAAGCTGCACGCCTGTTAAAAATCGGCCTGACTACTCTCTATCGAAAAATAGAAGAATACAAGTTACATATCTGATCTCATACCCATTCCCCGGTTCATCCCTATCATAACAGTATGGTGACTTTTTCATTTTGATAGGGTTCTCTCTCCGGCTTTCTTTTATATTTATTTATATCTAATTACATATCAAATGTTTACGTCATTTGTTGTATATTGTGGCACACTATTGGCATATATCATGTCAGTTAACAGAATTATTCATCTAAAAAGAAAATGTTATGGATTTATTTTCAATTGGATTTATCATTTGTCTATTGATCGGACTCATCTGCTTTTGGCTCTTCTTCAAATGTATTGATTGGTTTGAAAATATTTAATATCAGGAGGATAAGATTATGTATATAGCATTATTTATAATTAGTTTGGTCATGTTCGGTTATTTGGTGTATGTGCTGATTAAACCGGAGAAATTCTAATCAAAAAAGGATAAGAATATGAATACAGAGATGTTAGGTGTGATTGTGCAAGTCGTTTTGATGATTGCACTGAGTTATCCTCTTGGAAAATATATTGCCAAGGTATATAAAGGTGAGAAGACTTGGCTGGATTTCATGAAACCGGTGGAGAAACTTATGTTTCGCCTTTCCGGTATAAATCCCGACGAAGAAATGAGCTGGAAGCAGTTCTTGAAAGCAATGTTGACTGTCAACTTGCTTTGGTTTGTTTGGGGAATATTACTATTGGTTTGTCAGGGTGTGCTTCCGTTGAATCCGGATGGTAACATCGGACAGACTTTTCATCAGGCATTCAATACCAGTATCAGTTTCATGGTCAATTGCAACTTGCAACATTATAGTGGTGAAAGTGGATTGACTTACTTTACACAATTATTTGTGGTGATGCTGTTCCAATTTATTACTGCAGCAACCGGTATGGCGGTGATGGCAGGTATTATGAAAGCACTTGCTGCAAAGTCAACAAAGACGATAGGTAACTTCTGGCATTATTTAGTATTAAGTTGTACTCGTATCTTATTGCCGCTTTCATTGGTTGTAGGTCTTTTCCTTATTACACAAGGTGTTCCTATGGGATTTAATGGAAAGGCGAATATTACCACAATGGAAGGCTCGAAACAAATGGTATCACAAGGGCCTGCTGCCGCTATTGTTGCAATCAAGCAGCTCGGTACGAACGGCGGAGGTTTCTTCGGAGCTAACTCTGCCCATCCTTTGGAGAATCCTACCTATTTAACCAATATGGTAGAATGTTTGGCCATTCTGCTTATCCCAATGGCTATGACGTTTGCTTTTGGGTTTTATATCAATCGAAAAAAACTGGGGTACACTATATTTGGAGTCATGCTTTTTGCTGTGCTTGTGGGAATAAGCGTCAATGTATATCAAGAATCTCATGGCAATCCACGGATTGAACAGATGGGCATTGCCCAGCATCACGGTTCGATGGAAGGAAAAGAAGTCCGATTCGGAGCCGCCGCGACCGGACTGTGGAGTGTTGCAACGACAGCAACGTCTAACGGTTCTGTGAATGGTATGCACGACTCAATGATGCCTCTTTCGGGAATGGTGGAAATGTTGAACATGCAAATCAACTGTTGGTTTGGCGGAGTAGGAGTAGGATGGATGAATTATTTTACATTCCTTATCATTGCCGTATTTATTAGTGGCTTGATGGTAGGTCGTACACCGGAGTTTCTCTGTAAGAAAGTGGAAGCACGTGAGATGAAGATTGCTTCTATTATCGCACTTATTCATCCACTTATTATTTTGACTGGTACAGCTTTAGCCACTTACTTCTTTATTCATGCTCCTGAATTTGTTGCGAAAGAAGGAGGATGGTTGAATAATCCGGGATACCACGGTATGGGTGAAATGTTTTATGAATTTACATCCTCAGCTGCAAACAATGGTTCGGGCTTTGAAGGCTTGGGTGACAATACTCCATTTTGGAATATATCCACAGGTATTGTTATGATCATCGGTCGATATCTTCCTATTATAGGTCAGGT
>Ga0302207_1001069_pt1 | contig 10618 bp, 8 predicted proteins | sample II_Fen_E2_2_FD_198792 | JGI IMG/M metagenome (GOLD analysis project Ga0302207, IMG submission 198792) | Peat permafrost microbial communities from Stordalen Mire near Abisko, Sweden - II_Fen_E2_2 | ecosystem: Environmental > Terrestrial > Soil > Wetlands > Permafrost | place: Sweden: Abisko...
CCTGGACTATTTCTTCTGAGTAACTCGGATTGGGATTTTGCTCAATCATGGCAACTATTATCTGAATTAAAATCGAACATTATAATTTCAGGTTTAGGAACTCTTCTAGGACTTATTTTCTCAACTATCGTTATTGGAGGACTTTTTATTAAATATCGAAATCATTCAAATATCAATGCATATAAAGAAAGTTTAAAAATACCCGAAGAAATTCAAGAAATACCTTAACCACTCACACGCTGGCGCGGATTTGTAATTCGTAATAACTATCAGAAAAAGAAAATACTAAATAATTAAATGCTTAAATTATGATAAAATTAAATTCAGACGAAGCGACAATGCCAGACTTTAATTATAGTATTGAAGAAATTAAGACATGGAGAAGTCGATATTCAAAACAGGAGTATCCACAAAAAGTAATGATTAATACCTTTTACAGACAACATACAGTAAATTTCATGTGGGAATTTCTATATAGTCCCTTTAATAAATCAATAATTGATAGCCCCAAATTTAATGATTATGTTTTAGCGAAACAACATATAAATCAAATTTATAATCAAACGAAATTATATAAAACGCAGTCTTCATTATTCAGTCTATTAGAAAAAAAAGCAGACGTTGGTGGTCTCATTTATAATAATATGGCTAAGCTTGCAGATGATGCTAATAATATTACTGTTGAAGAGCTTGAATTTACCTATATTTATTACACTATTGCAAATGAGTTTCTATTCAGATGGTCTGCATGTGGTATGATTGGAATAAATAAATTTGATTCTTTTATAGCTGTTACAGGTTTTGGTGTCAATACTGAAAATATGATAGACTACGAATCAAGCGTTAATCTTTTAGGAAAGTTAGGAGCATCTCAATTCCTCAATAAACATTACAAATCACTTTCTTCTTATTACTAATGAAAAGGCTTACTGGAAATTATGTCGCTCTGTTGAGCTTAGCGTGTAAATGTTCGGCGTAGTCTCCAGACTACGTCGTGCTAAAAGGAAAGTTTTACTTTCCATATTTATTAAGTAGATACCTAACAGGTTTTAAAAACCTGTTAGGTCTGGATAACGAAATTACCCTTGCTCCGGCGCGATTGTATCTCGTGGGAAAACAAGTAAATTGTCTGAATCAATATTTACAGAATTATAAGAAAAAAAAGAATTACAAACTTTTAAAAAAAAAATATGAAGAGAAGTATTTTAATTATGTCTTTTGCATTGTGTGGTTTTGGCGTTTTTGGTCAAAAAACAGATTCTATTCAGATTAATAAAACTGAATTACCGGCAGTAAATAAAGTGGAAACAGTTACTACAGGGCATGAAGCTGTAAAACCTCCGCAGAATGCGGCTATTAATTTAGGTGTTTTAATGGGAGGAGGTAGTTTAATTGGTGCGGACTTGGAGTGTCTGGTAATACCCCGGTTAGGCTTAGAGGCAGGTCTGGGAATAAGTTCATACGGTTTTGCACTTAATTATCATTTGAAAGACAGAATAAATTCTTCATTTATATCATTTCAGTACTGGCATCAGGGATTTGGAAGTTCACATTTTGCTTCTTATGTAGGTCCAATGTTTGTTTTTCGTGCGAAAAAGATTTTTCAGGCCGGAATAGGTTTTGGGGCAGTTGTAGATAGAGGACCTCTTTATACTTTAAATACAAATTTCATATTACTGTATAACATTGGAATTTATTTTCCTCTTTAATTGCAACAGAATAGACCTAACCTGTTTTAAAAACCTGTTAGGTGTGGATAACCCCGCTGGCGCGGATTTGTAATCCGTGCCTACAATAAAAGAAGAAAAGTACAGGTCACAGAGCTGCCCTTGCTCCCGCGCGATTTTATCGCGTGGGAAAATAAGTAAATTGTCAGAATCAGGATTTACAGAATTAAAGAATATACAGAATAGGAACTTGAATGAAATAAATATTCATTCAGTTCATTTTTAAATTCTGTAAATTTTGATTCAGACAGAAGGAAAGGATTTAGAGAATAAGAACTTAAATGAAATAAATCTTCATTCTGTTCATTTTTAAATTCTGTAAATTATCTCCTTTCAGTCGATGACCGTTGGTTCTGATTCTGACAGAATAAGAAAAAACAATAATAAAAAAGCAGTCTATGGAAAAAGACGAGTTAACTTTTAAAATTATTGGTTGTGCTATGAAAGTGCATAACACGCTGGGGAATGGTTTCCAGGAAGTGATTTATCAACGTTGTCTGGCAATTGAACTTGAACATGCCGGTTTGGAATTCTTCAGAGAAGCAGAACAGAATATTTATTATGAAGGTATCAATGTAGGAACACGTCGGGCAGATTTTGTGGTTGAGAATAAAGTAATTGTGGAATTAAAAGCATTGACTAACTTAGAAGATGTTCATTTGGCTCAGGCAAAAAACTATGTTGTTGCTTATCGGTTTGAAAAAGGTTTATTGATAAACTTCGGTGCAACAAGTTTGCAATACAAATTGATATTTAATCAGAAACAAAAGTCTTAATCAACCGGGAATAAATCGGTGTATATACTGAAAATTGATGAAATAAGAAAATTAAACAGAATTGAAAACAATATGAAAGAAAGAATTTTATTGGTATTATGCTTATTCCTTTTTGCTATTGGACAAGCACAAGTTTCAAAAACAGTCAATGTAACCACTCCGGGAACATTATCCACATTACTAACCGCAACAGAACTCACTTCTATTACAGACTTGACTATAACCGGCACTATTGATGCAAGGGATTTTTTTATACTCAGAGATAACATGACTGCCCTTAAAAAAATTGATATCAGTGCAGTAACTATTAGTGCTTTTACAGATGGTATCAATTATCAGGCAAACGCTATACCTGAAAATGCTTTTTCTTCAGATACAAGAATAACTTCAATAATATTGCCTAACAATATTAATGCTATTCAGTTGAGAGCATTTTCGGGTTGTAGTGGTTTAACAGGAACTTTGGTTATTCCTTCCTCAGTTACTTATATCGGGATGCAAGCATTTGAACACTGTAGTGGTTTAACAGGAACATTATCCATTCCCTCATCTGTTGTAACTATTGATGATTGGGCTTTTCTTGCTTGTACTGGTTTCACAGGATCGCTGAATATACCTTCATCGGTTAATTATATCGGATATCAATCGTTTTCATATTGCACTGGCCTAACCGGAACATTAACGATTCCAACATCGGTTACTACTATAGGAAACTATGCATTTTATAATTCAACAGGTTTAACAGGTTCATTAATTATTCCCTCATCCGTTACTTCAATTTATAATGGAGCTTTCATGAATTGCAGGGGTTTCACCGGATCATTAATTATTCCTTCATCGTTAGATGGAATTAGTCAGGAAATGTTTTCAGGTTGTAGTGGATTAAATGGATCATTAACAATTCCAGCATCTATTACATTTATTGGAACCAATACTTTTAAAAATTGTAGCGGCCTAACTTCAATAAATGTATATGCCAGCAAGCCTAATAATATTAGTTTGATGACAACAGTGTTTAGCGGAGTTTCAACAAGCACTTGTGTACTACATGTGCCAGTGGGTTCAAAATCTTTATATGCAGCAGCCAGCCAATGGAAAGATTTTATAAATATTGTTGACGATCTGGTAAAACTACCCGCGCTGACTACTCAAGATGCGACCAATATAACTCCTACAACTGCAACCGGTAAAGGAAACTTTACAGATTTAGGAGCTCCTAATGCGACTCAATATGGTGTAGTGTGGAGTACGTCATCAAACCCAACAGTAGATATGTTAACTAAGACAGAACAGGGTACTCCAACGGCAATTACTTCATTTACATCTTCAATTACAGGTTTATCTCCAAATACGACCTATTATGTAAGAGCTTATGCAACCAATAGTCAGGGTACAAGCTACGGAGAAGAAGTAACTTTCAAAACTATAAATCCATTAATATCAGCTCCTTCTTCTGCATCGTTAAGTGGGTTTACAACTATTTTCGGAACACCATCGACTTTGCAGACATTCACTATTAGTGGCAGTCAACTCTTTGCTAATTTAGTAATTACTGCATCCCCTGGTTTTGAAATCAGAGAATATGGAAATGTAACATTTCGTTCATCAGTTTCATTTACACCGGTGTCACGGGTTGTTTCGACAAAAACTATTGAAGTGAGGATTGCATCATCAACTCAATCCGGAGACATTTCAGGTAATATAGTATGTTCTTCAACATGGGCACAAAATCAAAATGTAACTGTGAACGGGAGTGTCATTCCAAAGCAATTATCTATTTCTCCTCCGACTGTAGTTACCAGTAAAACATTTGATGGTAATACAGGTACTGATATAACACTGGGAACTTTGGAGGGTGTAGAAACAGCCGATGTAAATAATGTTACCGCAACAGCGACGGCAAATTATGATAATACAAACGCCGGAACTAATAAAACTATAACAGTGATTTATACCTTGAGTGGTAGTGCAAAAGACAATTATATTGCTCCTATAAACTATATTGTAAATTCGGGAGTAATTACCGCTAAAAAACTAACAATTTCCAATCCTACCGTTGTTACGAATAAAACGTTTGATGGAAATACCGGTGCTGATATAACATTGGGAACTTTACAGGGTGTAGAAACAGCCGATGTAGACAATGTAAGCGTAACGGCAATATCAAATTACAACAATGCAAACGCAGGAACTAATAAAACGATAACAGTGGTTTATACCCTGAGTGGTAGTGCAAAAGGTAATTATATTGCTCCTACAAGTTATATTATAAACACAGGAGGAATCGCCCCTAAACAATTGACAACTTCAGCAGTACCTACTTTTATGATTAATAAAACATTTGATGGTATTACCGGTATAATTATATCTAAACCGGCCACTTTACAAGGAGTTATTGCATCTGATGTAAATAATGTCAGTGTAACAGCATCGGCAAATTATGACAATGCAAACGCAGGAACAAATAAAACAATAACAGTGGTTTATACCTTGAGCGGTACAGCAAAAGGCAATTATATTACTCCTGTAAGTTATATTGTAAATTCAGGAGAAATCACTCCTAAACAATTGACAATTTCAACACCAACTGTAATTCTTAATAAAATGATTGATGGAAATACCGGTGCAATTATATCTAAACTAGGCACTTTGCAAGGTGTTATACTATCTGATTTAAATAATGTAAGCGTAACGGCAACTGCAAATTACGACAATACAAACGCAGGGACTAATAAAACAATAACAGCGATTTATACCCTGAACGGTACTGCAAAAGACAATTATATTGCTCCTGTAAATTATGTGATTAGTAATTCAAAAATCTCCGACAACATTACACTGAGCCCATTTGATATTCCCATTATTATATCTGAAAATTCAAACGTAAATCTGCCTTACACTTTATTGACAGGTACGCCAACACACTATGCTGTTACATTCAATGCAGATGCTCTTAACGCGGGAATTCAGAATATTTCTTACACAGTTCTACCTACAATTGATTCTAATGGAATTTTGTCAGTACCAATTCCAACAGGAACTTCTGAGGGAACCTATCAGGGAACTTTACAAATGAAGAATGAACTGGACGTGGAAAGTCCCGGCTATTTATTTTCATTTATAATCAGCTCACTTTCTGATATAAACGAGGTTCATCTATCAAATGTAGAAGTAACTGCATTCCCCAATCCGGTTAGAGCAACAACACCATGTACTCTTTTTGTAAAAGGATTGAACACAGAACAATTGAAGAACACTAAATTATCAGTATATGACATGAGGGGTATGTGTGTGTACGAATCAACAATTGTAGAAAATTCAAATAAGTTAAATCTTCCTGTAAGTGGAGTCTATGTAGGACAGGTAACATCAGCAGGAAATAATTATCAGTTCAAAATAATTGTAATTAAATAAGAAAGTATTTGAAATAAACTGTTCACCCGTTGGCGCGTATTTGTAATCCGTGCCTACAATAAAAGAAGAAAAGTACAGGTCACAGAGCTGCGGTAGCGGAGAAAAAATAAACAAATAAATGAAAACAACAACGAACAGAAAACAAATGAAGAAAATCTATTTAGTAGTATTGATATTATGTCCGATTCTTCTGCATGCACAAGAGTTAATAAAAAAGACGAAATCATCCGGTAATCCAAAAAGTAAGGAAATTTATTATGTTCTTAAATCAGATAACAAAACATTGCATGGTAGTTATGAAAAATTAGACCAAAATGAAAAAGTTGTGTTGAGTGGTTTTTATAAAAACGGGGCTAAAGATAGTATATGGACGGAATATAGCTGGCATGCAAAAAGGACCGGTAAATATGAGTCTGATAAAAGAGTTGGAGTTTGGGAATTTTATGACTATGAAGGGAAACTGGAACAACGTATCGATTTTTCTACAAAGAAAGTACTTTATTTCAACGTTAAGAACGAAGATAAAGATAAAAAATATAAAGTAATCAATGATTCAGGTACATTCATGGTTAAACTGGATCAACCGCCCTTGTATCTTGATGGAACTATGGGTATAAATAGTGTTAATTCAAATATTCGTTATCCTGTAATAGCTCAGGAAAATGCTGTTGCAGGAAAAGTTGAAATCACTTTTACAATTGATAGCGTTGGAAAAACTTCAAACTACAGAATAACAAAGAAAATCGGCTCTGGCTGCGATGAAGAAGCTTTAAGGGTTGTAAAAATGATTCCTGAAAATTGGTTACCGGGAATTTATAGAGGAAAGGCAGTTACAGTAGATTATGTTTTACCGGTTAGTTATAAATTAGAATAGAGAAGTTGATCTGCTCCCGCGCGATTTTATCGCGTGGGTAAAGAAGTAAATAGTTTAGTAATGCCACACGATAGAATCGTGCGGTAGCAAAGGTTATTCGATTACAGCAAACAGAATTGCTGAATTAGTTATGTATTTAAACTGAGCAAAACGAAAATGAAGAAATTGTTACTTATTATCTTATTATTGCACACTATATCAGGATATAGTCAATACACATTAAAAGGGAATATAAAATCTTATGATAATAAATATGATATTATGGGATGTGCTATTATTATTGAACCCTCAAGAGATTCATTATACGAGAAAGAAGTTCTTATTCCATTCAATAAAAATCTGAAACATTTAAAAGGAATTGCTTCGAAACGAGATGGTAAATTTAATCTTAATGATATCTCACTAAGAAAATTTAATCTAATTATAGCTGACATTCGATTCGAAAAGATAATCATAGAAAATGTTACTTTTGAGAATAATGATACTATTAACCTAGGCACTATTTATATGCTGAAAAGACCAACTGTAAGTGGATTTAACAACTTTCACAAGGGAGATTTAGAAGATAAATGGAAAAGAAATAATATTCAATTCAAACTAGAATATCCAGAAAACGGCAAGAAACTAAATATGAAGTTTGAAAATGAAATTATAATTATAAATTATGAAGATCTAATAAATTACGGAAAAGAGTCACCCGCTGTTGAGCATAGCGTGTAAATGTTCGGCGTAGTCTCCAGACTACGTCGTACTAAAAGGAAAGTTTTACTTTCCATAGTTGGAAATAGAAAAAAGCTTACAAGGCATAGCCTTGTTTCTAACCCGACGTAGTCTGGAGACTACGCCGAACTGAGCTGATTCGCAGTAACAAGAAACGAAATATCAAGACCGAAAAATTTTAAATTGAAAAGTACATGCAACTAATCCGAAACAACCCTTACAAACAACTTGGTTTGCTTTTTGGAGCAACTGCAAAATAGGGAACAATTATAAAATAACATTTAATAGAAACAAACCATGAGAAAAACAGTATTAGCGCTTATATCTTTTGCGTTAGTAGCGACATTCAGCAGTTGCGATAAAGATGAAGTTATCGCCTCTGGCAGGCAGAAGTATGCTTTTGAGTCATATGACTATGGTTTTGCGCGCGGTGGGCTAACGCTTGTCGGAGACTATCTTTACATCGGTACATCGTCAGCGGGGAGCGATGCCGGGAAAACTGCTAATTATTTTTTCAAGTTTGATAAACAACTGAATGTCATTTGGCAATACTCTCTGGGACATTATGAAGTAATGGGCAATGCTTCATTGGATGCAAACGGCAACATCTATTTTATTGCTGATACCATACATACCGCAAATGCAGACGTTTCCGAAAAATTCATGCTTTATTCACTTGACAATAACGGAAATTTCAGGTGGTCAAGAAGTCTTGGTTGGGGACAGCGTGACGAAGACGGTGCAAAAAATATAGCCATATCAGCAGATAATACCATATATGCGGGTGTTACTAATCTTTCCGCTTTTGATACGGACGGTAATATCCGCTGGACTTATGCAAATACGCGTAATCATATTTCTGCTCCCATAATAGACCCAACGGGCAACATTTATTTTGCGTCAGAAGGTGTCGCAATTTCGTTAGATGCGAGTGGAAAGGAAAGATGGAGAACCGTAGCCTACGGAATAACACTTGCATTTACTACTGATTATTCTCATGTAATTGCGGCTGATGCAACTGTGACTTCTATTGCAACTTCGACAGGCGCTATAAGTTGGAAATACACTATACCAAATGTTGCAACAGACGCATTTTGGTATGCTTCGCCAGTTGTGGACGATAATAATAATGTCTATATCGCAAACAACACTACTTTATATGCTATAAAAGCGGACGGTACAGGGCTGCTATGGCAATTCATCATGGGTTCAGGTATGCAAACTCCTACTTTGGGGAATAACAGGATTTTATATATAGGTGGTTCAGGCGGTAATAATACGGGCAATAATTATAATCGTTTTCACGCTTTTGATATGAGCAGTGGAAAACTTTTGTGGTCGGCACAACTCGGAAAGGATATCTCGTGCAGTGCTCCGGTTTTAGCAGTCGGAGGAATAGCGTATGTACAAACTATGTACGTTTTTGATTACAATCATCAAAAACCTGGGGGTATATATGCGTTTCAAACAGAATCAACAGCAGGGCTTCTGCCGAATTGCGGCTCACCTACATTTCAGGAAAGCAATGCACATACCGGAAGACGATAAATTTAAGTTCGATGTCTCCTGCTGGCGCGGGTCTCTTGGTAAACCAAGCGGCAAAGCCGAGCGGTAATCCGTGCCTACAATAAAAGAAGAAAAGTACAGGTCACAGACCTGGTGTAGTGGAAGGATTTAGAATTTGATATTTCTCCGTAGGAGATAAATAACCATAGAAATAAAGTATAAACAAATAATTCCCCATAGGGGATAAATACAATTTCATGGCAAATACCTATATTTATAAACCGATAGATTAAATAGGTCAATCCCCTACGGGGAAATGCTTACGGCATAACATTATTCTATGGTTATTTATTCCCTACGGGAAAATGATTTGCTATATTTTTTTAAAACCCGCTGGCGCGAGTTTGTAATCACGCCTGAAATTAAAGAAGAAAAGCACAGGTCACAGACCTACGGTAGCGGAGAGATTTAGAATTTGACATTTCTCCGTAGGAGATAAATAACCATAGAAATCGAATGTATAAACAAATAATTCCCCATAGGGGATAAATTCAATTTCATGGCAAATACATATATTTATAAAGCGATAGATTAAATAGGTCAATCCCCTACGGGGAAATGCTTACGGCATAACATTATTCTATGGTTATTTATTCCCTACGGGAAAATGATTTGCTATATTTTTTTAAAACACGCTGGCGCGAGTTTGTAATCACGCCTGAAATTAAAGAAGAAAAGCACAGGGCACAGACCTGGTGTAGTGGAAGGATTTAGAATTTGATATTTCTCCGTAGGAGATAAATAACCATAGAAATAGAAAGTATAAACAAATAATTCCCCGTAGGGGATAAATACAATTTCATGGCAAATACCTATTCTCAAATTTATCTGCATTTCGTTTTTGCTGTTCAAAACCGAATGTCATTAATAAGTACTGAATGGCAAGCAGATTTATATAAGTACATGAGCGGGATTATTACGAATAACGGTCATAAAGCTTATGAAATTAATGGTATGCCTGATCATGTACATGCATTAGTAAGTATGAACCCTAAACAAGCACCTTCGGATTTAATGCATGATGTAAAACGAAATTCATCGATTTGGATAAATGACAATCGGTTGGTTATGGGTAAATTTTCATGGCAAGAAGGTTTTGGTGTATTTAGTTACGGAAAATCACAAATTCCGGATATTGCACGCTATATCGTAGAACAAAAGGAGCATCATAGAAAACGAACATTTATTGAAGAATATATTGCGTTTTTAAAATTATTTGATGTCGAATTTGATGAAAGATACATTTATAAACCGATAGATTAAATAGGTCAATCCCCTACGGGGAAATGCTTCCGGCATATTATTATTCTATGGTTATTTATTCCCTACGGGAAAATGATTTGCTATTTTTTTTTAAACCCGCTGGTGCAGATTTGTAATTACGTGCCAACAATTAAAGAAGAAAAGCACAGGTAGCAGAACTGTAGGTAGCGGAGGGAGGATTATTACCTTTCATCAAATAAATAGTTGAACAAAATATTTATTTAAAAAACATTTACTAACAATGCAATTAAAGATTATGAAAACAATTTACAGCTTTT
>Ga0302207_1001073_pt1 | contig 10610 bp, 9 predicted proteins | sample II_Fen_E2_2_FD_198792 | JGI IMG/M metagenome (GOLD analysis project Ga0302207, IMG submission 198792) | Peat permafrost microbial communities from Stordalen Mire near Abisko, Sweden - II_Fen_E2_2 | ecosystem: Environmental > Terrestrial > Soil > Wetlands > Permafrost | place: Sweden: Abisko...
TGCATTTATTAAAAGGTTCGCAATCAATGCCAACACTAATAAAAATAAACAAATCATCGCGGAACTGAGGAACTATGGCAAAATTGCCGCTTAGTTTAAATAATTTTATAACGAACCATTGTAATATCAATACTTTCAGATGCAGCAATATCTGTGCATGCAATTCTAAGAAGAAAAATGATTCTTTTAAGTATAGCAAAATCATTCGATTTTATTTCAGTATCAAACTTTGAAAAGAATACCTCCGAATATTCAAACAATAAAACAGAAACAAGTAATTCGTCTTTCCAGAATTGAGAAGTAGTTTCGTCTGTAAAAATTTCTTGTATAAAGCTTTCTATTTCATTTACATTATCTGATAGTTGTTCTGATAGCCACAACCTAAATGCTCTCCTGATAGGCAAGGAGTTTCCTAATTCATCAAAAAAATGTTTTGTAGTTGAGTAATTGGCATAATTGCGAGAAACGATTTTATCCAAAGCCCATTCTTCATATATATCATGAGTTATGAAATACCTATTACGTTTTTCATCTAAACCAAGTATCTCATCTATTTTTAATTGGAATAATGCCGATTGAGGTAAATTATCAGCATTTATATAAAATTGACCAGTTTCGCATCTTTCTTTAGCAATATTGATAATGCATCTTTCTCTTTCAATATGCAAATTATCTTTTTGAATAAGATTGTTTTGTATTCGCTTTTTCCAAAGTAAGTCAACAAAACTTCTAAAATTTCCTTGTTTATCAATGTTTGAATAGTATTGAATATATTCATTTAGATAAAAGAGATTTCTTATACGTTCTGAAAATTTTTGATTATCCGGCAAAGTGAAATTATATTCAGCTGATAGATTTTTTAGTTCAGCATCCGAAATTATGGGAATGTCAATAACCTCACATGGTAACTGATAGTTTTCTTTGATATGAAAAGATAAATCATTTAGATAAGAATAACGAGTAGTAAAAATAAGAATCCATCCATTATCTTTTAACGTCTGTATTAAGTTTTTTAGAATATCGTTATTTGTAAGTTCTGCTAACTTCTCGGCAGAGTCAATAACAAAAATCTTTTGGGTTTCTGATTGATATGTTTCAAGAAACTGACTGAAAGAAAAGTTATGATCAAGTCGAAATAAATCATTGATATAACTTACATTTAATTCTGTTGCCTTATATATACATATTGGAGTCTTTTGAAAACTTTGATTGTAAAATTCTTTGAAAATGGCTGTTTTACCACAACCACCTTCACCTGAAATTATTATGTTTTGGGTTTTATCTAAGAATTGTGCAATTTGTTCAAGAGTTTTGCTTCGGTCAATTTTTATTTGCTTGTCATTGAAGATGATTTCTGTTTGTATTGTCCGAAGTATATTGTTGCTATGCTTATTGACATCATCTATTAAATCTCCACTATTAGGATCAAGATTGAAAAATGTATCATAAATATACTTGTTCTCTGGTAATGATAATTGTACTTCAAAATGACTTGGAACTCGCCATTCTATAGTAATATTAATTTTCTTAGCAGCGTTCTCTATGTCTATTTGATAGTCAGGTTTCTTTTTCTCTGTTTTACTGCTTTCAGATAGTTCTTGGTTAAGGTAGAGGTATATTACATTTAGTTGATTGTTCTTTGTTTTCGCTTTTTGGATAGAATCAATAATATCGTCTTTATTTTCAACAATTTTTGTTGTGTAGTATTTTGCCTGAAATCCATACCAAATACCATCTTTTTCAATAGGCTCTGTTTCAATTCCTGTTTGATTTTTGTAGCGAAATAAGCCAATTCTATTGTCAAACACTACGCAAAAAAGTAAATATGACATTTGTTCAAATGCCCATTGTTCACGTTTATCATATTTTAAATTAAAAACTGTCCAAGTCATTTTCTTACTTTTTTGAAAATATCACATTATGACAACTATAAAATCCAATTCAAACATATAATTATTTCTGTCTGTCGGAATTTTTAATCACATCTCATTAAATTATACTGTAAAAAATTTACAATCAATACTTTTCAATGACTATTCGTCTTCTTTATCCGCAAAATTACTCGTAGCATTATTCCGAATTACATTTCACTCTCCAAAAGTAGCAAACGTTTTTAACACCTCCAACTTTTTACGTAATTATTTATAAACATAATTAAAATTAGCCGCATTTAAGCGGGTTTCAGGGAGGCACAATGTTCTTCCTTTCCCCTTTATCTATGGCCGGATTGAGGTATACCCTGCTATTAACCTAAAACGACACTAAGTTATCACTACGATGTCACTTAGCAGTTATGATATGGGATATAGTAGTTACATCTAAGTTACATCCTAGTAACATCTAAGTAAAATCATAAAAGAGACAAGGAATAAATGAGAGAGGAAAGCTACGAAAGGACAGTCCGGCAAGACTTCAAGAGAAGAAAACCACCAGCAGGAGATCAGTGGACGGATTAGCGGTTTCAGGACGGGGGACAGTAAAGTGCGGATAGGTCTACGCTGCCGGATTAAAGAATGAACCACAGTAGACACAATAGTTCACAATAGAGAGATCGCATTCAATCATCTTGTTGGATTTAAAATCTCAACAGGCTGACTGATATTTAAATATTGTGTTCACGTTCTGTCGGTTTGGTTGTCAGAAGGTAACGATGGAGGTTGGACGTTTTTGTTGCGTTTTATCTTAAGAGAGCAGCCATTGTCATTAACCTTCCCGTTTTTGGGATCTTCGGAGGACAACGGATTTCAGTCACAGCGGGAACAGGCGGAAATGTGTGAATCATGTAATTTTTCTCCCGAATTATGTAATCGGCCGGTAGTGGAATGAGCGTATCTTTGTACAGTAAACAAAACGAAACATTACTAAAAAACAAAATGAATATGAGAAATTTACTTTATCTGATTGCGGTCATTCTGATTATCACGTGGGCTGTTGGATTTTTCGCATTCAACGCCGGCGGTCTTATTCACATACTACTGGTTATAGCCGTCGTAGCCATCCTGCTGAGAATAATCAGAGGCTGACCAATCTGCACGTCGTATTTTATTCGAAAAAAGACGGCACAAAAAGGAATCGAAAGAGAGGAAAAGCGTCATGCTTTTCCTCTCTTTTTTGAATAAACACCTCCCGTATTGATCCGGCATATTTTCATATTCCTGCACAAAAAGAAGCAGTTTGTACAGAACGATATATGTAAATATTTTTAAAATACGTATATTTCAGTTAAAGCAATAAACAATATTTTTTACTATACGCTTGTTTTACAATAATTTAATTCAAATGCAACGTCGGGATTGCAAAAAGTTGGGAAAAAGCTACAGTACCGTTTTTTAGCTAAAAAAGCAAGGAGAATAGAAAAATTTGTCGTTCCTTTGCAGCGTTTTTTAAGCAATCAATATTTATTCATTTATATGAGCAGTTTATCGCTTTTCCTGGTCGTTTTACTAACCGGAATTACCTTGGTGATAGCCGGTCTTGGTATGGCAATTCTATTTGCCCCACGATCATTTAATCTTCAAAAAGGAGAACCTTACGAGTGTGGAATTCCGACACACGGAACGTCCTGGATGCAGTTTAGGGTAGGTTATTATCTCTATGCCATCTTGTACCTGATGTTCGATGTTGAAACGATATTCCTGTTTCCATGGTCTACTATCGTTCGCGATTTAGGGGTTCAGGGGTTATACAGTATTTTGTTTTTCATTGTAATCCTTGGGTTAGGACTAGCGTACGCATGGAAGAAAGGAGTATTAAAATGGAAGTAAAAAATATCAATATAAAAGGAATCCCCACGGAGGAATTCAACGACAACGAGTATCTTGAGAACTACATCAAGGAACTGGAAGCGAACGGTGTAAATGTCGTTCTGAGCAAGATTGACGAGCTAATCAACTGGGGTCGTTCGAACTCGGTATGGCCGTTGATTTACGCCACCAGCTGTTGCGGTATTGAATTCATGTCGGCTGCAGCAGCCCACCATGATATTTCCCGCTTTGGTATGGAGGTAACGCGTAACAGTCCGCGCCAAGCCGACCTGATGATTGTAGCCGGTACGATGGTTCATAAGATGGGACCGCTTATCCGACGTGTATACGACCAGATGGCGGAACCTAAATATGTATTGGCCATGGGTGCCTGCGCTATTTCGGGAGGACCGTTTGTCAATTCATACCACGTGATAAAAGGGGTGGATCAGATTATTCCGGTGGATGTCTATGTACCGGGTTGCCCGCCACGTCCCGAATCCTTATTTTACGGCCTGATGCAATTGCAACGAAAAATAAAGGTGGAAAAATTTCTGGGAAACAGACAACGATGACCCACATCTCCGCCTAACGACGGAGATTAACAGCACAAGACCTTAGACATTGGACTTTAGACATTCGACATTATAAAATGGAAAAAATAAAAGAGTTAATACTTCGTACTGTCAGTGACGCTGTCATTGAGCAAAAGCAAAAACTGACAGTCACAGTAGAACCAAACAAGCTTCACCTCTTAGCCAAAACATTGCGTGACAACACCGCGTTACCATTCGATTTCCTGGTCAAACTCATTGGAATAGACCGTGGCGAACAACTGGGGGTAAACTACTTACTGGCTTCGTCCACCGACCTATCAAAAGAAATCGTACTGAAAACAAGTACTTCCGACCGTGAAAATCCGTTGTTGTACTCGATAAGCGATTTATTTGAGACGGCACAATTCAACGAACGCGAAGTATTTGCCTTACTGGGAATCCGTTTTATCAACAACCCCGATATGCGCAAGTTCTTCCTGAACGGCGACTGGGTAGGCTATCCGTTACGTAAGGATTATGATGCCAATCCGGAATTAAACCCCGTATCGATTGAAAGCAAGGAAATCGTGGATATAGCTCCCCGTATCACGGAGACACCGCAAGGACTGGTAGAAGATACCGTTAAGATTTTCGAAGATGACGATTATATTATCAACGTTGGTCCGCAACACCCTTCTACCCACGGAGTAATGCACTTCCGCACCTCGCTAAACGGTGAAATAATAAAGAAAATCGATGTACACAGCGGATATATACACCGCGGCATTGAAAAACTCAGCGAAAGCTTAACATACCCCCAAATACTTCACTTTACCGATCGTCTGGATTATCTTTCCGCTAACATCAACCGTCACGGGTTGTGTATGTGCGTGGAGAAAGCCGCCGAAATAGAAGTTCCCGAACGTGCACAGTATATCCGGACCATCATGGACGAGCTGAACCGCATTGATTCGCACTTATTGGCATGGGCTTGCCAGTGTAATGATTTGGGCGCCATCACCGCTTTTATCTACGGAATGCGTGAACGTGAAATCATACTGGACATATTCGAAAAGACCTGCGGCGGACGATTGATCATCAATCAGAATGTAGTCGGCGGAGTAATGTTCGACATTTATGCCGACTTCCAGAAAGATGTAAAAGCATTTATCCCCTATATGAGAAGCAAACTGGTGGAATACGACCGCTTCTTCTCACACAACGTGATTGCCTTGGGCCGTATGGTAACCATTGGCGTCATGTCCAAAGAAACAGCTATCAATTACGGAGTGACAGGCCCTGCAGGACGCGGATCAGGCTGGTCATGCGACATCCGGAAACATATCCCGTACGCTATGTACGATAAAGTAGATTTCAAAGAAGTGATCCGTACCGAAGGCGACTCGTATGCCCGGTATATGAACCGCCTGGACGAAATTGAAGAATCGCTGCATATCATCGAACAACTGATCGACAATATCCCTGCCGGAGATATTGCTGCAAAGACAAAGGCTATTATTAAACTTCCGGAAGGAGAATACTACCAACGTGTAGAAGCCTGCCGCGGTGAGTTTGGCGTATTTATAGAAAGCCGCGGAGATAAGAACCCGTACCGGGTTAAATTCCGTTCACCTTCTATGGCTTTGGTTTCAGTAATGCCGCTAATTTGTAAGAATGAAAAAATATCCGACTTTATCGGTATCGGCGGTTCCATGGACTATGTGATACCGGATATTGACAGATAGGTGATTGGTTGATTAGTTGATTAGTTAATTGGTTAGTTAGTTAGTTAGTTTATTGGTTAGTTAGTTTATTGGTTAGTTAGTTTATTGGTTTATTGGTTTATTGGTGATTGCGGAGATAAGAACTTCGTGATAGGATTTGATAGAGATAAGCCTTTAGCGATATTGATCGTGTAAAGAACCCCGTGCTCCTGAAGGGGAACAAGAAAAGAAGAGAACAGCCTGAGGTTTATTAATAGTTATTTGCCTACGGCGTTATTGATAGTTTAAGAATGAATGGACTTGGTCTTAATTCGTGTAATGAGTAATAATTAGTGTAATTAGTATATATGCAACAACCATTAGAAATTTCAAACCTGACAACCTGGTTAGACACCACATTGAGAAGCAGTTTGCCCTCATTTTGGGTATTACTGATTGAATTTGTGTTGGTGGGTGTAGCCCTGTTGGCTGCTTACGCAGTAATAGCCTTGATTCTGATTTATGTAGAACGCAAGATAACGGCATTCTTTCAGGCACGTATAGGCCCGAACCGTGTAGGTAAATACGGGATTATACAGAGCGTAGCCGACATGATCAAGATCTTACTGAAGGAAATTGTAAAGATTAACCGTTCAGACCGGTTTCTGTTCTTTGCAGCACCTTTCTTTATGATCGTAGCATCTATGCTGACCTTTGGAGCAATACCCTTCGGAAAAGGACTTCATGCCGTCGATTTCAATATCGGCGTATTATATGTAACAGCCGTATCCTCATTGGGAATTATCGGCGTACTGCTGGCAGGATGGTCGAGTAATAACAAATACGCTATGATTGGTGCCATGCGAAGCGGTGCACAGTTTGTGAGTTATGAGTTATCGGCCGGATTCGCATTAATGACTATCGTGGTGTTATCCGGAACCATGCAATTTTCGGCTATGATCGAAGGTCAACGTTTCTGCTGGAATATATTCAACGGACATATTTCCTCGCTGGTTGCTTTTGTGTTATACCTTATTTCGGGACATGCCGAAACAAACCGCGGGCCATTCGACTTACCGGAAGCGGAATCGGAATTAACGGCAGGATACCACACAGAGTATTCGGGTCTTCAGTTCGGTTTCTTCTATCTGGCGGAATACCTGAATATGTTTATCATTGCCTCTATTGCTACAACAGTATTCCTGGGCGGTTACCTGCCTGTACAGATACACGGTTGGGACGGATTTAACCAGATCATGACCTATATCCCTACCTATGTATGGTTCTTCGGAAAAACAGGGGTATTGATCTTCCTGAGCTTATGGGTTCGCTGGTCATTCCCAAGATTACGTATCGACCAGTTATTGAATCTGGAATGGAAATACCTGTTACCAATCAATCTGGTGAATATCGTGATCATGGTCATTATCGTATTGTCGGGACTGACATTGACAGATTTGTTCCCTTCGCTGTTCTAGGAGTGAGGAATGAGAAGTAAGTAAGAGGTAAGACGTAAGAGGTAAGGAAGCAATCGTAAATTGTAAATAAGTAAATAGTAAATATAAAGATGAGTTCAATATTAAAATATTTTTCAGGGTTATTTACAGGCATCAAGTCGTTGCTGGTAGGTATGTCTGTTACATGGAAAGAGTTGTGGACAAAGAAAGTGACCCAGCAATATCCTGAGAACCGTGATACGCTGGTTATCTCCGACCGTTTCCGTTGCGAACTGACAATGCCGCATGATGAGAATAACGAGCATGCCTGTACGGCTTGCGGCATTTGCCAAATGAACTGTCCGAACGGAACAATCACCGTCAATTCGAAGATGATTGAAACAGAAGATGGCAAGAAGAAAAAAACTCTTGACACGTATCAATGGGATTTAGGCATGTGTACTTTCTGTAATCTATGCGTAATATCCTGTCCTTCGAATGCAATCAAGTTTGAGAACACCTATGAAAATGCCGTATTTACACGCAGCAAACTGATCCATCAATTGAATCACGAAGGTTCGAAACTGCGTGAGAAGAAAAAACCCGTAGCTCCTAAAGGGGAATAAGAATAAGAATTAAGAGTTTTCATACATAACCAGCGATTCGCTAAGTTGACTTTAGACTTAAGACATTAGACTTTTAAACATTATGGCAGAACAAATTATATTTTACATTTTAGCGGCAGTAATCGCCATCTTCTCAGTATTGGCCGTTACGTCGAAGCACATTATCCGCTCGGCAACTTATTTATTATTCGTATTATTAGCTACTGCAGGACTATACCTGTTGTTGGGATATAACTACTTATTTGCCGTTCAGATAGCAGTTTATGCAGGAGGTGTCATGGTACTGTTTATTTTTGCTATTCTGCTTACCAACAGACCAGGGGATAATCTGAAACAAGAATACCCGGCCAAAAGGATTGTAGCAGGACTGACATCCATAGCAGGTTTGGCATTTTGTGCCCATATCATTTATTACAACGTCAGCAAAGTATATTCCACGATTGCACAAAGTGACCTCACTCCCCAACAAATAGGCCATACAATGTTGGGAACCGATAAGTTCCAGTATTTATTGCCATTCGAAGCAATCAGTATTTTATTGCTGGCTTGTATTATCGGGGCAATTATGATTGCAAGAAAAAGGTAATAAGTGAGTAACGATTAGTAATTAACGATTAGTCTGTTATCCAAATTAATAAAATATAAACTATCAACAAATATATGGGTGATTTATTAACAAGTTTTCTATCAGGACCCGTTCCTTTAGAAGCATACTTAGGATTAAGTTTGATCATGTTCTTTGCAGGGATTTACGGATTCCTGTCACGCAAGAGTTTATTGATGATATTAATCTCCATTGAACTGATGCTGAATGCTGCCGATATCAACTTTGTGGTTTTTAACCGCTATTTATATCCCAGCCATTTGGAAGGATTTTACTTTGCACTTTTCACCATAGCCATTGCAGCCTGCGAGACAGCTGTTGCCATAGCTATTATTATCAATATCTACCGGAATCTGAGTAATGTTGATGTGGAAAACATAAACGAAATGAAAGAATAGTCTTATTAATTCGTAATTAATAATTCATAATTAACAATTAGATAACATGCAATATACAATCTTGATTTTAGTACTTCCTCTTCTTAGTTTCATTGTGTTGGGTCTGGTAGATTCGAAATGGAAACCAAGAGTAGCAGGAACCATTGGAACCGTTGTTTTAGGAATTATCACGGCACTATCATATTACACGGCATGGGAATACTTCTCGTTGCACCGGATTGCAGGCGTCTATGAAAAGGTAATCCCGGTCAATGTGGAATGGTTGCGATTTACCGACTTACTGCATATCAATTTAGGAATCTTACTGGATCCTATTTCGGTCATGATGCTGGTCGTGATAACCACCGTATCATTCATGGTAAACATATACAGTCTTGGATACATGCTAAACGAAAAGGGATTTGAACGTTACTACGCATTCCTTTCGCTCTTTACCTTCTCTATGTTGGGACTGGTAATAGCTACCAATATTTTCCAAATGTATATCTTTTGGGAATTAGTGGGTGTTTCGTCATACCTGTTAATCGGATTCTACTATACAAAGCCTTCAGCTATTGCCGCCTCAAAGAAAGCATTTATTGTTACCCGTTTTGCCGACCTGGGCTTCCTGATCGGTATTCTGGTACTATCATTCTATACCAAGACATTTGACTTTGGCACATTAACTTCGGGCAATCCTGCCGTATTTGCAGGAACAGTCGGACAAACCTTTATGGGTTACTCGGTATTAAGCTGGGCTATGGCATTAATCTTTATCGGTGGTGCCGGTAAATCAGCCATGTTCCCGTTACATATCTGGTTACCGGACGCTATGGAAGGTCCTACCCCCGTATCGGCATTAATCCATGCCGCAACAATGGTTGTTGCAGGCGTATTTTTGGTAGCCCGGTTATTCCCGGTTTATGTAACCTATACTCCGGATGTACTGCACGGTATCGCGTATGTAGGTGCTTTTACCTCGTTGTTTGCTGCTGTTATTGCCTGTGTACAGACCGATATAAAACGCGTGCTTGCATTCTCTACTATTTCGCAGATCGGTTTTATGATGGTTGCATTGGGAGTCTCAGGCAGCGGAGGTACCGAAGGAACGGGTTACATGGCTTCCATGTTCCACCTGTTTACTCACGCCATGTTCAAAGCCTTATTATTCTTAGGTGCAGGCTCGGTAATTCATGCCGTTCACAGCAACGAGATGAACCATATGGGCGGTCTAAGAAAATATATGCCGATCACCAACTGGACATTCCTGATTGCGTGTTTAGCGATTGCCGGTATTCCTCCTTTCTCCGGATTCTTCAGTAAAGACGAGATATTATCGGCCTGTTATGAATACAGCCCGTATATGGGTGCAACCATGACCTTTATTGCCGCATTAACGGCCTTCTATATGTTCCGTTTATACTACAGCATATTCTGGGGAAAAGAACACAAACACGAACATACACCGCACGAATCGCCTTTCGCTATGGCTCTGCCATTGGTATTCCTGGCTACAGTAACCGTATTTGCAGGATGGATTCCTTTCGGACATTTTGTAACAAGCGACCGTGCCAATTATGACATT
>Ga0302207_1001078_pt1 | contig 10592 bp, 10 predicted proteins | sample II_Fen_E2_2_FD_198792 | JGI IMG/M metagenome (GOLD analysis project Ga0302207, IMG submission 198792) | Peat permafrost microbial communities from Stordalen Mire near Abisko, Sweden - II_Fen_E2_2 | ecosystem: Environmental > Terrestrial > Soil > Wetlands > Permafrost | place: Sweden: Abisko...
TCGTTGATATACTGATGTTTTTCCTGCTCCATTGGCTGTTGATGTGTTTGTTAAAATGTTGTTTTGTAAATCAACCTTAGCCGTTGTTGACGCATAAATGGTAGCTGTACCAAAGTTTGTTCCAGTACTATTTGCGTTTAAGTTTACAGTATTGTAAAAGACATTTATCGGTGTTGCTTCATTTATGTAAATACCTGTAACAGAAGGCGTAATATCAGATTGATTTCTGATAGGAGCTCGTAAATCGCCTATCAGATTATTATAAATATCCACTCCTGATCCAAAGTCCAAATACATACCATACACTTTGCCAACATCTTTAGTAGATTTTAAATCGTAGATTTTGTTTTTAAAGATTTTTGTTGAACCACTTGATTGATAAATTCCATACACAGACGCAACTGCTGAATTTGAATAAATACTATTACCTGATATTGTTTTGCCATACATTCCGTCGCCATCTGCGTAAATACCATAAATCGAACCCGAAGTACCCGAGGAACTTATCGTATTGTTATATATGAAATTATCAGTTATTCTTACGGTATTTGCATTATCCATTGCTATACCATAAAAATTTCCACTTGCATAACCGAACTCACAATTGTTAGTAATGACATTGGAACTTAGAATAGATACATTTATAGTTCCGCCTTGTTTAATTCCATAGAAAAAACCTCCACCGGTTAAGCCAGGAGCACTATAGGTAGTGCCCGAAATAGTGTTCCCGGTTGTAGTTACAGTTCCTGCTGCATAAAATTCATAAACAAAAATGCCTATAAAGGATCCACTTGTTGCCGTTGCAAAGTTACAGTTTTGTATTATGTTGTTTGTTACTGCTAAAGTACTGAAAGGAGCATTACATAATATTCCATAAAGATTATATGATGGGCTATTTGATGAAACAGAAATAGTGTTGGCATTTATTTTCAAATCACCGTTACAGGACACATTAATATGTACACCATATACATCCCATGTGTTCCCCGATCCTCCAATAATTGAATTATTTTCAATAGCAGCAGATGTTTGCCCATCTACATTTATACCCATGGCATCTACTGAAAATCCTCCAAAGTTTGTAATTGTATTGCCTGTGGTTGTCCCTATTTCTAATCCGAAATCGTAATAGGTAGATGAAGTTGTGTACCCTTTAATGGAAATTGGATTATAACAATTAGCAACCGTGCAGCCGTTTATTTTGATATTTATATTGGTACCCGCTGCTGAAGTTGGAGTTAATTGCGTTGTTGAAGTGGCTAAATGGTTTCCTCCATAAATACCAACCGAAGCAGTATTGGCTTTGTTTAATGTAACGTTACAGTTACTGATGGCAATATTCTGTGTGCCATCAGTTGCGCTCAGTTTTAGTATGGCATACCCCCATTCCATTTGTTTGGTAGAGGTTGTATTGGCAACATTCTCCTGCAAGTTTATTCCATCGATGGTTACATAATCTGTTCCCCGTATTTTCCAGATACCATCAGCATCTATAGTTGTTCCAGTAAAAGCAGTAATCATCGGATTGGCACCTGTACCTGATTTCTGAAAAGTAAGTGTGTTAGTTGCCGAAGTAAGTGCATTGAGTGTGGAATTGCCTAGCAGGTATCCACCTGCAGGTGCTGTTTCAGTGCTTCCTACTGCCAAATTGAAAATCACTGGTCCTCTCATGGCAGTAATATTGTTAATTGCTGTTATGGCATTTGCCAACGAACTGTAGGAGCTTGCCAGGGTGGGAGTTGTGTTATTAGGGTTGGTTACAGAGACCGTAATTGCAGCTTTTACTCCAAAATATAAACCTAAGCAAAGGCTGAGTAGAATGAGTTTTTTCATACGAATATTGAATTTTAATAGCGTAAATACAAATTTAATGAATGATGGGTTGTCAACTTTTTTGCACAAATTGCCTGCTTGAGAGTTAAATAGTTTAGCAGACAAACCGGCAATCGGGTTTTTTGTAAAGTTGGTATTGAGAAATAAATATTATTTTCTATATTTGTAGACAAAAATACTTTTATCTGCTTTAAGGCATTTTCCAAAAGGTAAATTTTTTTGCCAAAAAGTAAAACAGCAACTAAAAATATCCCGTTTTCCCCTATGATTCGGACATTAATACTTCTTTCACCTGTATATGTTTCCCTTTTCTGGATCATTGCATTTCGAAGCAATAAAAAGAACCAAAGTACGCCAGCCCGGTTTTTAAATGTGTTTCTGCTAATTGCGGCTGTCTGTTTTGCCGGTAATTTTATACTATTTGCTCCCTATCCCGAACTTTTCCCGTATTGGGAACCCTTACTGGCTTATTTCGGAAGCGTCGCATTTCCGGTATATTATATTTATTTCCGACTGCTTACGGTGGATGACAAATTCTCCTTTCAGAAACATGCTAAATTCCTCATTCTCCCTTTTCTGATTGCTACTGTTTACACGGTTGGCATCTTACTTACGCCCTATCATCAATACAAAGCATGGCTTTATAATGAAACCCTTTTCTCCGACTCTCTTTCAATTCAGTTTCTGGGTATTATGCGTAAAATCGTCAAACTGACGTTTGTAGTACTGTTAGTGATAACATATATTTTAAACCGGGGATTGCTTAAAAAATATGCACACAAAGCCGAACAGTATTATTCCGACATTCAGGATGGCGAGTACAACAATGCTAAAATGCTGAACTATTACCTGATTATAATAACCGTTAGTTGCCTGGTTGCCCATATCGTTGGCCGGAAACTTTTATTGCCCAGTGAAATAATTATCGATGTTATCTGGCTGATGTTTGCCATCGCCATGTATGGAATTGGATATATGGGATTTAAGCAGAAAGCCATTAATCCTACTTATGAACCCGCAGACGTAGAACCTGAAATTATTCCTGCCGGAACTGAGCTAAACTTATCCCAGAAAATCATTCTTCAGAAACTTTTAGATGAATTTGAAAAGAAAAAAGTTTATCTGAACAGTAATCTGAACATCACTGATATTGTTCAACAGGTAGGCTCCAACCGGAGTTATATTTCGTCCATTATTAACCAGCAATATAACCAGAATTTTTGTTCGTTTGTCAACAATTACCGCCTGGCAGAACTTGAACGGATTTTTACGCAGAATCCATCCCTTAGCCACGAATCCCTAGCCGAACAAAGCGGATTTGGGTCGTATAACTCCCTGAAAAGAGCTATATCTTCCAAAACAGGAATGTCCGTACAGGAATGGAAAAACAACCTCGCGAGAAAGAACATTTAGGTCGGTCATACTTCCTGAATTGATGATATGGTATTATTAGTTTCTTCATCATGAGTGAGTACAAATGAGTATGCTGAATATCTTTAAATGAGTGTTATTATTTTTTCACCAGTTTCCGTTCCACAGTTTCGGTGGGAGTAATTATTTTGGCAATATATACTCCTTTTTTTAACGTGTCCAGCGAGATATTTTCGTCGCCCGTTACTTGTTTTTTTATCCACGTAAAGCAGTTCAGGTCGCTGATGATGAGTGAAGCTACACCCTCAAAGCCGCTTATTTGAAATGAATCGGCAGTGGGGTTTAGAACCAAACGAATGCATGATTGTCGGGGTGGCGTGGAGCTGGTAGAAATCATTTTCTGATTGTTTTTACGTTAAAGTGCTTATGAATCTGTTGATTTACCAGAGTGTGACAAAGACAACAAAAAACAGAAATCAAAAATACTATATTTTAATATAGTAAAAATTAGTGTAAACCCCTATTTTATATAGGTGTAAACCCTGATTTTTGTATTGGTGTAAACCCTTAGTACTAAAGCACTACTTTATTTTTCACTCCGTACAGTACCAGATTCAGCGTGTCTCTCGAATTTGTTTTTCTCAACAACGTAGCGCGGTGGGCTTCAACGGTTTTTACACTCAGAAAAAGCTGAGCGGCAATTTCGGTTACCGTAAGGCCTTCGCACAGGTATTGTAGTATTTCGTTCTCCCTGTCCGTTAACTTCTCCGTTTCAGGTTGTATATCTACTCGGGTTTGAAGGGAAGGACCTTTTGAGTTTGCAACCAGAAGTGGTATTAATTCCTTCGAAAAATAATTATCGTCGTTAGCAATGGCTTTTATGGCTTTTTCAAACTCATTTTTGCCTGATGTTTTTAATATAATTCCCATGGCACCGGCCCGGATTAATTCTAAATAAATTGATTTTTCACTTTGCATGGACAAAATCAATATTTTCAGATGATGATTTATTTTCAGGCCTTTACGTATTGCTTCCAAGCCGCCCATTACCGGCATTTCAACATCCATAATGACCAGATCGGGACTTAGAGTTTTGAGTAAGTTGAGAAAATCCTGTCCGTTTTCGGCTTCCCCAATTACTTCTCCCAGATTTTCATTTTCAATCAGCAGTTTTATTCCTTCCCGAAAGAGGGAATGATCGTCAACAATTATTATTTTATTCATAGCAGGTTTGTGAACTTTGTTTTAAAGTAAATCCTGCAAAAGCCATTGCAGCTTCTGCAGGATTACAACGAAAACGAAATCAAAGAAAAATATAAATAGTCAGGTTGTATATAAAGATTCACTAAACGAAAATCCAACGGTTGGTAAAAAGCAAAAATGCAGTTGCTTTTTACCGGACCCAAAGGTAGTGTGAATATCAAAGCATAGAATGAGTGTAAATCCTGATTTTATATGGGTGTAAACCCTGATTTTTATATTGGTGTAAACCCTTAGATGAAATTACAGCCTGCGGAATCATAATGTTCTGCAGGCTGTAATTCAACGTTTTGGGTGTAAAACAAAGTATATTTTAAATTTCCACCAGGCTATGCTTAATGGCAAATAACACCAGGTTAATCGTGTTTTTTGAATTTGTTTTTTTCAACAACGTAGAGCGGTGAGCTTCCACTGTTTTAGGACTGATAAAAAGTTTGCTTGCTATTTCTGCAACACTATTTCCCTCACAGAAACAGTGTAACACTTCTTTTTCCCTTATTGTCAGATTGTCAGGATTAAAGTCACTCTTTTCTGTTATAGGTCCACTCTCTGTGGTTGTATTGATAATAATCTGTCGTAATAAATCGTTTGAGAAATAGCTCTCTCCCTGCATGATGGCGTTAATGGCTTTTTCAAATTCCTGTTTACCGGAAGTTTTTAATACAAAGCCCAGCGCACCTGCATTTACCATATCGAAATAATTCGCTTTCTGGTTCAGCATGGTAAGCACCAGTATTTTTAAACCGGGGTAAAGTTTCAATGCTTGTTGCGTGGCTTCAAGTCCATCCATCACAGGCATTTCAATATCCATAATAACCAGATCGGGAATAACCGTTTGTAATAGATCAAGAAATATTGCACCGTTTTCGGCTTCAGCAATAACTTCTCCTAATCCTTCATTTTCAATCAGCAACTTTATTCCTTCGCGAAATAAAGAGTGGTCATCAACAATAATAATTTTATTCATGGATAAATTCTTTTTTATTCTTTTTAATTTTCTTCGACCGGAATCACGATGAACGTCGAAAAGCCGTCTCCTTGCTTTGATTTAATTTCAATATTTCCTTTCAGAATCTGAACCCGTTGTTGTATATTCATTAAACCCAATCCCTTTCTTTCTTTTTTTATTTTCACCCAATCAAAACCTATTCCATTGTCTTTGTACGAAAATGATACTGTTTTTTTCTTACGTTCATATTTGTAACTAATTTCTACATTTGTTGCATTGGCGTAAGTAAGTGTATTTTTAATCAATTCAGTTGTAATCCGATACAACATTAATTCAAAGAATCCGCTGAACCGATCGTTGGTATTGGTTTCGAAATGAATAGTAATTTTGCTGGTGTCATTTATACGTTGCACAAAGTCATTAATTGCCTCCACATAACCCGCTTCGGTAACAAACCGGGAACTTAATCCTAAGGCCAGTTCCCGTGAGGTTTGAATGGCCATTTCAATACTGTAATTCCCTTTTTCAGTTATGAGTTTTCGTTTTTCTTCATCTGTTGTGTCGGCCAACCACTGGAAATAGAGTTTAATGGTGGAGAGTAGCGGCCCCATTCCATCATGCAGTTCACTGGAGAACCGATTGCGTTCGCGCTCTTCTACATCAACCGTTATGTTTAATAGTTCATTTTCGGCATTTACTTTTTCGGTAATATCGCGGTTCGAAACTCTTACTCCCAGGTATTTCCCATCAATAATAATACTCCGACAGACATGGCCTATCCAGCGGATATCTCCATTTTTAGTGACAATACGAAATACTGACTCCAGTTTATTTTCATCAGGTTCTAAAACGTGTCGGTCATCTTTGTGTTTTTTCCAACTATCAAGATCATTCGGATGCACAATGGAATCAATTAAAAGAGGATTTTCTTCAAATTCCTTCAGTGTAAATCCGGTTATTCGTTCCACCGAAGGCGACATAAATAAAATCTTATTATCGGGACTTTTCCAGTATTCCCAGTCATAGGTAAAGTCACTCACTGTCCGGAACTTAACTTCCGTTTCGAGTAATGAAGCGTTTAGGTCAGTTAACTCGGAAGTTCGTTCTAATATGCGTTCCTCTAATTGATTGTTTAAATCAAATAAAGCCTGTTCAACTTGTCTTTTTTCTGTTACATCATTAATTAACACATGAATGGCCTGAACATCCTTAAACTTAATGGTATGTGTTTTTAATTCCACATAAATAATTTCGCCATTCTTCTTTACGTGCCTTTTAACTTCTAAATCTTTAGCTCCTTTTCTTTTCACTGATTCTGAAACAACAGCCAACATTTCAGGAATATCCTCCGGCGGTCTTATTTGGCCGAGAGACATGTTCAGAATTTCTTCCCTGCTGTATCCGTAATGGTTTATAAACGCTTTATTTACTTCCAGTATCCGGAGTGTCTGCAGTTCAAAAATCAGCATAGGTTGCGGATTATCGGAAAAAAGAATACGGTATTTCTCCTCGTTGTCCCGCAATTCAATTTCCATTTCTTTTCGCCTGGAAATATCGGTATGTGTGCCATACATGAGCAATGGTTTCCCATCGGGTGTCCATGTTTTTATTTTACCTTCCTGATGTATCCATACCCAATGGCCTTTTTTATGGCGCATTCTAACTTCCACCGAATGATAGGGCAATTCCCCTGAAAAATGTCTCTCTAACATTTCTTCGGCATAAGGGATATCATCGGGGTGAGTGATTGATTTCCAACTTTTTTTTCCGAATAATGCCAGTCCTAATTTTATTTCAATACCTGTATAGCCAAGGTTTTTAGCCCAGATATTATTAAATTTTATTTTGCCTGTTTGTACATTCCACTCCAGGGTACCTACATTAGCACCTTCAAGTACATCTTCCAGTTGTAAACGGGTTTCAGTTAGTTGATCTTCGGTCGATTTTTCTTCCGTTAAGTCATACAGAATTCCTGTCCAGAGGATATCACCGTTTTCGAGCATTCTGGGCAGCGACTCCAGACGAATCCACACAATTTCCCCCCTAACAATAATTCTTCCTTCCCATTGAAAAGGGATAAATCTTTTATTCGCTTGTTCATTCTTTGTTGCAAATGATTTTCTGTCATCCGAGTGAATCAGATCACTGATTATAAATGGATTTTGGGTAAAGTCCTGACGCGTCACTCCCAGTATTTCGCAAAACCGGTCGCTGGCATATTCCATACTGTAGGGCGGATTCACCGAACTTGTCCAGCTTTTATTTTTCCATTTATCTGTGGAAGACACCTGAATACGATATAATCCGGCCGGTTGATTACTGAAAATGTCATTTAAGTACTGACGTTCTTTATAAAATTCAGATTCGGCTTTGATAAGTTCGGCATTTTGTTTTTCCAGAGCTGATTGGTGGGCAAGAAATTCTTCGATCAGCAATCGTGCTTCAGCGTTCATGGAAGTTAAACCGGATGATGAAAGATTGGATTTCAATAACTTTTCAGCTTTTTTGCGAAGAGACAGAGATGCTGTGTTTAAATTATTTTCCATGAAAAAGAGAGAAATATTCCGGAGAAGATTGTTTTCAAATTGTCGTTATGATTGCAAAGATAATAAAATTAATAACCTCAAAGTGTGTATTGGAAATTTTCTTACGATGCGAAAGTCCTACAGAATACATGAAGCGAATAAAATAGACTTTCCTTAAACTTTCTTTTTGTCTAATCAATGATTTTGTAATCAATTATTTACAAAACAATTGGTTGTTATTTTGCACATGACTATGTGTGAATGATGTAACTTATATCTTAAATTGTGTAACGCTTTCGGGTTTGAAAGACCTCACCTTTGCACAGTGAAAATTAATTCATACTCTAAAAGAAAAAATATGAAAGCATTTAAAATCCTTGCAATTGGGTTGATGTTGATACTGGCAGGTTCAGCTCAGAGTCAACTATCTGTCAAAGTACATATTGGAACACCACCGGCCTGGGGTCCTTCCGGTTATAGTAACGTTCGTTATTACTATTTACCGGACGTACAGGCTTATTACGACGTTCAAACTTCCATGTTTATTTACATTGCCGGAAACCAATGGGTACACCGGACTTATTTACCTGCACGTTATCGCAACTACGATTTGTACAATGGCTATAAAGTGGTGATGAATGATTACCGCGGGAATACGCCATACTCTCATTTCAAAGAACACCGGGTTAAATATTCAAAAGGTTACCACCGTGAGTTTCAAAAAACAAATGGTGAAAGACGCGACAACAATTACAACCAGAGAAATGCTCATAGCGCAACTCAGCCAGTTCGGAATGTTTATGAGAACAATGACAGACGTCAGGTTCAAAAGAGCGAAGGAAACAGAAGCAATTCAAATGACAAGGCTAAGCAGAAGGATCAAAAAGGGGGTCATGATAATGGTAAAGGAGACCGTAAATAAATTTTGAAACAAACAATTTACAAAAACATAAAAACAAATCAAATGAAAAAAACAATTTTTATCGTCGCTTTAATCCTAATGGGTTTAAGTTCAAACTTATCGGCTCAGGATAATTTTCAATCTTCCGAACGATTCGGTGGAGCATTAAATTTAGGATTGGGAATTGGTGGATATTCGTACGGTTATATTGGCCATACATTACCGGTTCTGAGTGTTAACTATGAATTCGGAGTTCTCAGAAACTTTACACTGGCTCCTTTTTTGACTTTCTATTCCTATACCGATGGAAATTACAATGCAATTGTTACTCCTATTGGCGTAAAAGGAACTTATTATTTTGATCAGTTACTTCATGCCGGACCTCGTTGGGATTTTTACACAGCAGGTTCATTGGGACTTAACCTTGTAAGTACTACCTGGAATGCAGGTTATTTAGGAAACCGGAATTATTATACCACAGCCGATCCATTGTATCTTGATTTCCATTTGGGAACAGAATTTCATTTCTCAAATCACATCGGTGCTTTCCTTGATTTATCAACCGGAGTCTCAACCATAGGTATTGCTATTCATTAAAACGAATCATCATGTCAAAAGAAAAAGAAGTTAAAGAGAAATCTGACAAGAAAGCGCCGTTGAAGAATTTAAAAGAAAAACGGGCTGAAAAAGCATTGAAACGCTTAGACAAAAGTAAAGTCAGCGAAGTTTAACCGATAACAAAAACGTATTGATTATTGACCCTTCCTCATGATTTATGAGCAAGGGTCAATTTTATTTTATCTACAAAACAAACCATTATTTAATTATGTAACGTGTGAATTATGTAACTCAAACCCATAATATTGTAACTTTTGCCTGTAGTAGTTGTCTTACATTTGCATTATTCAATTAAGGTATTAATCCATATAAAAAAAACAAAACATTATGAGTGCAACAAAAGTAGTATTAGGTGTAGTAGCCGGTGCAGCCACCGGAGCTCTGTTAGGAGTTTTATTTGCACCTGCAAAAGGAACTGTAACCCGCAGACACATTATGCGAAAAGGTGAAAAACAAGTAGATGAATTGAAACACAGTTTCAATGAATTTATCGACAGCATTACTGACAAATTCGATCAGGTAAAAGAAGAAGTGGTTGAGTTTGCCGAAGAAGCAATGTCTAAAACGAACGAAGTTGAAAAAGAAGTAAAAGCTTCTAAAATCAAATAGTTCAAAAAAAACTAAAACCTGAGTCCGTTCCGTAAAAATTTTCAATCAAATAAACCTGATTCGGAATTTTCGGAGTGGACTTAAGGATTTAAAAATGAAAACTGTCATGGAAGAACATACAAGTTTAATTGAATCTTTATTCGAACGGGCTACCGAATACAGTAAGACAAGTTTTGAGTTAGTGAAACTGAATGTCGTTGATAAAACATCAAACGGACTTTCTTCATTAGCTGCACATTCAATTGTAAAACTCATCTTTGCCTGTTTCATGCTTTTCATCAATTTGGGAATAGCATTTTGGGTGGGCGATTTACTAGGGAAAATATACCTCGGATTCTTTGCAGTTGCTGCATTTTACGGACTGTTGGCATTTGTTCTGCATTTCGTAATGCATAAATGGATGAAAAGGGTTTTTTACGATTATTTTATCAGACTAATGCTTGGTTAATTGGTTGATTGGTTAATTGGTTGATTAGTTGATTAGTTAATTAGTTAATTGGATAATACATAAAAATAAAAATGAATA
>Ga0302207_1001082_pt1 | contig 10546 bp, 7 predicted proteins | sample II_Fen_E2_2_FD_198792 | JGI IMG/M metagenome (GOLD analysis project Ga0302207, IMG submission 198792) | Peat permafrost microbial communities from Stordalen Mire near Abisko, Sweden - II_Fen_E2_2 | ecosystem: Environmental > Terrestrial > Soil > Wetlands > Permafrost | place: Sweden: Abisko...
AATCCGGGGTATTGATTAAAAAGATGAAAGAAAAGATTGTCCACAGATTACACAGATTTACACAGATTATTTTTTATAGAAGAAATTAAGAAAAAGAGTGTCCACAGATGACACTGATTTTCACAGATTACTTTATTATAGAAGAAATTAAGAAAAAGATTTTCCACAGATGACACTGATTTAAACAGATTACTTTTTATAGAAGAAATTAAGAAAAAGATTGTCCACTGATGACACTGATTTACACAGATTACTTTTTATAGAAGAAATTAAGGAAAAGATTGTCCACAGATTACACAGATTTACACAGATTATTTTTTATAGAAGAAATTAAGAAAAAGATTGTCCACTGATGACACTAATTTACACAGATTATTATGACAACTTTCTTTCGGCACAATTTAACAGACGGATTGATTCCCGGCAGATTCATCCAACACTTATATTTAAGGAAGTTTTTCGTATATACATATTAAAAAATCATATTGCTTAAATCAAATTATTAGGATTGTTATAAAAACCTGAAAATGAAAAAGCTACATACCATAAGAATAAATGATAAAAACCCGGGGCAATTCTCCGGGTCGGCAACTTTTATTCTTTTGCTTATCATTTTCCTTTCATCATGCAAGTCACCTGTTGTTCCAACGATTGTTGTCATAAAAAATGATGATACCTATTCTCCTGCCAAAGTGCGACCGGTTTTGGATGAATGGCAGCATAAAACATTCAATTACTTTTACGATGGAGCCAGTCCGTCAGGTATGATCCTGGAAGGTAATGACCGTGGGGATGGGGGAATCGTCACCATCGGTGGCAGTGGATTTGGATTGATGGCTTTAATAGTCGGATCGGAACGTGGCTGGATTACCAGACAGCAAGCGGCAGATCGGACTCAAAAAATAGTGCGGTTTTTAGGAAAATCCGAACGGTTTCAGGGAATGTGGTCGCATTGGTATAATCCGGATGGCACCGCTTATCCTTTCGGTGATCAGGTAAAAACGGGGGATATCGTTGAAAGTGCCTATATGGCTGCCGGATTACTGACCGCATCAGAGTATTATACAGATAATTCTGCCGTTGAAACTGAAATCCGTGACTCAGTAGCATCATTCTGGGATACGATGAACTGGCGTTTCTACGCGGGTACAGACAAAGTGTTACACTGGCTCTGGTATTCGCAGGAAAACAGGTTGACGATGGATGTAAGAGGGTGGAATGAGGCATGGATCGTCTATATCCTGGCATTGGGTTCAACTTCGACTCATAACATTCCAACAGATGTGTATACCCTGGGCTGGTTGAATAATGGAGCAATTTATCATCCAACCACCTCTTATTATGGATACAATCTTCCATTGGGTGATGTAAAAGGGGGTCCCATGTTCTTTGCACATTATTCCTTTTTAGGCCTTGATCCACGAAAGATAGAAGATCAACACGTAAATTACTGGAAACAAAATGTGGCACATACCATGATAAACCGGCAATATTGTGTGGTTGAAGCTCCGGCAAACTATAAATATGATGAAAAGAACTGGGGGTTGACAGCCTGTTACGATGCGAAGCCACCGTACACAAATTATATGGCACGTTCTCCGATAAACGACGATGGGGTGATAGCCCCGACAGCTTCATTAGGGTCCTTTCCATACACGCCTTTTTACTCTACACAGGTATTGCTTCAACTGGCAGGCAATACCCTTGCGCAGGGCACCTATGGATTTGCTGATGCGTATTGTCCTTATACAAACACCTCCGAAAAGAAACACCTTGCCATTGACCAGGGTCCAATCGTTGTGATGATGGAAAACTATCGTTCAGGGCTGATATGGAATTTGATGATGAAAAATGAACATGTTAAAGCCGGATTGTTGCTGGCCGGTGTAAAAGGAAAACCGGATTATCAGGAAGGATTTAATTTAGCGGTTGTAAACACAAAAACCAATGAATTTGACATGATGCGTCATCCCGACAGGGAAGTCTATGAATTGAATTATGTAATCAGCACTTCAGGCAGTACTCAGTTTACAATTACCGACAGTTCCAATACAATTATCAGTGATACGACAATAAATGCTGCGATGGGCGAGAATACATGGTCGTTCAATACTTCAAAAATAATAAATGGAAAACAGTATACTCTTAAAATGAAAACTCCGGATAATAAAGAATTTCAATTAGTGACTCGATTAAGATAAAATCAATTATTTAACAATTTAAATGATCATCTTTATGAAAAAACTACTTTTTACTTGTTTAACAGCACTCGCAGCGAGTGTTACGGTTTCAGCACAGTTAACAACTTATATGCTGGACGATTTTGAAAACGGACATGTTAACTTCACAAGTGCAGTAAATGTGAATCCACCTGACAACATGGATACGGCTGTTGTCGCAAATCCTGCTTCTGATGCAGTAAATTCAACTATGAAATGCTGGAAATGGAAACGTTTAGATGTCGGTGTTGCTAATCAGCCATGGGCAGGATTCTGGTCAGTTTTAACCACTCCTATTGTTGCCGGCTGTCAAACAATTACTATTAAATTTTACCGTACCAATGCAAATTCTTTATTGAAAATACATTGCGAAAGTAGCGGCTCTGTCGAATTTTTGCCTAAAACAGCACCTACAAAAGTGAATCAATGGGAAGAATTAACTTTCGATGTTGCTGCCCACTGGACGAAATCCATCACAGTATTTGGTTTTCAACCGGATTATCCTGCCGATGGTTCGACTATCGATATTGGAGCAAGCATGTATATTGACGAAATTAAGGTTACAACAGGAACTCCTCCTCCTCCTCCAACTTCAATTATTTTCTTCGATGACAGTACAGATGGTACGGATAATACGTATCATGATGGAAGTTATGTAAATCCAACTTCGCCCAGTACTGTATTGCAACCGGCATTACATCCCGGTAAATTACCTGTGGTTTCCATCCCTGTTAAATCTGGCACCAATGCGTTGGAACTGGATTGGAAATCAGTAACCGGAGGTGATTGGGCTGCAATGGTAGCAGCCAATGGATGGACTGTTTTTGATGTATCGGGCATGGTAAACTTAAATTTCTGGATTAATTCTCCTACAACAATTGCCAAATCAGCAATGCCTTTACTTCACTTAGAAGCATCTCCGGGCAATCCAAATGGAACCGGGAGTGTTCCTGTCGCAAATTATATGACAACCGATTTAGCAGCGAATACCTGGACAAAAATAACTATTCCACTTGCTGATATTTGGGCAGTAAATACGGCATTTACAGCTAAAGATGCGATTCATGGTGTGTTCTTCACACAGAATACAATTGATAATGTTGAACATATCCTTTATTTAGACAACTTTATTTTCGACAATGGTAATTTTACAGGTTTATTCAATCCTAAGGTTGAAAATAAACTAAATGCTTATTATATGAACGGTGAAATTCGTATTCCAAATTTCACAGGAAATGTACAAGTGTTTGATTTTACCGGCAGAACCATTATTGATGGCATTGCTACTGATGGTAAAATAAGTGTAAACATGATCAAAGGAATCTATATTGTGAAAACAGCAATTGGTAATACAAAAATATCAGTTCGCTAAGATATCCTGAATTGATAAACTGATTCAGTTTACTGAATCTATATCGTGAAAAAAGAGTGAAGTTGGTTACTATACAGTTAACCGGCTTCACTTTTTATATATTTAAAACCAAACTCACAAAACGGGATTATCAATCCGGGATTCGGTTTTTAGAACAAATACAAGAATTCAATATAAGCTCCACGGTAACCATATCTTCGTTCCCAATAAGGATATTCCATCTACCGAATAATGCCACCATTTTTCCTAAAAGTGTAATTAATTGCTCTCTGCACCACAGTATCTTTGTACCAACTAAAAGTCAGTATCTAAGTCACTGAAAAATATTAAAAAAATTAAAAAAAACATTATGAAGAGAATTAGTTTATCAATCGTACTTATTATGTTTGCTTTTACAGCATTTTCGCAAACCTGGGTAGCAGACCCTGCACATTCACGCTTAGGGTTCACGATATCGCACCTGACAATTTCCCATATTACAGGTAACTTCAATCAATTTGATGTGAAAGTCGTGAGCACAAAAGCTGATCACAGTGATGCAAAAATTGAAGTTACAGCGCAAATTGCGAGTATCAATACCGATGTAGAACAACGTAATACACATTTGAAAAGCGCCGATTTTTTTGATGCACAACAATATCCAACATTGATTTTTAAAAGCACTTCCATTACAAAAATTAAAGGTAAAAACTATAAATTGCTTGGAAACATGACCATGCATGGCGTTACTAAACCGGTAGTGCTAAATGTCACCTTCAATGGAACAGTTATAAACCCGATGAACAAAAAAGAAACATCCGGCTTCACTATAACCGGAAGTTTAAAAAGATCGGATTATGGCATTGGTCCTAAATTTCCCGAAGCCATGGTTGGTGACAAAGTTACTTTAATTGCCAGCGCAGAATTTAGCCCGAATAAATAAATTGAACCCAAAATAAAACGGGCTTACATGTAAATCATGCAAGCCTGTTTTTTTATATCAAATGTCTAAGAAGAAACAAGCTTTACTCTGTAAATTTCGGATTAAATAACAGGAAACCGATATTGATCCCAAAGTTCCAATTGCTCACCGACGAACTGTAATAGTTTACGAACATGCCGGCTGAAGCAATTTTAAAGTTATACACCAGCGATGTTTCACCCAGGAACTGTGTTGAATGGAACGGTGTAGAATAATAAGCCGAATTATCAGCGGCACGGGATATTGTTTGATAGGGAACAAACCAGTATGCTTCACCCCTGATATGTAAATCTTTCGTCAGGTTATAGATGGGTTTTAGCCCAACAGCTACAAACTGATTGGCACAATAGGCTTCATTAAAGACCGTGCGGCTATAAGGGGTGGGGTGAAAAGCAGGTGCTTCGATGACGCTTGTGGTGTAGTTGAGGAGTAGTTTTCGGGACGAAAGAGCAACTTCACCGTAGGTACCAAGTGTAAAACGATGTGTAATCGGAATATATTGCTCGTGTTTTGCCCGCCATTGAACCCAGACATCAAACACATCATTTACGTTCTTTAATGGATCACCGGATGATTGGTAGGTTTGTTCTCCTCCCAGAAGCTGAAGACTGGTGGAATGACTATAACCTTTGGTCGGATACATAACGTTGTTAAGTGTGTAACTTTCGATACGGGTGAAAAAACTTCCCAGTGAAAAGAGACTTTCATCTTCTTTCGTGGTCGAAGTAATCAATGCACGGTTCAGAAAATAATTATCGGTTAAATAGCCGTAACCTATCCCAAACTCCAGACGGCCCTTCATCGTTAAAGGAAATCCCATACTCAGCTTGCTGTAGATTTCATTCTGCCTGAAATTAGCTGTTCGGTTATCATTATAAAATATCTGGTCACCTTCGAAATAATCGAATTTATGCAGAATCACAGCCATTTTTAAGTACCAGTTTTTCTTTGAGGGCATATCAATCCGGGCTCCGATTCCTAATCCATTATAGACTTTCCCGAACTGGGCATCGATATAAACAGACTGGGCATATTCTGTCAGGTTCTGATACGTCACTCCGAAATAAGCCTGATTGGAAGTTGAGGATGAGACATTCCCGCCAAGCATTACCTTCAGGTGATCCTGTGTTTTCACATTTAAATGCAAATCGAAATTTCCCGTTGAAGAATTATAGATGGCATGAGGAATTACCTCCTGTATTTTTACATCGGAGATCAGTTTAAAATACGCTTCTTTAAAATCTTTCAGTGTGAAAACTTCGTTGTCATTATGAAATACCTGCTGAATGTATATCTTTTGAAGGCTATCTACCCCGTTTACCACTACGTGTTGAAATTTCAATTCCGGATACCTTTCCCTGAAATTCTTCCTCTTAAGGTTTATTTCATCGGTAGTAACCCGGCGTTTCACCCTGGCTTTAATTTCATCCATGTGTTTCATGGTTGAATCATATCCTAACTGAACCATTTCATCTACCCTTGAGAAATCGAAAAGTTTGAAAGTAGGCATATGAAATTTAAGGAGTATTCCTTCTTTCTTTGGAATGGTATAGTCGGTTTTACTCATGATCATATTCTGAATTTGCATCAGGATATCCCTTTCATCCGGTTTTCGGGGATTCTTGGCTACCACACTGCCAATCATGAAATCGGGTTTAAAGTCATTACGCATAACATCAACCGGAAAATTATTGAATATACCGCCATCGAATAACAGCCGGTTATCAATCACAACCGGTTTAAACATAAAAGGGTATGAAATAGAAGCATGAATGGCATCACCCAAATTCCCATAGCGAAAAACTACAGCTTCTTTGTTGTAAATATCAGAAGCTACACAGCGGAATGGAACAAACAACTTATCAAAGTCGCCTCCTGCCGCCGCATTGGCCTGCGAAGTAAGTGGTACAAAAGCATAGTTCATTTGCCGGGGCGAAACAATATTGGTAGGAAGGATAGCCGATTTTAAATTGATGGAATCAATATTGTGAATATTAAATGCAATTTCGACAAAATTAGGTTTTGGATCGGCATTGCGGTAATAATACTTATAATTGGAATCAATTTCACCGGTGGACCAGTGTTTAAAGTCGTCAGATTTAATAGTTGCAATCATTTCATCAATCGTAAAACCCATAGCATACATACTCCCAACGATGGCACCCATGGATGTTCCTGCAACATAATCAATGGGGATATTATTTTCTTCAAGTGCTTTAATAATTCCAATATGTGTAATCCCTTTGGCTCCACCCCCACTTAAAACTAGTCCTACTTTTTGAGCTTGCATAACGCAAGAAATGCTTAAAAACAGAATGATAACAAAAAAGATCTTTTTCATTGAAGGGAATAATTAGTTAAACACCGTAAAAATACAACAAAAGAATACAATACTATGTTTGGTAAAATCTATTTAATTATTTATTAACAAATCGATTATTTATATTCACAGGGAGGCTTGTAGTCTTAACATTAGGAGGATAAGCGACTGGAAGTGTAGTATAAAACATTCTATATTCAATGAAAATAAATCAGAATAAAATATGTTAATTTGAATTTTACTTGCTACTTAAGATTCAGTAATGACTAAAAACAAAAAGTTAAACCCTTCCCGAATACAGGAATCCTCTTTTGGAATAGTGTTGATCCCTGAACTGCACCAGGTTATATTGTTTCGGATGCTCAAATTGTTGTTATCAATCCGACCATTGAAAATTCGTTTTCAGCTGACATATTCATAATAATGATTACTTTTGTGTCATTGATTGTTTTATCCAAAAAAACATAAATTCACCTGTTGTCCTGACAGCCCCAAAACAAGTTATAAAAACATTATCTTAGTTCAAACGTTTGAAGTAACAATTACTCATTTAATTCAGTTAATATGAAAATCGGATTTATTCTTATTGCATTCGCTATACTTTTATCATTAAACAGTTATGTCATGGTGCGCGGTTGGCAGGCATTGCCTGCCGCTTCTGTTTTGCGGCCTGTTTATCTGGTTACAGCCATTGTACTTTTTCTGGCTTTATTGTCCGGGATGATTTTAAGCAATGCCATGCCGCCGGTAGTTGCAAAAGCAGTCAGCTTTGCAGGTTTTACTTATATCATTATTTTCATTTACCTCTTTTTATCTTTTTTGTTGGTAGATATCGTACGTTTGTTCGGTTTACTTATACACATTACCCCGGTTTATATGGCTAACTTCCGGTTGTGGATGATGGTGGGAACGCTTGGAATTACCGGAATCGCCCTGATAGTAGGAAATTATAAGTTTAATCATCCTAGTATAGTGACCCTGAATCTGAGCTCAAATAAACCGACACAAAACAAAGAATTAAAAATTGTGGCGGTGAGTGATATTCATCTGGGTATTTCAATTGATAAAAAAAAGTTACAAAATTATGTAAAAATGATCAACGACCAACATCCCGACATAGTATTACTGGCGGGTGACATTTCCGACAGATCGATGATACCGGTTGTGAAGCAAAACATGCTGGAAGAGTTCCGAGCCATTAAAGCACCGATGGGGGTTTATGCCATCAACGGGAATCATGAACATTATGCCGAAACACCCGGTGCCACAGCTGAATATCTAAAAAAAGCAGGTATCATATTTTTACGTGATTCATCATGTCTGGTGAACGGCAGCTTTTATGTTATCGGAAGAGACGACCGAACCAATGCAAATCGTAAATCGCTCAAGGATATTGTGCAGGGATTGGACGTTAAATTTCCCCGGATATTGATGGACCATCAACCGTTTCATTTGGAAGAAGCTGAAAACAATAACATCGATTTACAGATTTCCGGACATACCCATAACGGGCAATTCTTTCCCGGTAACCTTTTTGTAAAAAGAATCTATGAACTGGGTTACGGATACCTAAAGAAAGGTAATACTCATTACTATGTATCTTCCGGTCTCGGGCTTTGGGGTCCTCAATACAGGATTGGAACACAATCGGAACTGGTAGTGATACACTTGAAGATATAAATAGTTTTGTGTTCCGCGTTCCGCGTTCCGTGTTTGAAAATCATTCTGTTAAAAATGAAGTAATTTGTTCTTTTTGTTAATCAGAAGATTGATTAACCATATGAATCAATATTGCACTTTAATTTAGTAAGTTAATCCGTCATTAACGCGGAACACGGAACACGGAACGCGGAACGCGGAACACGGAACTATTTTATCTTTTCGACAAAAAGAACTCCTTCATCAACCTGCTGCACTCATCTTCCAACACCCCTTTTACGACTTCAGTCTTGGGATGAAGTGCATTGGGTGCAAAGCGGAAATACCCTCTTTTTTCATCAGATGCACCGTAAACTATCCGGCTGATTTGTGACCATCCCAATGCTCCGGCACACATCACACAAGGTTCAACAGTAACATACAAGGTACAATCCGTGAGGTATTTGCCTCCCAGAAATCCTGCTGCAGCTGTAATAGCCTGCATTTCGGCATGGGCAGTGACATCGGTAAGTGTTTCGGTAAGATTGTGTCCACGGGCGATAATACGGCCCTGACAAACGACGACAGCGCCAATGGGCACTTCGTCTTTTTTAAGGGCCTGTTGGGCTTCTAAAAGTGCCTGGCGCATGAAATATTGATCAGGATTCAGATCCATTGAATCATCCTGGCTGTAATAAGAAATTCCCATCTATAATGTAAATTGTAAATTAGTCTATATCTTCTTCCACCACCAGGTTGTCAATAATAAAATTCTGGCGTTCGGGAGTATTTTTCCCCATGTAGAAAGATAACAAGTCGGCTACAGCATCTTCTTTTTTCAAAGAAACCTGATCGAGGCGCATGTCCTTGCCGATAAAATGTTGAAACTCATCAGGTGATATTTCACCAAGTCCTTTAAATCGTGTTATTTCGGGGTTTGCACCCAGTTTAGCCAATGCCGAAAGGCGTTCTTCCTCCGAATAGCAATACAGTGTTTCCTTTTTACTCCTCACCCTGAAAAGCGGCGTTTGAAGAATATGAACATGCCCTTTCTTAATAAGTTCCGGAAAGAACTGCAGGAAAAACGTGATCAGCAATAAGCGAATGTGCATTCCATCAACATCAGCATCTGTAGCAACGATCACTTTATTATAGCGCAGCCCTTCGATACCGTCTTCTATGTTCAGAGCTGCCTGTAACAGGTTGAACTCTTCATTTTCATATACGATCTTTTTGGTAAGTCCGTAGCTGTTCAAAGGTTTCCCTTTTAAACTAAACACAGCCTGCGAATTTACATCACGGCTCTTCGTAATTGAACCACTAGCCGAATCGCCCTCGGTAATAAAAATGCATGAACCATCCGTATCACCTTTCGAATCGTTGTAATGGATCCGGCAATCGCGAAGTTTTTTATTATGAAGGTTTACTTTTTTAGCACGCTCGCGAGCAAGTTTGGTAACACCCGCAATGGCTTTACGTTCTTTTTCGGAATCCTGTATTTTCTGAAGTAATATATTTGCCGTTTCACTGTTGCGATGTAGGTAATTGTCCAGTTCTTTTTTAAGAAAATCGGAAATAAACTTATTTACCGATGCTCCTCCTTTTGACATATCGCGCGATCCAAGCTTTGTTTTAGTCTGCGATTCAAAAATCGGTTCCTCCACACTGATGGCCACCGCAGCAATAATCCCGTTACGGATATCGGCAAGTTCCATGTTTTTGGAATAAAATTCTTTTATAGTTCGTGCTACTGCTTCACGGAATGCACTCTGATGAGTTCCCCCCTGAGTGGTATGCTGACCGTTAACGAACGAATAATACTCTTCTCCATACTGATCACTGTGTGTAAAGGCAATTTCGATATCTTCCCCTCTTAAATGGATGATGGGGTAGAGTGCCTGTGCCGTAATGTTTTCATTCAACAAGTCGGTTAACCCGTTTTTCGATAGAATTTTCTTGCCGTTAAAGTTAATTGTCAGCCCGGTATTCAGGTACGCATAATTGCGTAACATGGTTTCGATATATTCATCTTTGTA
>Ga0302207_1001087_pt1 | contig 10537 bp, 7 predicted proteins | sample II_Fen_E2_2_FD_198792 | JGI IMG/M metagenome (GOLD analysis project Ga0302207, IMG submission 198792) | Peat permafrost microbial communities from Stordalen Mire near Abisko, Sweden - II_Fen_E2_2 | ecosystem: Environmental > Terrestrial > Soil > Wetlands > Permafrost | place: Sweden: Abisko...
ATCAGCACGGGCACAATCACCAGCCCGCCGCCCTTGCCGAACAACCCGGCAATGACACCGGCGAAGATACCCACGGCGATAAAGAGCCAGAAAGAGTATTTTATTTTCTCACCGGACACGACCGGTTCCGGCTTTTGATGTTTCTTACCACGAATTAATTTTGGAATATCCAGGTATCCCAATGCTATGTAGAGTAAAAAACCGGCATAGAGTTTGGAAAGGACCTTGACATCCACCGACACGGCCAGTTCGGCACCAAAGAACGAACCCGATAACAGTCCGACCGATATCCAAAGTGCATTCCGGACATTGATATAGCCCGCTTTGTAGAACGTGATGACGCCCAATATCCCGACCGGGAGCAACATGGCGGCGAGCGAGGTGGCATTGGCATTGAGCATATCCATTCCAAAAAAAGCAATCAGCGAAGGAACCATGATGATGCCTCCCCCTATTCCAAACAAGCCGGACATAATCCCCGCCACAATACCTAATATCAGTATTCCTATTCCCATAATTTTAAATTGACATGTGAAGATTGGATGCTATTTAAGCACCTATTTATTGCATACAGTCACCTCTACAGTTGCAAGGCACAAAATTAATTCAATTAATCGGATTCCAAGGCTTTCTTAAAGTTTCTAATCACTTAATATTGATACTTAAGCTTTATAACGAAACGCCCGGCAAGTAATTTATCAGTTGTTTTCTTGAACATTAAAAAATTATCAACCAGAGTTGTTCAATGATTTCAAGTGTATCCGAAGCAATTCAATCACCTCATGTTTTAAACTAAAATAAACATGTTTAATTAAGGTGTGTGTATCTTATAAAATAAATTATATCTTTGCTTCTTACTATTAATTATTATTGAGTGATTCAAAATCACCTATTTCTCAACACTTATCTTTAAATCATACTGGATATGAATAAAAAGCCAATATTTAGTTTGCTGATTTTCATAGTACTAATTCTATTTTCCTGCAATTCAAACGATGTGAATAACAGCTTGGATAATTATTGGGAAAGAAGTGATCTTGCTAAAATGAATCTGAAAGGCAAAGTAAAAACGATAACAAATGGAGGTATTGTTACTTCATACAATGAAGCAGGATTTATTATATCAATTGTCAATAATTCGGGGGGAAATTCAAATACTTCGATATACAGCTATAATGCCAACAGACAGTTGATACAAACAGTTACGACATCACTGTACGAAGGTTCTCAATATATTTCAACAACTACTAACGAATATAACAATCAGGGAAAGTATGTAGTAAAGTCGACAGCAAGCTTAGAATTAAATGGCTTAACTCCAAATTTGAGTTCCAGTTCAACAGTATCAACTTATTATAAAGACACTCATATTAAAATTGACTATGTATTCAAGGATGCCTCAACCATGTTTATTATTAATACCACTTCCATAAATTCTATCAATTTAAAAGATACTTCAACCATTCAATACAATGGTAATTATCCAACGGGATGGTCAACCGAAGATAATACTCATAAAAATATCACTTATTTTTCCAATGGAATGTTTAAAACAATTACAAAAGAATCTGTGGGAACGAATGTCAGGTATTCATCAATATATGCATTTAAAACCAATAACGATTATTTGATGACCGAATCAATAGTACAAACTCGTATTGATAGCATCACACCATCAAACAACTATACATATACAGACACTTACACCTATAATGACAACAATGACATAACCGATAGCAGCGAAAACGGGAATATCTCTCACTATTCAAATTATACCTATGATTCGCATGGAAATTATGTAACAAGAATACTGAACTATAAATATCGAGGAACAACTAACTTTATTATAGGCGATCAGGAAAGCAGAATAATTACTTACTGGTAATTTTTACAAAAAAATGGTTGTTCTGAATTCAGAACAACCATTTTTTAGACATTATAGCTTTAATAAATCTATAGTTTTTCTACAATTTCGAGCGTATCGGAAGCAATCATATATTCTTCATCAGTTGGGATCACCACCACTTTCACGGTTGATTCGGGAGTACTTAGCAGCACTTCCTTCCCTCGGGATTTGGCATTCAGCTCGTTATCGATTTTTACACCCATAAAGCCTAAACCGTCACACACATACTCACGCGTTTGGGTTTGGTTCTCTCCCACTCCACCGGTGAAGACAATCACATCCACACCGCCTAAGGCAGCAGCATACGATCCGACATATTTTTTAATACGGTATTCGTACATATCCATTGCCAGCCTGGCACGTTCGTTCCCCTCATCAATGGCATGTTCAATATCGCGCATGTCGGACGAAATGCCCGAAACACCCAACACCCCACTGTGCTTGTTGAAAAGGGTAGACACCGAAGCAGCACCAATCATCTCTTTTTCCATCAGGAAGGTCACAACGCCTAAATCCACATCACCCGAACGGGTACCCATCATCAATCCCTCGATCGGGGTGAATCCCATGGAGGTATCCACCGATTTACCGTTTTCGATGGCAGTTATAGAGACCCCGTTCCCAATGTGGGCGGTGATCATTTTGGTTTTGGTATAATCGAGTCCCAGGAACTCACAGGCACGTTTGGAGACATACCGATGGCTGGTTCCGTGGAAGCCATAGCGACGGATTCCGTATTTCTTATACAACGAATATGGAATTCCATACATGTAGGCATGCTCAGGCATGGTCTGGTGGAATGCAGTATCGAACACAGCCACTTGCGGCACGGCAGGCAACAATTCGTTGATGGCATAAATACCGGCTAAATTTGGCGGGTTATGCAAAGGCGCGATGTCGATGCATTCTACAATCTTATGGATCACTTCATCGGTGATCAGCACGCTGGAGTTGAACTTTTCGCCTCCGTGTACCACCCGGTGTCCTACCGCATTAATTTCCTCGAGCGACTTGATGGCACCATGTTTCTCACTGGTCAGTATCCCCAGGATGTATTCCACAGCAAGTTGATGCTCCAGGATCTCACCTTTCAGAACTACCTTTTTGCCGTCACGACGTATGTGTTTCAGGAACGAACCTTTCATTCCGATTTTCTCAACACCCCCGGCACCCAACACTTCGTTGGTAACCATGTCGAGCAATTTATATTTCACGGATGAACTTCCGCAGTTCAATACTAATATCTTCATGTTTCAGTTCCTCCTTATTTGATTATATTTCCAAAATCATCGTAGGTATAAAAACCTTTATTGACGCTTATCCCGAAATGTTTTGCACGGAAAAGTCTCAACAGGATAGGTGATGGCTTGTATTTGATACTGCCGTATTCATCCCAGAGATTTTCGAGCAAGCGTACGATTTTCTCGATGCCCATTTGATCGGCAGTACGGAAGACACCCTGGCGGTATCCAAACCCTACGGTCAGTACCCTGTCAATGTCTTCGATGTTGGATATACCTTCCATCAATATCTGACAGGCTTCGTTCAGCTGGATGAGAAACAACCGTATGCTGACAAGCCCGGCTGATTCCATCACCGATACATACTGGTGATTGATTAATTTGGCAAACTGGCATACCTTATCGAAAGTCTCGGTAGAGGTATTGAGTCCGGGAACAATCTCAATGATTTGCGAATCGGGTACGTTCGACAGGAAATGCAAACCAATGCAACGTTCGGTATGCACAAGCTCGGAAGCCAGGTCGGTTACGATAACCGTGGATACATTCGAAGCGATGATGGCATTGGTAGATAGGACCCTTTCGAGTTCCATAAAGACTTCCTTGCGTTGGATAACCCGTCTTTCACCGGTTTGGTCATGATAACGGATAGCTTCAATAACAAAGTCGCAACCGTTGAAATCCTCGTATTTTGTCGTACCTGTGATACGCCCGAGGATAGCCTTCTTCTCATTCTCTGTTAACCCCCAGTTTTGGATTTTCCGGTCGAGTTTGTCTTCGATGCGGGTGAAAGCATTTGCAATGCCCTCTTCATTCGGTTCCAGAAAGACCACTTCCATGCCGTTAAGCGCGGCCGTGGTGGCAATAACACTTCCTTCTTTTCCGCAGCCTACCACACCGATACGCGAAAACAGCGTCCTCTTTCGGTTACGCTTACTTAATCCGTAGCGTTCGATTGCTTCAATTATTTCTTCAGCCATATATTTTATAATTCATAATTTAAAATTCATAATTCATAATTTCTATATCAAAAATGCATAACTCAATTCTGAATTATGCATTATGAATTGAGAATTATTTCATAGCCTGGTTAGCAGTGATAGTAATCATCCTGACAATATCATCCACCGAACAACCACGCGACAGGTCGTTGATCGGGGCAGCCATACCCTGCAGGATAGGACCTACAGCCTGTGCACCTGAGAAACGTTCCACCAGTTTATAGGCGATATTACCCGATTGCAAATCAGGGAAAACCAAGACATTGGCATGTCCGGCAATCTTACTGCCCGGTGCCTTGCTTTGTCCCACCGAAGGAACCAATGCTGCATCAGCCTGCATTTCACCATCCAGCAACAAATCAGGTGCCATCTCATGGGCTATACGGGTTGCTTCCACTACTTTGTCCACAAATTCATGTTTGGCACTGCCTTTTGTTGAAAAGCTCAACATCGCCACACGGGGTTCAAATCCACCAATCACACGGGCGGTATCGGCAGTACAAACTGCTATCTGGGCAAGCTCTTCGGCAGTAGGGTTCGGGTTCACTGCACAGTCGGCAAATACCAACAAACCGTTCTCACCATACTGAGGCGTAGGGGTAAACATCAACAATGCACCTGACACCACTTTTATACCCGGTAATGTCTTTACAATCTGAAATGCAGGTCGAAGTACATTTCCTGTAGTATTCCTTGCTCCGGCCAATTCACCGTCAGCATCATTATTCTTAATCATCAAACATCCCAGATACAATGGATTCTTGGATAATTTCACGGCTTCTTCGAGTGTCATGCCCTTGCTTTTACGTAACTCGAAAAGCAAATTGGCATAGGCAGCCATATTAGGATCCGTTTCAGGATCAACAATTTTAGCTTCTGCAATGTACGATAAGCCATTTTCAGCAGCCAGTTTTTTAATCTCAGCTTCGTTTCCAATCAAGATCAACTTTGCAGCTTTTTCCTTCAGAATAATATCCGCAGCTTTCAAAGTGCGGATTTCTGTACCTTCGGGCAATACAATACGTTGTACGTTTGCCTTGGCACGTGCCATAACTTTCTCTAATAATTCCATGATGTAGAAAATAAATTGATGTAGTATTCGGCGAGAGGATATTGTCTTCGGGCTGAAAAACAATGCAAAGATACAGCAATATTCTAAAATTGCAATGTAGAGATGGCAGTTTTTGCTAAATATTTGACTGAATGTCAAATTTCACAGATACTTTATCATTTTTTGAGGGAATTTACCTGTATATTGTCTAAAAAAACAACCTAAAAACAGACTGATATCTTTTTATAATTTCCAGATTAAAATCAATAATCAGTTTATACCACATAAAATATATACTTTTGAAAATTTATTTCTGTTCATATAGAAAGAACAAATCTTTCAGAAAAATGTTTGACAAAGTAATATCATGTTTGATCAGACAGTAAAAAAGTAAGTATAAAACAATGAGTAAACTTAAAGTCATTATTACAGGAGCCACCGGAATGGTGGGGGAAGGAGTCCTGTATGAATGTTTACAAAGCCTGGAAGTGGAAAAGGTGTTGGTAATTTCACGTAAACCCTGCGGCTATACCAACCCTAAGCTAACGGAAATAATCCACAGTGATTTCTATGATGTTTCACCGCTTAGCGATAGGCTAACAGGCTATAACGCCTGTTATTTCTGCTTGGGGGTTACTTCCCTGGGGAAAAATGAAGCCGATTACACTCAGTTGACTTACACGCTGACCCTGAACTTTGCAACAATACTATCAAAACTGAACCCGGACATGACTTTCTGTTATATATCGGGAGCCAGTACCGACAGTACCGAAAAAGGGAGAACCATGTGGGCCCGTGTAAAAGGTAAAACGGAAAATGATTTGATGAAATTGCCTTTCAAAAAGGTGTATAATTTCCGACCGGGTGGAATAGAACCATTTCTGCCTTTGAAGCCATCTCAAACTTTTTACAACACCTACAAGTACACGAAATGGCTCTTCTCCATCATGAAAGTAATTACCCCCCACTATATTATAACTCTTAAAGAATTGGCGGCAGCCATGATCAATGTTTCAGTAACAGGATATTCAAAAAACATCCTGGAAATGGACGACATGAAGATTCTGGCAAAAGACCAACTAAAAAAATGAAGAAATTTATGATTATAACTGCATCTGTTCTGGCTCTGTTTTCAATAGCTACAGCATTCACAATAAATCAGGCTCAGTTCGGCAAACTACCATCAGGAGAAAGGCTTGAACGCATTAAAAAGTCACCAAATTACAAGGACGGTTCCTTTCAGAACCAAAGCATCACACCGGTAATGGCCGAAGATGTGAGTTATTTATCCGTTGGCAAAGAAATGTTGTTCAGTAAAAAGGAAAGAGTGACTCCTGAAGATTCAATACCTGCAACAAAAATCGACCTGAAACATTTGGACAAAAGCAAAGATATCCTGGTATGGTTTGGACATTCCTCTTATTTTATGCAGATTGATGGCAAAAGGATATTGGTTGACCCTGTTTTAAGTGGCAGTGCTTCTCCTTTTTCATTTACTGTGAAGGCATTTAAAGGAACAAACCGCTATACTACCGACGATATCCCGGAGATCGATTACCTGTTCATATCCCATGACCATTGGGATCATTTGGATTATGAAACCGTCCTGAAACTGAAACCTAAAGTAAAAAAGGTAATTTGTGGACTGGGTGTAGGCGAAGATTTTGAGTACTGGGGTTATGATAAGAAGTCTATCATTGAAATGGACTGGAACGAACAAACTCAACTGGATAGTGGCTTCATAGCGAATGTGCTTCCGGCTAGACACTTTTCAGGCCGTGGGTTGACACGGAACAAGACCCTTTGGGTTTCATTTGTGCTGCAGACACCAACCATGAAGATATTCATTGGAGGTGATGGCGGCTATGATAAGCACTTTGCTGAAATAGGTAAAAAGTTTGGATCCATTGATTTAGCCATACTTGAAAATGGTCAATACAATAAAAACTGGAGATACATTCACATGTTGCCCGGTGAACAACTTAAAGCATTCCACGATTTAAATGCTAAAAGGCTCTTTGCAGTACACTCCTCTAAATTTGCACTTGCCAACCATTCCTGGGATGAACCTTTAATTACTATTACCGCAGCATGCCGGAAAAATAATATCCCGTTGATCACTCCAATGATAGGCGAACAAGTGAACCTGAAGGATAGTACCCAGGAATTTAGCGAGTGGTGGAAAGGAGTTAACTAATTCTCCTGAATTCCAAAATACTGCTTAATGAGTTACCTATTTGCATTTTTCATTTCTAATTCAATCAACTGCCGCAATTCATCTTTGTTTGGTAAATAAAGCTGGTATTTGTTCACAAAAAGCTGTGATGTGATATTGTGCATGGCATATTCTATTAATAAATCATCCTTTTCTTTTGCTAGAACAATACCAATAGGTGGGTTATCACCTTCGGTATTTTCTTCCTTTTCGAAATATCCCAGATACATATTCATTTGGCCTATATCATCGTATCCGGCTTCTTCTTTTTTTAAATCAATCAATACAAAACATTTTAAAATTCTATGATAAAATACCAAATCTACATAATGGTTTCTGTTTCCTAGTAAAATACGGTATTGTCTGCCTATAAAAGCAAAACCCTTTCCCAGTTCAAGCAAGAAATGCTGCAAATTATCTATAAGACGTTTTTCCAAATCTGTTTCGGTTAAATGATAGGCTTCTGGTATTTTAAGGAATTCAAGGACACAAGGATCCCTGATGATATCTCCAGGTTGCAGAGTTTTTTGTCCATGTTTGGCTAATTGAAGTATGCCATCTTTATCTTTTGATGCTGCCAAACGTAAAAACAAAGAAGATCTCTTTTGACGAATTAATTCTGTAGTGCTCCAATTCTCAAGTATCGTTTGTTTCTCATAAAAAGAACGTTCCAGGGAATCATCAATTTTTACCAATTCACAATAATGAGTCCAGCTCAATTTGTGAGGAAGTTCCTCACAAATTGGATATCGTTGATAAAATAATCTCATATAGTTGAGATTGGAACGACTAAAACCTTTGCCATGTACTTGTGACAAATCCTTTGATAAGTTTTCAAGCAATGCTTTGCCATACTTCGCTTTAATGTTTCCTCCCTGCTCAAATTCAATTATATATTGTCCAATTTTCCAATAGGTATCTACCATATTGGAATTTACAGCCTGTATCGCATTACGTCGCCCGTTAGCATAAGTATCAGAAATACAATTAAATAAATTCAGATAGTTGTTTTCCAAAGTGTCAGGTTTTGTTTCCATAATATCTATTGTTTAATTGTTGGCATATCAGTTTTATTATTCTTAAAATCAACTTATCTTCAGAACTCCCACTTCAGCAGAAACCTCATATCTGTTTTCCGGTTTCCGGTAATAGTTTCATTGCCACTGCTTATGGATTCCCGGTCATCGGTATAGACTGTCTGTGCAATCTTGAACCAGAATGACAGATGGTTATTCAATTCGTATTTCAGGTTCAGGTAATACCGGCTGCCCAATCCATAATACATTGGTATGGAAAAGGCATAAAGAACATCCTTTTCGTAGGAATACACTCTGTTTTCATATTCCACTGCATCGAAAAACTGATACCTGAAATCTGCTTTTAATGGAATGCGAGTAAATTTATAACTGATATCCTGGCAGGCTGTTATGCCATAAGTCCTGTTAGCTGTTGCCCTTCGTGAAAGATTTCCTTCCACTACATTCTTAAAACTGAAACTACCAACTGAATAAGTCAGGTTATAGCGAAAACCGGTTTTCTGTATGGGTACAACAACGGGCATTACTGCTCCAGTGGCAGAAAGATTGGATTGTTTTTCTTCATACCTGAAGCGCCAGTACATGGCAATATCGCGATTTACTGTATAATCGGACTGAAACAAATAATCTGTACCAAGAGACGGTTCGTCAATACCATACTTTGGCCATGGGAACTTATAGCTATCAGCGTAGGCTGCAAACTTCCATTTCCGGAAAGGACGTACTTCTGTTCCGATATACAGGCCGTTTTCATTGTTGATTCGTGAAGTTTCGGAAAAAGAAGAAGCATAAAAAGTATCATATTCCGGTGAATAATACCGGTGCAACACCACCATGCTGATTTGTGATACGGGATTGAAAGTACATCCATTCAGGGTAGCCAACGCACCCTGATCATTCATGGCTGTTTCCCCGAACAGATTTAGCTTTTTCCAGCGCAACCGATAGAAAAGGCCTCCTGTCGTTTGTTTGTTGCCTGAGAAATAAAAATAATTATACACCGATTTGTCTGGAACCAATCTGTTGTCCAGCAGTGTATGCACGAAGGTTGCGCCTGCCTGAAAATTCTGATTCGTAAAGGTTGCATTCCCACCAATAATTTGTTGATTCACAGTATGCTTCTTATCCAGCTCATTCAAAGTACGATGATAACCGGTCTTTAGAATCGTAGGAAATGCTCCATTCAGGGTATCTCCATCAATCATTTTATTAGAATAAAAAGCAGTCAGGTCAAACTTCCCCAATTGAATGGTAGCTCCCCCACCCCGAAAGAAATTACTCTCATCGGTAGAACTGTATTTCTTTAATCCTGAATTACGGGGTGTCACATTCAGCACATACGAAGACTTCCCCAATCCAAAATCAGAGTGAAGTACAAGCCCCAGACCAAAATTAGCCCTGTAATCACCAAGTACAATGGTCCTGAACTTACCAACTTTATTGAATTGGGCATGAAACGAATAAAAATCATATCCTTTGTGAGTTGAACCCCAAAATTGTTCACCAGCATCCTTTTCAGCAGTAATACCAGCCAGAATACGGTCCTTGTAATGAAAACGGTATTTCAGCGAATGATACAGTTGATTCCCCAAATAATTACCGGAGTTGGTTTGAGGTGAATTTACATCCTCCTCCGGTAAAAACTGATAGCCTTCTTTTGTTTCAAGCCCTTTATCCAGACGGAAATACAACTCGTTCTTCCCGTATTTCAGCAAATCAACCAGGTAAATCTTTTTGTTTGTAATTCTTGCTTCACCCACAAATACAAAGGGAATCATACGCCTGATATCAGTCATGTCCAACCCTTCTATCAATTGAAGTTCGTACATGGTTAGCAGTGGGCCGTATTGATAGATATAAGCCTGGATATTTTCAACCTGGATATCCGATAGAAATGGCAATCTCTCCAACTCTTCCCGGGAGGCCTGGTTTAAGTTTATAGGATTCCTGGAACAGTATATCAGGTCTTCGTAGAAACTGTCGTAATCAATGGCTTCATCACTTTCAGCTGTTACCTGTTCAAAGATGTCAGCTATGGTTTGTTCGGTGATAGCAACAACATCCTGTGCTCTTGCGGGGCAAGAAC
>Ga0302207_1001089_pt1 | contig 10530 bp, 7 predicted proteins | sample II_Fen_E2_2_FD_198792 | JGI IMG/M metagenome (GOLD analysis project Ga0302207, IMG submission 198792) | Peat permafrost microbial communities from Stordalen Mire near Abisko, Sweden - II_Fen_E2_2 | ecosystem: Environmental > Terrestrial > Soil > Wetlands > Permafrost | place: Sweden: Abisko...
TTACAAGTATTTTCATAGAATATATACCACCAAATTATTTTATAAAACGAACATAGTTGAAATCAGAATATAGAAAAAGGATGAGTATTTATTCAGGATTCCCGCTGTCTTGAATTCAAATAATTCTAAATACCCGGGGAAAAATATCATTATGAAACAATAACCTGAACTAGATTCTCCGTATTACGTTCTAATCCCATTTGCATCCCGTTCACAATAAAACAAAAAACAAACAATTTGAAATGAGTAAGTAATCAGTATATAATCAGTATCTATATAGATACTGTTTATATATTGATTATATATTGATTATATACTAATTATTTACTGATTTCTACCAAACCGGATCAGAATGGAATGTGGAGCAAACAAAACGATAAGTTATTAAGATTAACCTCAAAATATTTTTTTAGTTTGTCACAACGGAATTATCAAACTATAAATCAGAACACTATTCGAATGCCTTTTTTATAAGGATTCGAGATTAAATAGTGATAAGTTTGTTAGGTGTAAAGCATTGATTTTTTTTCAATTTCCAGCCCCCAACCCTATAAGGGAGTATTAGTACACAGAATTTGAATAATTCCAATCCATAAATTAAATCTGATAATGCACTCTTTATGTCACCATTTGGAATTTGTAAATTTCTACTCAAAATAGTTCATTTTTTTTTTATTATATTTATAATCTATCTATTAAACAGATTTAATAAAAATAAACCTCTATTTTTTCATCCATTTAATCAATATTAATTACAACTTCCAGGAGACTCCGGTTTTTATTACTTTAGCCGGATTACCTGCAATTAAACAATCTGAAGGGATATCTTTATTCACAACAGATCCGGCAGCAATAATCACGTTATTTCCAATTGTAACTCCTTTGAGAATGATAACATTGACTCCGATCCAAACATGGTTACCAATTTTAACAGGTGCCGATTTAATATAACCATCCCTTATAATATCATGTCCGTTACTATCCCAAATAGCAACATTCTCCGATATAACGACATGTTGTCCAATGGATATATTATTAAAACATTTAATTTTTACATCTCGGTTAAAATAGCCACTTCCTATGCTCAGTTTAGCATTCTTTGAAATAATTAAATGTATTCCTGATCGTATATTTACATCACCATCAATAATAAGTTCCGAATTTTCTTTCATCACTAGAAAACCCGGGAAAGGGTCTTTATATTTATAACCTGTATTAAAATCCAGTGATCCTGAATTAATATTTATTTTAGCTGATCTACTGATAACAGATTTTGTCTTACCAAAAAACAGTAGAGGAAACGGTCTGCAATGATTAGCATTCACCTTTAAATTAACAATAAAACTCCTGAACAGATTGGCATTAAAATAATGCCATAGTCTGTCAACTATTTTTTTTATTTTAGTTTTCATCGTTTTTTTTTAAATGCTTTATCTAAAAATTAAGACAATTTTTTTTGATTAAATTGCCCAAATACATTTACAATTTAACTATTTACAATTTACAATTTTGCCTATTCATTTTTATTATTTGCTTTATCAATTAACGGAATAAAAAGTTATTAAGAAACAAATTATCCAATGCCTCCAGAGTGGCAGTATATAATATAATTGAATAAATTAATTTTATATAGAAAGCTTACCTGTTTAATGTATTGTCAATTATGGTTGGGATTGTTGGCTATTAGAGGTTCATATAAAACTAAATCTCGTGTAACTGGTTTCATTTAAAATTTGCACCGGTACTTTCAGATCATAATAGTTATAACTACTTACTTTAAACTACCGACTATCCCTATTTTTCCCCATCGTTATACCCATATCCATACCCATATTTACTGTTATATCCATACCCGTATTTTTTACCATATCCGTACCTATAAGCAGCTTTTTTTAAATCGGTTGCATTCATTACAAAATACATTCTTGTCAGTTTTTTTTGTTTAAAAAGAATGGTAGCATCTTCGATGTTCTTTTTCGGTGTATAGTCAGCACGAACCAGATACAAATTAACATCTGCAAAACGATTCAGGGCATACGTATCTGAGACAATCCCGATAGGGGCTGTATCAATAATTATATAATCAAATTGTTTTTTACAGTCGGCAATCAATTTATCCAATGCCGGTTTTTCCATTAACTCGGCTGGATTGGGTGGTACCGGTCCTGCAGTGATAACCGATAGATTTGGATGAATACCTGATGGACGTATCAGATCTTTTTCAGCAAGACTTCCTGAAAGAAACATAGTGATTCCTGTTTTATTATCCAACCCGATATAATCTCCCAATTTTGGCTTACGTACATCAAGTCCGATAATCAATATTTTTTTATCAAGCAATGCAAGACTCATGGCCAGATTAATACACATGAAAGATTTTCCTTCTCCGCCAATGCTCGATATCACATTGATCACTTTTTGTCCTGGATCACCCAAAACAAACAAGAGGTTTGTACGAAGAAGTCTGAACATCTCAGTAAACCGGTTGGTACTGTTTTCGCGGATAATAATATTACCTGTTTGTTCACTTTTTGCAATCTCACCCAATATAGGGACAATGGATATTTTTTCAAGTTCTTCTTTATTCTGGATATGATAACGCAATAAATCATTCATATTCAAACCAATAATTGGTATTACAAAACCAAGTAACAGCGAAAATAGCATAATAATTATTTTATTAGGAGAAACAGGTATTCCATTACTTCTAGGTTCGTCAATAATTTTAGCATTGGGAACAACCCCCACCATAGTCAGGAAATTTTCTTCTTTTTTCTGAAGTAAAAATATGTACAACGTTTCTTTTACAGTTTGCTGACGTTTAATTTCTGTATATTCCCTTTCCTGACGTGGTATAGACTTAATTCGTCCGGCATTTTCATTGTCTTTTTTTACCAGATCCTGTCGGGCTATCTGTAAACTTTGTTTTTCATTTCTGACAGTTGCCTGTACTGCACTAAACATCCCGTCAATTTGTGCGTTCAGGTCCAACAGGGTCTGATTCGTATGTGATGCCGTTCGTGATAATCGATTTCGTTCCAGTAATAATTTATTATAATCATTTATCATTGTATTCAGATTTTCACTTTGTATCCCTGTACCGGAAGGAAGCAATTTGTATCTGTTTTCCTTTTTATGAATATAATTATCAACATCAGTTACAATCGCCAGTTGAGTCTCTACCTCAAGACGTTTTTCTTCATAAGCACCGGTTTTTTGAATAAATAAGCCGGCTTCAGATTGTATATCAGTCAATCCCTGATGTTGTTTATAGTTCTCAACCTGCTTTTCAACCTCCTTTAGTTCCCTGGATAATGAATCAAGTCTCTTTTCTACGAATGCATCAGTATTCGATGCCACCAGATTCTGATCTTTCATATCCTCTCTGTTATAAACTTCAACTAATTTATTCAGAAAATCTTTTCCTCGAACTACATTTGATGTCTTGAGAACAATATTTACAACCGAAGTAGTCTTGGAAGTGAGATCCATAGTCATTCTAGATAAAAAACTGTCTGCCCTTTTTACCGGACTAAGAATGTTTATATCCAATGACATTGTTTCCTTAAGATCCAAACCTTTACTTTTAAAAAATATTTTCCCGCATGGTAAAATAACAAAAGAGTCTTTTGAAGCTGCTTTAACTTTAAAATCTTTATCTTCAAACGTCCCACTAAATTCATATACACCATGAGGATTTATATCAACATTAAATTCTATAGGTTGATTTAAAGTGTCTAACACAGCATCAGGTAAGTGGATTTTTATAGGAATATTTTGCCCATACAGAATTTTATTTCTGAATGTTCCAATTTCTTCATAATTTACATAGATACCAAGTTCACGAATAGCCTGTTCTGATAAATTTGATGTTTTCAGTACTTCCAATTCGTTATCCACATTATTTTTCACATCAAGTAAACCAATATCTTTCAAAGCGCCCAGTTCATCCATTCCACCTCCTTTTTTATCATCTTTGAGTAAAACGGTGGAGAGAACTTCGTAAATCGGGGTAGAAAGTTTGAGGTATGCAACTGCTATCATTATACAAACGACCAGGGACACCAGAAAGAGTTTCCAATAGGATAGATACTTAAAAAACAGACCTAACAAATCTATCTGCTGTTCTTTTTCTGATTCAGATTCGTAGTTGGAATTCATTGAATATAAGGAATTTAATGTTAATAATGGTTTCCACGCATATTAAATATCCGAATTGAGTGTATTAAAACTAATAACACGTTATAAGGATTAAAACGGCGCGAAAATGCTATTTAAAAATGATGTTTAATTTTGTAATCTGTTTATTGGGTTCGTAATCCGTCAAAATAATCAGAAATGATATGTGACAATTAAAAGGGCGAATTGTAAAATGGGTCTCTCTTTTTTTATTATACCCGACCTCGCCCAACACTTCCAAATGAGGGTAGAAAGACTGGTCGATGAAGTTTGTTGAATGGTTCGAATTAATGTGTCCCGGTATGAATGTAATGTACTTAGCAACTTCTTTAACTTTTTTTCCTAAGTGCATTAATTTACGCGCATAGAACCAAAATTGAAAAGCAGCAATTTAAAAAGTGAATTGTAGAATGGGTCTCTTTTTTTTATTATACCCGACCTTGCCCAACATTTCCAAATGAGGGTAGAAAGACTGGTCGATGAAGTTTGTTGAATGGTTCGAATTAATGTGTCCCGATATGCGGAATGTAAAGTATTTTCAAGGTGGTATAACACAACAATTTCAAGTCTCTAGCTTCTTACTTTTGCCTGTTTTTTATTTTATTACCTCATATTCTTACCTCTTACCCTTATTTCTTATTTCTTATTTCTTACCTCTTGCTTCTCACCTCTTGCCTCTCACCTCTTGCCTCACTTCTTGCCTCTCACTCCTCACTTTTCACCTCTCATTCCTCACTTCTATTTCAACACATTGATAACAATACTCGCCACAGAAATCAAAATTGATAAAGCAGAAATCGTAAGTGTTTCAGAAGCACCTATTCTTGATGTTCTCGATTTAGCTCCATTAGGCTCTACATATACCACATCATTTTGTTCCAGGTAATAGGCTTCAGAATAAATAATATTCTTATCGTTCAGATTAATGGTGAAATACTTTTTTGTTCCATCTGAATTTTCTCGCAATACTTTCACGTTTTCACGTTTACCGTAAATAGTCAGATCACCTGCCATTGCCAATCCTTCAAAGATGGTCATCCTATCATTCATAGTAATGAATTTGCCAGGCCGCATCACTTCACCAACTACATTCACTGTATAATTTGTGATTCGAATGGTTATAATCGGTATTTCTTTATTGAACGAAGGAGCCAGTTTTTCAAGTAGCATCGTTGCCAGTTCATTGCGTGTAAGTCCTTTCACTTCTAACTTCCCGAAAACCGGAAAATTTATGTACCCTTCATTATCGACCAGGTAAGTTTGTAATGTTGGTACAGATTGAATGCTGTTTCCTGATATTTCAGAAATTTGTGGTGTAACCAGATTATATATCATAGAAGTTTCAGGCTGTGTGGATACCACAGTAATAGTTAGTATATCCAGAGGTTTAATGCGTGCCCTGTGGACATCTGAAGATTGATTTTGCTTTAATAAATCGGTCGTGTAATCCAGTTTTTGAAAATAGGCCACATCTTTCACCGAAGCACAGGAAAACATAAACAGGAAAATCAAAATAACAAAAAATGAAAAGGTCGTTTTATATGTATACATAAAATAGGTGGTAGTGATGGACGATTAGTGACAAATGGTTACTGAGGAATGATGAATGATCTGTCATCATCCATTAATTAATGATTCACATTTTACTAAAAATATCATCATTCGTTTATATGATGGGAACAGCATATTGAGATACTGCAATTTTATTTAATAAATTAAAGGAATAAGATGAATGGATATAATTGAAATGATCAGTAAAGAAGTCGTTCGGATATAATTACAGGCTCATGGAGTTCCGGCAATAGATAAAAAATCAGTACAATGCGGTTAATGAGTATAAATTTGGGAATATCTTTACAATCTTAAAAAAAAATCAGGTATACGTTTCAAATAAGTGTATCTAAACGTGTGGAAAAGAATCTTGCAGGAACAAGTAAACTCCTTTTAATATACGAACTTCTAATACAGCAAATGACATAGAACGGAAAATTAATCTGCCATTTAAAAAATCTTTAATTACTGTATAGCAAGCGCTTAAAGCACATTATGAATCATATGTAAGGATATAATTCAATCTACATAACAATATTCGTCACTCCCATGTGGAGCAAAATTGTGGTATTTTTTTTCAATTTTATAAAAACGAATCGGTTAATCAAAACAGTTGTCATTGATCAATTTTTTCATGTTTATTTAAAAAGAATCCTTTTCAGTCACTCCAAGGTAGTTCGACCTTTGAAATGGTTTAAGTTGTATCGCAAGTATATTTGGTTTGCATATATTGTCTTTTTTATAACACATAACTCAAACCAATTTATCTCTTCAAATGTAGAATAAGGAATACTTATATTCTCCTTATTCAATGAGGTACTTCCTACTTTACACCTCAGGGCTTTTTTCTTTAATTTAATTCTTTCAGTAACCAATTAATCGAAAACATTTACTATCCGTCAGTAGCCGGACAAGTTTTATTCATTTACTATTTACTATTTACTATTTACTATTTATTCCGCATATTGTTTATTTCTTCCCTTTTTTGGTTCCGCAAAGATGAATAAGAGGCACTTATGTAAAGTTGTAAATGCCGAAAAAACGAACATCCCGATTTATCGAAAAAGTAAATAAAATCAAGCTACTAAACTTTGTGACGCTTTGTGTCTTTGAGTCTTAGTGGCAACTATCTTTATCCTAAATTACTACAAGCTACTAAACTTTGTGACGCTTTGTGTCTTTGTGTCTTAGTGGCAACTATCTTTATCCTAAATTACTACAAGTTACTAAACTTTGTGACGCTTTGTGTCTTTGTGTCTTAGTGGCAACTATCTTTATCCTAAATTACTACAAGTTACTAAACTTTGTGACGCTTTGTGTCTTTGTGTCATAGTGGCAACTATCTTTATCCTAAATATCCGATTGGTTCTTCACTTTTTATATTCCTCCTGCGGTATCAAAAGCTCCGAAGAATCAAATCACCCAAATCACTTAATGTTTCGCGAAACGCGGAACGCGGAACACGGAACGCGAAACACGGAACACGGAACACGGAACACGGAACACGGAACGCGAAACACGGAACGCGGAACGCGAAACACGGAACGCGAAACGCGAAACGCGAAACATTTAATTACTCACGAGCAACCTTTCAACAAATGACATTGGAATTGATGTAATGGCGCATCCAAATCGTTCGAGTCGAATCAGTACTTTGTGTTTTCCTTTCATCTCAACCAGTTCACCCGTTATTCCCGTCAGTGGGCCTTTTACAATAATAATCTTTTCACCGTGTTCATAGGTTTCCCGGGTATATTCTACAGGTTCATCGGAATGTTCAACCATAAACCTTAATCTTATTAATTGATTATCCGGGATGACTGCCGGTTTTCCACCTTCACGTACAAACGATAAAGCCCCATAAATATTCGTTACTTTTTTATAATCGGTAAGCGGGATATGGACAAAGATATATCCGTTTACCACAGGAACTTCTACTTCTTTCATGCGATCACTCCAGCGACGTTTCACTGTTTGCAACGGTAAATAATGATCTATTCCTTCCAGTTTAAACCGTTCACTCACTTTCTTCTCTGCCCTGGGTGCTGTATAGACAGCATACCAACACAATTCATTTAAACAAATCATACTTAGATATGAATTAAAACCATAAGCAGTTTCAACTCTCAATAATATACGCACCAAAAAAAACTGTAACTATTCTAAAAAAATAAAGGGTACGCAAATTAGGGAAAGCTGAACGCTGAACTCTGTAAGATGAAAAGAGTTTGGATTTTGAATCTGGAGTGTGTTACAATTTTGATAAACGGAGGAATTGAAGCTGAAAGTGAGCTCCCGGAAGGGATTCACTCGTTTTAAGCGGATTGTTTTGAGCAATTCATTCAAATCAGCAGACAATGTAAGGTTTTCACATCGTTGCAAGTCTTCTAAAACGGTTTTAATGTTGTCTAAACCGTCTTTGTCACTTTTCTTTCCTGGCTCTTTGGGCAATTGGAAACAAGGATTCCTCAAACCCACCCGAGCAAATGTAAAATCTGTCATAAATAGATAAAGTTTACAATAGCTAATTACTTCAGAGTTTTCACTCTGAACTACTTACAAACCCTATTTCGAGATTTCAACAGAAACAAGTTCAACATATAAACGGTATACATTCTTTAATTCGAAGCAAGGGTTATGTATTGTTGTATGCAAATGTATTGTAAACTTTTCATACAACATCAATCCATTAACAGAATATTGAGTTAATAATCTATTAAATTTATGTAGTACTTAATTCTAACAAATATTTAGAATAAAATTGAATAAACCGATTCATTAAATTGTTTATTTCCAATATATTAGTTACTTACCTATGATTATTTGTTAATTTAATACATTTTAGAGCTTATTTATTTATTTTATTTTTGTAGCATTAAATTTAATAAATCTATTGATTTGATTTGATATTTGTACATAATAAGGACTAAAAGTCAATCCGAAAAGTACTCCTTTATCAGTTGAAAATCATGCGGACGGATAATTTTGTTGATATTTACAAAAAAAACCCCTCAACGATGTTGAGGGGTTTTTAGATCATACAATTTAATATTTTAAATGGAGTACAAATGAGGGCTTCACTTTAAGTGAAACCCTCATTGCAAAGAAAGGGCGTAGCTACCTAAGTAAATGAGGGCATCACTTCAAGTGAAACCCTCATTATAATGATAGTGCGTATTGCCGAAAGTCAATTTAATTTTATTCTGAACCATTTGACTAATATTCGTCGTTGTTTCTCACCTATTAAAGTCATAAATATTATTTTCATATCCCACAGGAAATTCCAGTTTTCAAGATAATGCATATCGCATTCTACCCGCCTTTCCATCTTCCAGAGTTCATCGGTCTCACCGCGGTAGCCGGTTACCTGTGCATAGCCTGTAATACCCGGTTTAATGTAATGCCGTACCAAATATCCTTCAATAAGTCCTGAATACTGATCGGTATGTTTCAACATATGCGGACGTGGTCCGACTACCGACATTTGTCCGAACAAGACATTAAAAAACTGAGGTAACTCATCAATATTTGACTTGCGAAGAAAGTTTCCCAGTAAAGTAATTCGTGAATCTCCATCGACAGCCTGTTTCATATCCGATTCGTTATTCACCTTCATACTTCTGAATTTCAAACATCTGAAAGTTTTATTATTGATACCTGTACGTTTTTGTACAAAAAAAACCGGACCTTTTGAATTCAGTTTGATAAGTATGGCTAGTAATGGTGTCAACCAACTCAACAAAAATAGGATAACAAGTGATGAAAATACAATGTCGAACAATCTTTTTGAAAATTGTGATTCGAAATTATCGAGTGGTATTTCCTGGGGGTTTATGATCACCAGTTGTCCCACTTTTTCCATATTCTTTGAATTTTTAAACCATTGCTGATTATCCGGTACAAACCTCAACCTTACTCCTGTCCGGTTACACAACCGGAGATATTCCTTTGAGTTTGATGATTCATTGAACAGTGATAAAGTTACAAAAACGATTTCAACCTGATGCTCTTTTATTACCTGTTCAAGTTCATGGGTCTTCCCTATTATTCCCTCGTCCCGGTGATCGTCATCCGAAACGTACCCTAAAAATTTGTATCCCAGGGTGGGATTGTATTCAATTAACTTATAGAGTTTTTTAGCGGTATCATTCCATCCCACTATAATGGCGCGGTTTACATGAATGCCTTTCTCTCTCATTAAAGTCAGGTACCGGTATAAGAAATAGTAATATACCAGTTTGCCAACATAAAACAAAGCCGAATATTCCAGTAAAAATATTCGGGAATAAGTGGTTCTGGGCATAAATAAATACGCCAGTACCAGGGCTACAATAACAAAATTGAATAAACGGTAAGTAATTCGTTTTACACGATTGAAATATCCATCCCTTAAATACAGATTCTTCTTGGAGAGTATAAAATACGTTATAACCCATGAAAGGTTAGCATGCAACAGATAGGCACTCAAAACATGATAATTATGAAATGACATTACCCCACTGACTGATACAACAGCAAAAATTGACAAATTCAATATGATCAAATCAGTAATCAAATACAAAATCATTAATTCTGCTTCACGAGACTTCATAGTAGTTGGTAGTTTAGAGTAGGTAGTTGGTAGTTGGTAGTTGGTAGTTTATAGTTGGTAGTTTATAGTAGGTAGTTTATAGTAGGTAGTGACTATTGATCAATAAGGATTGACTAATGAGCTAAGATTATTCCGGGACACGCGATTTCCATATCGCCTTTTTATTCATTCCTAAATCCAAAATATAATCGCGATATGGAAATCGTGAG